>Ga0153915_10004404_pt1 | contig 12980 bp, 10 predicted proteins | sample Opewatmetagenome_2_FD_107003 | JGI IMG/M metagenome (GOLD analysis project Ga0153915, IMG submission 107003) | Freshwater wetland microbial communities from Ohio, USA - Open water 3 Core 3 Depth 3 metaG | ecosystem: Environmental > Aquatic > Freshwater > Wetlands | place: USA: Ohio, Lake Erie... | reverse complement strand
GCGGGACACTTACTGCGTTAGCGACGGCACCGGGAGGGTCGCTCCCCCCGACGCCTAGTGTCCATCGTTTACGGCGTGGACTACCAGGGTATCTAATCCTGTTTGCTCCCCACGCTGTCGCGCATCAGCGTCAGCAACGGCCCAGCAGAACGCCTTCGCCACTGGTATTCTTCCCGATATCTACGCATTCCACCGCTACACCGGGAATTCCATCTGCCCCTACCGTGCTCAAGTCCGCCAGTCTTGCCGGCAGCCCCGGAGTTGAGCCCCGGGATTTCACCAGCAACTTACCGAACCGCCTACGCGCCCTTTACGCCCAGTGATTCCGGACAACGCTCGCACCCTCCGTATTACCGCGGCTGCTGGCACGGAGTTAGCCGGTGCTTCCTTTGGAGGTACCGTCACTCGAGATCGCCTATTCGACGTCCCGCATTCGTTCCCCCTGACAGTGGTTTACAATCCGAAGACCGTCATCCCACACGCGGCGTCGCTGCGTCAGCCTTGCGGCCATTGCGCAATATTCCCCACTGCTGCCTCCCGTAGGAGTCTGGGCCGTGTCTCAGTCCCAATGTGGCTGATCATCCTCTCAGACCAGCTACCCGTCGTCGCCTTGGTGGGCCGTTACCCCGCCAACTAGCTGATAGGCCGCGAGGCCCTCCGTCGGCGCAACCTTGCGGCTGCTTTCCTCGTCCAGGGATGCCCCCGAACGAGCGTATGCGGTATTACCCGGCCGTTGGGCCGGCTATCCCCCGCCACCGGACAAGTTCCTCACGTGTTACGCACCCGTCTGCCACTGAACCTGGAGTTGCCCCCAGGTCCCGTACGACTTGCATGTGTTAGGCACGCCGCCAGCGTTCGTCCTGAGCCAGGATCAAACTCTCCAATAGAGAATTCGAACAGCTCAAATCGAACGACTGTACTGCTTTGTCGTCCGAATCACATTCAGAGATAAACCCCTCGCGCTGCGTGTCTGACCACGCACCGCTGATATCGGGGCCGCACTCCACACGCTCGACCATCAATTCTCAAAGAGCACGCCACGAAAAAACGCATGGCGAGACTCACATACTAGCCTGCCCACACGCCTGCGTCAATGGGGCCCCACATATGGAGATACGCCCCCCCGCCGCCGCGCGGCGGGGGGCGTCACGTCTTTCCCCCACCTGTACCGGCGCGCTAAATTCGCGGACGCATCCGCCGATACCATGACCGTCCAAAACGCTTGCGCCCGCTGCGGCGCCCCGCTCGCCCCAGGCGCCCGCTTCTGCTCGCGCTGTGGCCACGACGTCTCCGGCGTCCAGGGCGGCCTCGCCACCGAGCGCATGGCCACCCCGCCCGAGATGCCCGATCCGCAGGCGGGGCTCATCGACGAGCTGCGCCGCGCCACCCTGGGCGAGTACGAGATCGCTGGCGAGCTGGGGCGCGGCGGCATGGCCACCGTCTTCCTCGCCCACGATATCTCGCTCGACCGCAAGGTCGCCATCAAGGTCATGTCCCCGTCCCTGCTCTCGAGCGGCAAGGGGATGGCGGATCGCTTCAAACGGGAAGCCCGCACCGCCGCCGCGCTGTCGCACCCGCACATCATCCCGATCTACGCGGTGCGCGAGTCGGGCCGCCTGCTCTTTTTCATTATGAAGTACGTGCAGGGCCGCGGCCTGGACGCGATCATCAAGGAGCACGGCGCGCTCCCCATCAAGATGGTGCAGGCGATCCTGTCCCAGGCCGGCAGCGCGCTCGATTACGCGCACCGCCACGGCATCATCCATCGCGACATCAAGCCCGCCAACATCATGCTCGACGTCGAAGGGTGGGCCGTCGTGACCGACTTCGGCATCGCCAAGGTGACCGAGTCGCAAGGGCTCACCATGACGGGCGCCACCATCGGCACGCCCACCTACATGAGCCCCGAGCAGTGCGCCGCCAAGGAGATCACCGGCGCGACCGATCAGTACTCGCTCGGCATCGCGGCGTACGAGATGCTCACCGGCCACGTGCCGTTCGACGCCGACTCGGTGATGTCGCTCATGTGGCAGCACTTTCACGAGCCGCCGCCGCCGATCGTCGATCGCCGCCCCGACTGCCCGCCCGAGCTGGCCCAGGCGATCGAGCGCATGCTGGCGAAGAAGGCGCCGGACCGCTGGCCCACGCTCGAAGAAGCGGTCGAGGCGATCGGCACCCCGCCGCTCAACGACCCGGTGCGTCAACAGATGAAGGCGCTCGCCCGCGGCGGCTCCATCGCCGACGCGGCCCAGCGCGCCACGCCCGTCAGTCCGGTGCCGAAGCACGCGATGACGCCCGAGCCCCCGCGCGGCAAGTCCGTCACGCCGCCGCCGCCGCCCGTCATCACGTCGGCACCGACGACACCGATTCCCCCCGCCGCGACGACGCCGATCCCCGCGACCACCGCGGTGCCCGAGCCGCCGCCCGGCCTGCCGGCCACGCCCGTGGAGCCGATCTCGCCCACAACGCCGCCCGAAATCGCCGAGGTCCCAACGGCGATCTTCGCCAAGCGGCCGCCGCCGCACACGCCGGCTCCGCCCTCCGAGGCTCCGACCGCCCGCAGGCCGGGCCGGCGCCCGTCGGGCGGCGCCATGTCCGTCCCGGGCCGGGCCTCGCGCGCCGAGCCCGTGCCGGCGGCTCCGCCGCCCTATACCGCGCCGCGCCGCACCGACCCGACGCGCCTGATCGGCATCGCGCTGGTGCTGGCGATCGTGGGCGTCGCCGGTTGGTACGTCTTCGGCCGCCCCACGACCGAAGCGCCCACCGCGAATACGCCGGCGACCGCGACCGTCGCGTCGATCGCCTCCGTGACCATCACCCCTTCCCCCGCCGCCGTCGCGGTGGGAGGCACCGCACAGCTGACCGCGGTCCTGAAAGACGGCAACGGCAACCTGCTGAGCGGTCGCGCGGTCGTCTGGACATCGAGCGACAGCACGATGGCCCGCGTGTCGCCGACCGGGCTCGTGACGGCGCTCGCGCCCGGATACATCAACGTGGTGGCAACGAGCGAAGCGCGCAGCGGCACCGGCACGGTGATGGTGACGGCGACCGCGGCGCCGGTCGCGAGCGTCGAGATCCCGCCGGCGACCTCCATCCCGCTGGGCGACACGGCGGTGCTCACCGCCGCGCCCAAGGACGACCACGGCAATACGCTGAGCGGCCACACCATGACATGGAGCTCGAGCGATCGCCGCATCGTGGCCGTCTCTCCCACGGGGACACTGTCCGCGCTGCGACTGGGGACCGCGGTCATCACGGTCGTCGTCGAAGGCAAGCGCGCCACGACGCGCGTGAGCGTCACGCCGCCCGCCGTCGCGATCGTGATCATCTCGCCGCCCACCGCGTCGCTGCAGATCGGCGGCCACCTCCGGCTCGACGTCGCCGTCCGGGACGCCCACGACCGCCCGATCACCGGTCGCACCGTCACCTGGCGTTCGAGCGACGCGACGATCGCGTCGGTCTCCGCCCTGGGCGCGGTGACGGCGCTGCGCGCGGGTCAGGCGACGATCACGGCGCAGATCGAATCACAGAGCGCCTCCGCCGCGGTCACCGTCAGTGCCGTGCCGGTCGTGAGCGTGGCCGTGACGCCCGCCGCGCTCACCCTGCCCATCGGGAAGAGCGCGCAGCTCACGGTCGCCCTGCGCGACGCACGCGGCGGGGCCCTGAAGGACCGCGACGTGACCTGGTCCTCGGGCAATCCTTCGGTCGCCACCGTGTCGGCGACGGGGTCGGTGACCGCCACGGCAGGCGGCAGCACCACGATCACCGCCACCAGTGAAGGGGTCACCGGATCGGCGACGATTACGGTCCCGGCGGCGCCGGGTCCCCCACCGGTCGCGGTCACCCCGACCCCAACGCCCGCACCGCCGCCGAGCGAATCGCAGCCGGCGCCACAGCCCGCGCCCGCCACAGAGGCGAGCTCCGCCCGGCTGCCACGGCGCAACGTAGCGGCGGGCGCCGCCCACTCGTGCGGGATCACCCAGGGCGGGGCCGTCGTATGCTGGGGCACCAACGCGACCGGACAGCTGGGGGACGCGGGCGCCGGCACGTCGGCGAACACCCCGGTGCTCGTCTCCGGCGCCAGCGGTTTCACCACGCTGGTCGCGGGTGGGGACCACACCTGCGGGCTGTCCCAGGGCGGCGCCGCGGTCTGCTGGGGACTGAACACCAAGGGGCAGCTCGGCAACGGCCGCACCGCGGGACCACCGGCACCGGCGCCGGTCGCCGGCAACCACAGCTTCGTGATGCTCACGGCCGGCGCGCGGCACACGTGTGGATTGACCGGGGACGGCGCCGCGTGGTGCTGGGGCGACAACGGCGCGGGACAGCTCGGGGACGGCAGCACGCGCGGCACGAACACTCCGCGACAGGTCACCGGCGGCGTCAAGTTCCGCTCGCTCGCGGCTGGATCCGATCACACCTGTGGCCTGGCGACCGATGGCCGCGTATTCTGTTGGGGCGACGGATTCTCGGGCCAACTCGGGCGCGGCGCTCGCGAGAGCCAGACCGAGCCCGTGGCGGTCGATGCCAACGTGAAATTCACCGCCCTCGCGGCCGGCGGAAAGCACGCCTGCGCCATCGCCGTGGGCGGGCGGGTCTATTGCTGGGGTGCCAACGTGGCCGGAGAGATCGGGGACGGCAGCAAGACCGAGCGCGAGCAGCCGGTCGTCGTTCCCGGCGCGCGTCCCTATATCGCCCTCACCGCCGGCCCCGAACACACCTGCGCCCTGACCGACAGCGGCGATGCCTTCTGCTGGGGGCGGAACAGGGACGGGCAGCTGGGCGACGGCTCACGGGTCGACCGCACGGCTCCCGTCAAAGTCGCGATCGATCAGCCGTTGCAGTCGGTGAGCGCTGGCGGCACGCACACCTGCGCTGTGTCGCGCAGCCAGGCGGTGGTGTGCTGGGGCGGAAACGCCCGCGGTCAGCTCGGCGATGGGACAACCAGCGGCCGGCCCAGTCCGGCGCCGGTCCAGGCGCAGTAGACTGCGTCACCGTTCATTTCACCAGGGGAGATACCGTGTCAACAATCAAGCGGTTCGGTCGAGGGCTGACGCTCGCGGGGATCCTGGCAGGCGCCACCACCGTGGCTGTCCCGAGTGCCGTACAAGCTCAGCGGAAGCTCGAGCTGACCCCGTTCCTGGGGAGCTACTACGCGCTCACGAAAATGTGTTCGGACTGCGAAAACAACGGCAGTACGGACAAGATCTCGGCCCATCAGGTCAGCGCCGCCGCGATCGGGGGGCGTCTGAGCTACTGGATCTCCAACACGATTGGCATTGAGGGTGCGTTCGCGTACACGCCGAGTCAGGCGGAAGAACGGTTCCAGGTCTCCGGCTTCGGCCTGGCGGTGTCCGGTAAGGGCCGGATCATTCAGGCGAGCGGCCGACTGCTGTACCGTCCGCCGCGGACCAACCTCCACTTCATCGTGGGGGGCGGCATCGTCAGCCGCGGCGACACGGTGTGGCAGGCTTTCCAATTTCGGTCGGACTCGCCCGACTCGGTGGGTGCGAAGCTCACCTCGGTGGCGGGAATCCTCGGCATGGGAGTGCGGGCCTCGGTGACACCGAAATTCGCGCTCAACGTGTCGGCAGAGGTCAGTCTCTACTCGTTCGATCCCCACCTGGGAGCGACGTCGGCAACGAGTTCCGCCAACGGCGGGAAGCTCCAGGCGGATCTGCTGGTGTCGGTCGGAGTCCCGATCTCGCTCAGCCACTAGCTTCCTGCAAGGCCATCCAGGACGGGCCCCGGCGATCCGCCGGGGCCCGCGTTTCACAGGTGCCCCAGGTTGGTGGTGATCCCGATGAACAGGTCGTCGGGACTTCCCGCACCAAGTCCGGCGATTCCGCCGCCGTCCAGCACCACCCACGCCGCCGGCGCGAACGTGACGGCTCCGAGCACCCCCGCCTGCCGTGCGCCCGCGCCTCCCGCCGAAATGCGAAACAGCTCGCCCGCCGCTCCCCAGCGACCCAACCCGCGACCGCACGACGCCGTCGTGAGCCACTGCGGTCGACCAGCGCCCACCCCCAGGGGGCCGGCGTTCAGGTCGACATGGACGCCTCCGGGTCCGTCGGCACTCACCACAGCGACGAGCTGGCCGAGCGTCCGCCCCGCGCCCAGCCCAGCGCGAACACGTCCAGTGGGCAGGGTGGCAGCGGGCACAATCGCCAGGGCCACCCGATCGGATACGGCGGTCCGGAGCTTCAGCGCGGCCCCCCAGTCTCCTGGACCATGCCCGACACCGGTTCGCAGCAATAGTGGTCCGAAGAGGGCGAGCTGGATGTGCGGGGTCACGCCGATTTTCACATTCACGTCCCAGCTCGTCGTTTGACCGAGCCCACCGGCGCCGCGCGCCGAGACACCCTGCTCGATCTCGATGTAGCCGGAAGCGACGGCATAGGCGTGGGTCGCGACGGTGGGGCGCTCGGGATTAGCCGCGCGGGGCGATTGTCCGGCCAAGACTCCCGGAACTATCAGCATTCGTACAAACCGAGAGAGCCACTCGAGTGCATCACGCATGCAAAAATGTAACGCGACTCCTCAAAGTGATGCGGCGCTGCGACTCTGGCGCAGCCGCGAGGGCGAAGCTAAATCGCTTGCCGTGACACCCCCGACTCCCGTCGAGACCTGGACGCTGCGCGTCGTGGATGCCGAGACGCGCGCGCCGGTTCCGGGGATCCCGGTCAGTCTGCTGGATGCGGATGGCACGCCCGCCGGCTACTGGGTGAGCGATGCCCAAGGAACGGTCGCCATTCCGCGCGTCGACGCCACCCGTGTCCATCTGCGCGTGGGACTGCGGAGCGAGCCCCCCACCGAGATCGCCGTGGCCCTGCTGGACGTCGGCACGGCCGAGGTCGCGGCGCCCAGGACGCTCCTCCCCGCCACGCTGGGCGAGCGTCTTCCGGCGGCTGCCACCCGCAATCCGCTGCCGGCGGAGCTCGACACGGGAGCGCTGACGCTGCGCTTCTCGCGCATCGTGATGCTGCCGCTCGACGCGGAAAGCTCCGCGGAAGCACTCACCTCCGGGCCGGTCGACTTCTTCGAGCCACCGACGCCGTCCGCCGCGGGGCTTCGCTACGGGGCCCTGCTGGAGATGGAGTTGTACTGGCAATCGCAGGGATACCTGGCGGGCGATCTGTTGTATACGGGGACGTTGGCCCCGGGCGAGCAGCTGGCGTTCGAAGTGTTCGACGCGCGCTGGCGCTGGAGCTGGGGTCCGACCCGTGCGGCCTCGCGTCCCGCCCGCCCGGTCGAGCTGATGGCCCGCCTGATCGCCGGCTCAGCGCTGGCCAACGCGCTGGCGAGCGAGGACGGCGCGCTGCCGATCGAGCCGCTGACGGTGCCCCGCACCGGCACGGCGTTGCAGACAGCAGCCGCCGAGTCGGTGCGCGAGCTGCTGGAGCGCACCGTGCATGCATCGTCCACGTTGCGACGCCGCGCGCTGCGTGTGATGGAAGCGCCGTCCGGCCCACCCGCGCCCGGATCGGTGCGGCGCGTGGTGAAGAACCCCGACGCCACGCGGGCGCTCGGGGTGCACTTTTTCGAGCCGATCGAGCGGTTTCGCGTGGGTGCCCGGGCCACGCGGATCCGTCCGGCGGTCCTGATCCCGTTCCAGCTGCCCAACGTCGCGACCCGCAGCCAGGTGCAGCGCTTCGCGACGCCGCTCAGGCGTGTGCTGCTCGACCGCACCCTGCTTCCCGATCTCGACTGGGTGATCGGCATCGGCCACCGCCCGCCCGATCCGGACGTGTCGCCGCCGATCTCGGAGCTGCGCATCGTGGTGCAGACGGATCCGCAGGCGGCGCCGGTGGACCTGCGACAGGTGTGGTGCTTTCTTCACGCCGACCAGGTGCGGTACGCCGTTCACTTCTTCCCGGCGGACCCGCCGGGCCAGCCCCCGCTGCAACCGGGCCTTTCGCCGCCCCGCCCGACACGATGGATCGGGGCAATCCGGCTCGCCGATTTTCACCAGAATCCGCTGCGGTTCCCGGGACAGCTGTCGCTCGAGAACGGCACGCGGGTCGTGCTGTCGTTCGCGGCGTTGCACCTGGAGGGCCGAGCGGGCGACGCCTGGCGACGGCTGCTCTCGATTCGCGACTTCGTGCTGAACAAGGAGTCGCAGGCGCAGCTGGCGAGCCTCATGGCCCTGGCCGAGGCCCCGGGGCTGGACCAGCGCGAGAGCCGGCTGCTGACGCATCTCGCGGCCAACCTGCCCTACTACGCGGCGGCGCTGATCGCGGCCGGTGATCCCACGCTGCGCTATCTCGCCCTCACCAAGATGCGTGACGCGGACGGCCGGGTGCTCGCCGATCTGATCGAGAATCGCGTGGTGGGCATCGTGGGGAACTACATCGCCTGTCCGCTGCGCGCGCCCGACGCACTGCCGCCGGCGCTGCGCCAGTCGTTCGGGGCGATGACGGCGCAACGCGCGCCGGAGGAGATTCTCGTCACCGTCCCGCTGCCGGGGTTGTGGCTGAGCCAGCAGCCGGCGGCGCGGGAGGCGCGCGAGGAGCCCCCGGTCGCGACCGAGGTGGATTCGAGCGACGAAGCGCGGGGGGAGCGGCGCCTGGGTGGACGGTGGCGCGGGGGGAGAGCGGATACGGCGTAGCGGCGAGGCCAACGAACGCGCCCGGCAGGAGCCCGGCGGGCTCATCCAGCTCGATGCGGCGGGCAACGCGCTGGCGCTCGGGTGCCGCCTCGTCGTAGCGCACCCCCTGGGCGACCACGACTTCGGCGCGCTGCGCGCGCCGCCTATCACGCAGGACTTCGCGCGGCCTTCCAGGCGGCGCCGGACGTGGACACCCTGCTGCCGGACATCACCCGCGCGACCGCCGCGTAGTGTGCCGCCGCCTCCGAGCGGCTTGCAGCACCTGCACCTGCATCATGGCGGAGGAAACCAGGATCCTCCGCGACATGACGTCAACGACCATGCCGGCCCAACCCTTTGCCGCGCCATTGACACCAACTATCGGGAGGCTTGCGTGACCGACGATCGTGAGTTGGACCGGACGTTGATCGAGGCGGTCGCTCGTCATCGCGATGAGGCGGCATTCCGCCGGCTCTACCGACGCCATACGCCGCGACTGTATCTCGTTGCGCTGCGCCTGGTTGGGGGCGACGAGATGGATGCTGAAGATGTGGTGCAGGAGAGTTGGCTGCGTGCCGTGCGCCAGTTGACGGCGTTTCGGTGGGATGCCGCGTTCGCCACCTGGCTCATCGCCATCGGCATCAACGTCGCGCGCGAGACGCTGCGCAAGCGCGGTCCCGCTGCGGTCGAGGATGGCTTCCCTGAGCCCGCCAGTCCGCTGCCGGCGCACGAAGGACATCTGGACCTGGAGCGGGCCATCGCGCGGCTGCCCGAAGGATACCGTGCCGTCCTCGTGTTGCACGACCTTGAGGGATGGACACATGGCGCCATCGGTGAGCGCCTCGGCATTTCTGCGGGCACGTCAAAGAGTCAATTGTTCGCCGCGCGTCGGGCCATGCGGGCGCTGATCGATCCACCAGGAGGCTCTCATGAGGGATGAAGACGAACTCGACTCATCGCCGGAAGAGGCAGCCGCACTCGCGGCGCTCGCCCGCGAGCGGTCACCCGACCCGCAGCTCGAGGAGCGTACCGTCGCGGCACTGCGTGCCGCGGGTCTGCTGTCCCGGCCGCGTTGGGTGTGGGGGATTCGCGTCGCGGCCCTGGCCGCCGGACTGGCGCTGTTCATCGGCGGCTTTGCGTTGGGCCGTCGCTCGGCGAGCGCGCCGAAGGGGGGTCTCGCGACGGCTGGGGATGGCCGCTCGACGATCCCTCAAGGGAATGCGGCGGTTGTTCGCCAGGTCGTGTGGTTCTGAACCGCTTGGTGCGGTCGTGTGGCCGCGCCCGTCATGGGAGGAAGATCATGCGCTGTCAACTTGGAGTTGTCGCCCTCGTCGCGGGACTGGTGGTTGCGCAAGGGCCGGCATCTGCCCAGCACGCGAGCCGGGCTTGGTTCGGCTTCGGCCTGAGTTGCTCCAACTGCGGGTGGCAGATGCAAGGCTCCACCGGGGTCTTCACGTTCAGCGAGTCACCCATACTCGTGGCCGTTGAACCTGGGAGCCCGGCCGAGCGGTCGGGCCTGCTCGCGGGGGATCGCTTGGTGCGAATCGACGGACTGTTGCTCACCGCCCGAGGTGGCGCCGCCCGGTTCTCAGCGGTGCGTTCGGGGGAGCGCGTGCGGTTCGAAGTCTTGCGCGCCGGCCAACCGCACGGCGTGGACCTCGAGGCGGGCGCATGGCCCGCGAGCGCCGCCGCGGCACCCGTTGACACATCTGCCGTGGCTACGCCATCGCTCCCTGCGCGCTATTCCGGCCGGTTCGGGGGGCTCGACATCGACGTGCGGGGATCACCGGCCGTGAGAGTCACCATCGCCGAGCGCGATTGCTGGATGGAGATCGTGACCAACGATGCGCGCATTCGTCTGCGGGGCGATGCGTCGTGCAATGCCGCCCGAGGCAACCACTGACGTTGCTTGGCACGGTTTGAGGAGCCGCATCGAGCAGCACCGCGAGCGGCTCCGGGAACCCCTCGCGGCGCTCGAGGCCCGGAGGGAGTCATGATCTGGGGGACGCCGTTGTTACTGAATCTGGGACTGGCCAAAGTCCCGCGCTGTTACTGCGGGTCTAGCTCGTTGGGGGGAAACGCGCCCGGCAGGATTCGAACCTGCGACCCTCGGCTTAGAAGGCCGATGCTCTGTCCAGCTGAGCTACGGGCGCTCGGAATCAACCCCCAAGTTAATCAACTCCAGACGCAGTGCCCCCGGACCCCACCGAGACCATCACCCCGGCTCCCAGTACCGGCCTTATGACGGACCTCAGGACCGGTTCACACCGCAGTGGTAATTGTGCGACATGGCCTCTCTGTGGCGACTCGGCGGGTTGACCTGGCCGCAATTCGCGACGCGGCTGTGGCGGCACTTCTGGACGGACCGCATTCTCGATCAGTCGGCCAAGCTCTCCTTCTACCTGCTCCTCTCGCTCTTCCCGCTCCTCATTTTCCTCATCGCGCTCTTCGGCCTCGTGCTGCAGGCGGGGCCGGCGTTGCTGGAAGAGCTGCAGCGAACCCTGCGCGCGGTCGCCCCCCCGTCCGCCTCGGCGCTGATCGATCGGACGCTGATAGAGATCATCACAGGCTCGGGTGGCCTGACGCTTTCCATCGCGTTGGTGTCCGCCATCTGGACGGCGTCGCAAGGGATGGTCGCGCTCCTCGAGGGAGTGCACGTCGCCTACCACGTTCGGAAAGCCCGTCCCTGGTGGAAGACCTTCCCGATCGCCATGGGGCTGACGGTAATCACGCTGACGCTGATCACCGTCGCCCTCCTGCTGGTGTTGTTCGGTGACCGCCTGAGCGCGATCGCGGCGCGCGGGTCGGCCCCGCTGCGAGTGGCGGCGAGCGCCTGGCGCCTGCTCAAGTGGCCGCTGCTGGCGGGATTCCCGCTGCTCGCGTTCGACCTGCTGTACCTCTATGGGTCCCGCCTGGCACGGCGGCGTTGGCATTGGCTCACCCCCGGTGCGGTCGCCGCGGTCGTGCTGTGGCTCGGCACCTCGTTCGGCTTCAAGCTCTACCTCGACGTTCTGGACACCTTTGCCCTCACCTACGGCTCCATCGGCGCGGTGATCATCCTGCTCCTCTGGTTCTACCTCTCGGGAATGGCGATCCTGGTCGGCGCCGAGGTGAACGCGGTAATCGAGGACGCCGCTGCCAGCCGCTCCGCGTTGGCTCGCGTGACGACGCTCATATCGTGAGGTGGCGCGGGGCATGTTATTGTGTGCCCCGATGGCCCAGCCCCATCACGTATTCCTCACCGGCGCCACGGGATACATCGGGAGCCGGCTAGCGGCCGAGTTGACCCGTCGCGGCCACGTGGTCCGCGCGCTCGTACGGCCTGGCTCGGAATCCCGCCTCCCGACGGACGTCACCCCGGTTCCGGGCGATGCGCTCGATCAGCGCACCTTCGCCGCGGCCATCGCCCCGGCGGATACCGTTGTGCACCTCGTCGGCGTGTCGCATCCCGGCCCATCCAAAGCCGATCAGTTCCGCAGCGTCGATCTCGCCTCGGCGCGCGCGGCCGTCGGCGCCGCCCGAGCGGCCGGGGTGCGGCACTTCGTCTACGTGTCGGTCGCGCACCCTGCCCCGGTCATGCACGCCTACATCGCCGCCCGCAGCGAGGCGGAGACGCTGATTCGCGCGTCGGGCATGAACGCCACGGTGCTGCGGCCCTGGTACGTCCTGGGGCCGGGACACCGGTGGCCGCTGTTGCTGTTGCCACTGTACTGGCTGGCGGCGCTGGTGCCCCTGACACGAGACGGTGCGCGGCGACTGGGGCTCGTGACGCTGGAGCAGATGATCGGGACTCTGGTCCGCGCCGTCGAGAACCCGCCCAGCGGGATGCGGATCCTCGAAGTGCCCGATATCCGCCGCGGCTAGTGCACGCTACGCTTGAGACATGCTTGAAACGTGGAGGGTAGCGTCAGGGGGTCACAGCCCAGCACGCAGCAGCCTCCCGGGAGGTATCGAATGTCGCCGTCGCGGAGACGCCCCAAGGCCCGCCTGCTCATCGCCCTGCTGACGGCTCCGACGTTCGCCGGCGCCTGCACCGGGTGGCACACGACCACGCTCCAACCGCAGCGCTTCAGCGCCGGACGGAGTCCCGAGCAAGTCCGCCTCACGTTCCGCGATGGCACGATGACCACCGTCCATCATCCGGTGGTGCTCGGTGACAGCCTCATCTGGGCCGAGTCGTGGAGCGACGCGCACGGCGATTCGGCACGGAGCGCCGTTCTCACCAGCACTGTTCAGCAGGTCGAAGTGCATGGAGTTGACGCGCCTCGAACTCAATTGTAGTTGCCTGACAATCCTATGGCGACGAACGCGAGCCCGGCGGCAGCGAAGAGTCCCAACAGAAGAGCCACCGTCCCACCAGGATTGCCCTTTTGAACGGAGATGCCCACAACGT
>Ga0153915_10004403_pt1 | contig 12982 bp, 11 predicted proteins | sample Opewatmetagenome_2_FD_107003 | JGI IMG/M metagenome (GOLD analysis project Ga0153915, IMG submission 107003) | Freshwater wetland microbial communities from Ohio, USA - Open water 3 Core 3 Depth 3 metaG | ecosystem: Environmental > Aquatic > Freshwater > Wetlands | place: USA: Ohio, Lake Erie... | reverse complement strand
GGCCGCTCGCCGGCGTACCACTATCTGCGCATGGCCAAGGAGGCCGCCGCGCCGCAATCGATCCATCGCCTGCTGACGCCCGGCACACCGCTGTTGGAGGATTGCAAGGCGCCGCGCCGACTCGAGGACAAGGATTACAACGGCTTCATCCGCTACGCGTATCACCTCGACGCGGCGCTGTTCGCCGACTACCTGAAGGATTTCGCGATCGCGATGGGGGTCGAGTTCATCCCGGACGATGTCGTCGACGTAAAGTTGGATGAGCGTGGCTTCGTCGCCGCGTTATCCTTGCGCGAACGCGGCGCGATGCCGGTCGAATTCGTGCTCGACTGTTCGGGCTTCCAGGGTCTCGTGATCCGCAAGGCGCTCAAGGAGCCGTTCCTGTCGTTTTCCGATCATCTCCTGTGCGATCGCGCGATTCCCCTGCAGCTCGATTATCCGGCGGCGGAGCGTGGCCGGCTGGAATCGTTCACCACCTCGACGGCGATTTCCGACGGCTGGGTGTGGAAGGTGCCGCTCTATAGCCGGCGCGGCATGGGCTTTGTGTTCTCGAGCAAGTTCACCACCGACGATCGGGCGATCGCCCAATTCATGGACTATCTGGGGCTCGATCAGGCGCCGGACGATATCCGCATCATTCCGATGCAGATCGGCCGCGTGCGGCGCAACTGGGTCAACAATTGCGTCGCCATCGGGCTCTCGGGCGGGTTCGTCGAGCCGCTGGAAGCGACGGCGCTGCATTTCATGCAAAGCGCGGTGCGGCGCTTCGTCGATCATTTCCCCGATCGGCGCGTCAGCCCGGAACTTGCCGACGCCTACAACCGGATCACCGAGGGCCTGTACAACGAAGTCCGCGATATCATCGCGCTGCACTACCATTGCTCCACCCGCGACGATACGCCGTTCTGGAAGGCGGTCCGGCACGAGGTGCCGGTGCCCGACTCGCTCGCACGCAGGCTGGCGCTGTGGAAGCGCAAGCTCCCCGGCCCGCACGATCACGCCGCGCCGTTCACCGTGTTCAACGAGTGGAGCTACATCTACATCCTGACCGGCAAGGGCTTCTTCAACGATGTCGAATTTCCGCTGGAAAGCACGGTTTCCGAGGCGGATTTCCGCCGGTTCGTGCGGGTGATCGAGCGGCAGCAGGCCGAGCTCGCGCGGCTCGCGCCGGACCATTACGCGCTGCTGACCGAAATGCGCGCGCAAGAGCATGCGCCATGGTACGCGCCGGCGGCATGACCGACATCGCCGCAAACCTTGCGGCGGTGCGCGCGAGAATCACCGCTGCCGAACGGCTCGCGGGCCGCGCGCCTGGATCGGTCACCTTGGTCGCGGTTGCGAAATCCCATCCGCCCGCCGCCGCGCGCGCGGCGCTGGTCGCGGGGCATCGCGTGTTTGGCGAAAACCGCGTGCAGGAGGCGCAAGCGAAATGGCCGTCCTTGCGCGCGGAATTTCCCGAAGTCGCGCTGCATCTGATCGGGCCGCTGCAGACCAACAAGGTGCGCGATGCCGTCGCGCTGTTCGATGTGATCGAGACGCTCGATCGGCCGAAGCTCGCGGCGGCTCTCGCCAGGGAGCTTGCGCGCTCCGGCCGCCGCATCATTCTCTACATAGAGGTGAACACCGGCGGCGAGTCGCAGAAGGCCGGGATCGCGCCGGCGGACGCCGATCGGTTCATCGCCGAATGCCGCGGGGTGCACCGGCTCGATATTGCCGGCCTGATGTGCGTGCCGCCCGCCGCGGAACCTCCGGAGCGGCATTTCATGACGCTTGCCGACATTGCGCGCCGCAATGGCATTGCCAACCTAAGCATGGGCATGAGCGCGGATTTCGAAGTCGCGATCCGGTGCGGCGCCACGCATGTGCGCGTCGGCACGGCGATCTTCGGCGCAAGACCCGCCCAGGCTTAAGCGATCACGATCACCCGATCGTCTACCCGCCAGTCCTTGAGCACATCGAGCAGGTCGCGTCGCGACAATGCGACACAGCCTTCGGTCGGCCCAAAATCCGGCCGTGCGACATGCAGGAAGATGGCGCTGCCTCGGCCGGGCACCGCCGGGGCGTCGTTGAATCCCAGGACGCCCACGACGTCGTACAACGCGTCGTCCCGCCACAGCGCCTCGCAACGGCCGGCGTATGGCAATTGGACGCGTTGGTTGTACAGCGGATCCGTCGGATCGTCGCACCAGCCGTCAGCCGGCGCGATCGCTTCGCTCGGCAGCACGCATTCCGGCCGCGATACGCGATCGGCGCGATAAAGCACACGCCGCACCGGAAACAGGCCGGCTGGAGTCGCTCCGTCGCCTTCGCGCTTGTCGTCGGAAATTCCGCCGCGGCCGATCGCACAGCGCAATTTGCGACCGCGCCACCGCGCTTCGCCGCCCGCGCTTACGGTCAAACTCATGACCGTCGTATAGCGCGTCACGGCAGGCTATTGCACGGTGGAAACCGCGGGCGCTTCGTCATTCTTCAGCCGTTGCGCGCTTTCGTACTTGTCGAGCGCACGCATCATGGCGGAAGCGATCCAATCCGGGGTTGCGGCAGCGGGCGCGATGTTGGGAAGCGCGGCGCCGCCGGCCGACCCGGCCGACGACACGGACGCAGGGACGCTGGTTTCCGGCGCGGGCGCCTTTGATTGTGCGCCGTCGCCAAGCACGATGGCGCCGGGATCGAACGCCGCCGGCGTCGCCAGAGATCCGCCGGCACGCGGCAGCGACCGCCAGCCGAACGGAATATTCACCGGCTGCGGCCGCGGAATTTGGCGCGCTTCGGGTACCGGCTGCGCGGCGTTGGCGGCAGGCGAAACGTCGTTGAGCGTCTCCGGCGCCGGTTCGGGCGCCGCAGGGATCGCCGCCGATTGCGTCGCCTTGTCGCCCGATCCGCCGAACACGTCGCGTATGAGCGCGACCATCGGTCCGCCCTCTTTATCCGTGCCGGTCATTTCTTCGATGCCGGCCTGTATGCCGGCGAGCAGCACGCCGACCGGACCACCGAGGATGGCGCCGCCCGCAAGGCGCGACGGGAGTGAGATCGTATCGCCGGTGACCGCACGATAGATCCATGACACGATCGGGATCTGCTGCAGCGGATTTATGGCGTCGAGAACGTCCTTGAACGTGAGGCTGAGTTCGCCATCGGGCAGCCGATCGCGCGCGATCGGGTTCGTTTCGAACCGCGATTGGTGCGTGCCTGGGCCTGCTCCGGGCTCAGGCGGGACGAATGACACGACATCGGACATTGCACAGTACCGCTTTGACTAAGATGCAAGGCCCGTGCCAAGTTATCGAATTGATTTCATTTGTTTTTTTCCGTGCCGCCTGGCGTGCGTGGCCGGCCGGGCGGCAGAATTTGCCGCTGGAGCGGCGAATTTCGCCCCTCGAGGCCAGCCCGCCGTTGCGCCATCGGAGGAAATTCGCTATCCCGCGCTCAGGGAATCAGGACATTGGCGTTGACCACAGGGAAAAAACTGCTGCTCGTCGACGATGATGCGGCGCTGCGGAAATCGCTCGCGGAGCAGCTGTCGTTGCACCAGGAATTTGCCACCATCGAGGCCGCCACGGCGGCCGACGCGCTGCAGGCGGCAAAGGACAATCTGTTCGACCTCGTGCTTCTCGATGTCGGTTTGCCCGACATGGACGGCCGCGAGCTGTGTCGCGTCATGCGGCGCAACGGCGTCAAGGCGCCGGTGATCATGCTAACTGGTTCGGCCGGCGAAGCCGACACGATCCTCGGCCTCGACTCCGGCGCCAACGATTACGTCACCAAGCCGTTCCGACTCGGCGTGTTGCTCGCGCGCATTCGCGCACAGCTCCGCGCGCATGAGCGAAGCGAGGACGCGGTCTTCCAGATCGGCAAATACACGTTCCGGCCAAGCGCCAAGCTGCTGATCGACGACACGACCCACAAAAAGATCCGGCTTACCGAAAAGGAAGCGGCGATCCTGAAATATCTGTACCGCGCCGGCGATCGGGTCATCGGTCGTGATGTCCTGCTCAACGAGGTCTGGGGTTACAACCCGGCCGTGACGACACATACCCTGGAAACCCACGTCTACCGATTGCGCCAGAAGATCGAACACGACCCCGCCAATGCTGAAATCCTGGTAACCGAGCCGGGCGGCTACCGGCTTATTCCGTGACGCTGCGCACAGCACCCGAAATAGTAGTGGTTTAGCTATAATTTGATGGGCAGACTCCCCGAAAATAACATCGGGAAAATGGCGCGTGGCTGACGATTTCTACGTCCGGTTCTGGGGAGTGCGGGGCAGCCTCGCATGTCCTGGACGCGACACGCTGCGCTACGGCGGGAACACCCCGTGTGTCGAAGTGCGCTGCGGCGATCACACATTGGTATTTGACGCCGGCACGGGCCTGCGCGAGTTGGGCGATTCGCTGGCTGCGCACGGCGCGACCGAGCTCGACCTGTTCCTGTCTCACACGCATTTGGACCACGTCATTGGGCTGCCGTTCTGCCGGCCGATGTTCGATCCCAAACTGCGCGCGCGGATCTGGGCCGGCCATCTCCTGCCGGGGGAGCGGGTGGAGAACGTGCTGCGCCAACTGATGACGCCGCCCCTGTTTCCCGTGCCGCTCGACATCTTCAAGGCGAAGGTCAGCTACAACGATTTCGTGGCGGGTGAGACGCTCAAACCGAAGACCGGCATCACCGTCCGTACCGGACGCCTCAATCACCCGAACGGCGCCACCGGGTTCCGGGTCGAATTCGGCGGCAGGGCGATCTGTTATCTCACCGACACCGAACACGTGGTGGGCACTCCGGACCGCTGCATTCTCGACCTGATCGCGAACGCCGAGATCGCGATCTACGATGCCACCTACACCGACGAGGAATTCCCGAAATTCATCGAGTGGGGCCATTCGACCTGGCAGGAGGCGGTGCGGCTGGGCCGCGCGGCCAAGGTCAAGCAGATGGTGATATTCCACCATCTGCCGGGGCGCAGCGACGCTGCGCTCGATGAGATCGGCGAAGCAGCCGCGAAGCAACTACCGGGTACCGTCATCGCGCGCGAAGGCATGACGCTCGCGCCTTGAGAAAATGGCTGCGTCGCCTTGCGTTCGGCGCGGCGACGCTCGCGGGCCGGCCCAAGGGCTTCTTCATACCCTATCGCTACGCCGCGGGGGCGCGGCCGCCTGACGGCGGCTACCCCGCCCTCGCGCCGCTGTTCGATGCCCGCCGCGCCTCGTTTGCTCGCGGCCTCGCAGCGGTCGAATCGTTTGCCGACGCATTGCGCGCGATCGGCGCCGGCGCCGCGCCGGCGCCGCGCTGGAACCAGGGCTGGTTCGCGCCGCTCGATGCCGCCGCGGCCTATATGATGGTGCGCACGCGGAAGCCGCCGCGCATCGTCGAAATCGGCTCCGGGCATTCGACCCGTTTCCTGGCCCGCGCGACTGCGGATGGCGGCCTCGCGACGGAAATAACCGCGATCGATCCGGCGCCGCGCGCGACACTGGAAGGCCTGCCGATCCGCTTCATCCGCGCCACGCTGCAAGATTGGATCGCAACGCGATCCAATGGGCTGGCATCAGTCGCGGCTCTGCGACCCGGCGATTTCCTGTTTATCGATTCGAGCCACGTGCTGATGCCCGGCACCGACGTCGACCTCCTGCTCAACCGCGTTTGGCCGATGCTCCCCGCAGGCGTCGTCGTGCATTTCCACGACGTCTTCCTGCCGGATGACTATCCGCCCGCATGGCTTTGGCGGGGCTACAACGAACAGCTCGCGATCGCGCCGCTTCTGCACGCCAACGAAATCGTGTTCGCAAGCCGCTACATCGTCACGCGCATGGCGGGTGATTACGCGCGCAATGTCGTCGCGCGGCTGCCGGCATTCCCCGGCGCGCTTCCGTCGAGTCTTTGGCTGGTGAAATCCTAGCTCGTGCGCGCGTACGGGTCGGCAGCGTCCCTGAGCCCATCGCCCAGGAAATTGAACGCGAGCACGACCACGATCACCGGCACCACTGGAAACATCAGCCACGGATACAGCGCGACGGCGTTGATGTTCTGCGCCTCGGTGAGCAGCACGCCCCAACTCGTGATCGGCGGGCGGAGCCCGAGGCCGAGGAAGCTGAGCGCCGTTTCGCCCAGGATCATATGCGGCACGGAAAGCGTCGCCGATGCGATCAGGTGGCTCATGAAGGACGGCATCATGTGGCGCCAGATCACGCGCTGCGGCTTCGCGCCCATCAACGTCGCCGCGACCACGAATTCTTCTTCGCGCAGCGCCAGCAGTTTCGAACGCACCGCGCGCGCCAACCCGGTCCAGTCCAATAGCCCAAGGATGATGGTGATGCCGAAGTAGATCAGAATCGGCGACCACTCCACGGGCAACGCGGCGGACAACGCCATCCACAACGGAAGTTCCGGGAACGAGCGTATGACCTCGATCAGCCGCTGCGTCCAGTTGTCGACCCAGCCGCCGTAGTAGCCGGCGAGGCCGCCGATCAGCATGCCGAGTATGAAGCTGATCGTGATGCCGACCAGGCCGACCGTCAGCGAAATGCGCGTGCCGTAGATCATGCGCGACATCAGATCGCGGCCGAGCCGGTCGGTGCCGAGCAGGAACAGCGTGCCACCCTCGGTCGGGCACATGATGTGGAAGCGGCCGGGAACCAGGCCCCAATACTCGTATTCGTCGCCCAAACAGAAAAACCGGATCGGATTGACGACGTTATCGTCCTCGCCGTATTCGCGGCGCAGGTTCTGCATGTTCAGCCGGTAGGTGAGCCCGTAGACGAACGGCCCCACGAAGCGGCCCTGGTGGAAAAAATGCACGGCCTGCGGCGGCGCATAGATGTAGTCGGCGTGGCGCGTGTGCAGGTTGTACGGCGCGAGAAATTCGGAGACGAAAATCGACAGATACATCGCAATCAGGATCACGCCGCAGCCGACCGCGACGCGATGGCGCTTCAGGCGCCACCACATCATTTTCCACTGCGAGGCCTGGTAGAAGCGCTGCTGCTCGGGAGTCAGCGCCTCGGCGACGTAGGGGTCGAACGGATCGGGCGAGACGTAATGCGGCAGTCGGTCGGACGGCGGGGTCGCGACGTCGTTCATCGACGCCGTCCACCGTGCAGGCGAATGCGCGGATCGAGTGCGGCGAGCGCGATGTCGGATATGAACACGCCGATCACGGTGAGCATCGCGAGGAACAGAAGGAACGAGCCCGCAAGGTACATGTCCTGACTCTGCAGGGCGGACAGCAGCATCGGCCCCGTGGTCGGCAACGACAGGACCACCGATACGATGATGGCGCCGGAAATCACCTGCGGCAGGATGCTGCCGATGTCGGCGATGAACGGGTTCAGCGCCATGCGCAGCGGATATTTCATCAGCAGGCGGAACGGCGGCAGACCCTTGGCGCGGCCGGTGACCACGTATTGCTTCTGCAGCTCATCCAGCAGATTCGCCCGGAGCCTGCGGATCATGCCCGCGGTGCCTTGCGTCCCGATGACGATCACCGGCACCCAGAGATGCGCCAGCACGGAAACGAACTTGCCCCAGGTCCATGGCTTGCCCATGTATTCGGGCGCCATCAGGCCGCCGATCGACAGACCGAACCAGACATTGGCGAAGTACAAGAGCACCAGTGCGAACAGGAAATTGGGCGTGGCGAGGCCCAGGAAGCCGAGCAGCGTGAGCCCGTAGTCCCCCGCCGAATACTGATGCGTCGCCGAATAGACGCCGATCGGGAACGCGACGACCCAGGTGAAGATGATCGTGGCGAACGACACGATGAAGGTGAGCATCAGCCGGTCGCCCACCACCTGCGCTACCGGAAGGTTGTATTCGAATGAATAGCCGAAATCGCCCCGCAACAGGCCGCCGAGCCAGTACAGATACTGCTGCCAGAGCGGCTTATCCAAGCCATAGGTATGGCGGAGGAACTCGATCTTATCCATGCTCACCTGCTCGCCCTGCGCCTGCAGCTCGTTGATCAGGGTGGTCAGGTAGTCGCCGGGTGGAAGCTGGATGATCACGAAAATGATGACGCTGATCGCAAGCAGCGTCGGAATCATGATCAGGATCCGGTGAACAAGGTACGTGAACATGCTGGGTCAGTCCTTCGTCCGCGGTTCCGCAGGCTCAGCGCATGCGGAAAAAACGCCGCCCGTCCCAAGCTTGTCGAAGCGCCAGCAGCATGCGGACATCGGAAACTCTACTCGGTCGAGGCATGGGCGCTCGAGTCGGCGTACCAAAACGTGTCGGGATGGTACATGCCGAAGAACGCGCCCGGCATCCAGTTATAAATAGCTTCGGCGGGCACGTTGCGCAGCCGGTTGTTGATCACGACCGGCTGCGGGACGCGGGCGACGATGCCGACCGTGAACACGTTGTCGGCCTGGATCTTCAGCATTTTCTCCCAAATCGCGCGGCGGGTTTCGCGGTCGGTGGTTTCGTCCCATTGCCGGTTGAGGTTCATGAGCTCGACCGCCTCGGGTATGTCGCACGGTTCGCCCGATTTTCCGTGCGTCTCGACATACTGACCCCATTTCGGCCACTGAAGCTGCTGCTGGCTCGTCGGCGCGAACTCGTCCGGACTCCAATCGGCCGTGGGGAGTCCGTTTTCATATCCGCTCCAGACCCCGACCTGGGTTTCGCCGCTGAACACGCGGTTCCGGAACACGTCGCGCTGCGACGGTCGCGTGTAGATCTTGATCCCGGCGGCTTTCAGCGTGTCGTGCAGGAGCTCCAACACGTCCGCCTGCTCCGACTCTTCGCCCGCGGTCTCGATGATGAGATTGAGCGGCCGCCCGTCAGGCAAAAGCCGGATGCCGCGCGAATCGCGGCCGGTCAGGCCGATCTCGTCCAACAGCCGGTTCGCCCGCTTCAAGTTGAACGTCGCCCATTCGCGCTGATATTCCGGCTTGAACAGCGGGCTGCCCGGTAGCACGGTGTTGTTGCCCTCGATCGCCAGCCCGAAATAGATCGCCTGGTTGATCTCGTGGCGGTCGATCGCCATCGAGAATGCGCGGCGGAACCGCACGTCGCGGAACAGCTTGCGGAACTCCGGATCGTTGTTGTTGAGGTTGAGAAACAGCGCCATGTGCGAGCCTTTCGCCTCCTTCCAAAGCCGCACGGTGTAATCCTGCAATTTCTCGTTCTCCTTCAGGAACGGGTAGTAGCTGAACTGCAGGCCGCGCGCCTGAAGATCCGCCTCGCCGGCGCCGACCTTGGGCGGAATGATCTTTCCGTCGGCGACCGTCGCCACCACGCGGTCGATATAAGGAAGCTGGTGGCCGGCCGTATCGATGCGATGGAAGAACGGATTGCGCTCGAACTCGAACCGCGTCGCCGGCGGCTTGGTCACCAGGACCCAGGGATCGAGCGACGGCAGATCGGGGTTGTCGTTGCGGTACTGGTTGTCGAGCTTGTTGTGCAGCGCCGCCCAGCTGCGCGCGCCGCGCGCCTTGACGATTTGCTTGAGCTCGGCCGGCTTCACGTACTTCTCGTGGAACTGCTTCAGATAATGCGCCGGTCGATAGATATAGAGCGGCGATGGGTCGGCAAGCGCGGGCAGGAAACGCGGATTGGGTTTCGACCAGCTGTAGCGGACCGTATACGGATCGATGATCTCGAACCGCGGCGCCTCGCCTTCGACCAACATCACCGCCGGCGGACCGACCGGCGAAAGCTCGCGGTTGTTGGCGCAATCCTCCCAGAAATAACGGAAATCCTCCGCAGTGAACGGCTGGCCGTCCGACCAGCGATGGCCCTTCCTGAGATGCAGGGTGAAAACCTTGTTGTCCTTCACCTCGAAGCTCTCGAGGATATCGGCTTCGAGCTCGGACTTCGTGTTGTACCCCACCAGCCGCGCGTAGCTGTTAACGACCATCAGCCGCGTGTCCTTCGAACCGCCGATCAGGGTCCGAAGATCGCCGCCAGGCTTGCCGACGCTCAGATCCGGGCCGTCGAGCCGCATGACTCGCGGCGTCTCGGGCACGCGCTGCTCGACCGGCGGAAGCTTGCCGGCAGCGACCAGGGGTGCGAGCGACGGCGTCTCGATCAAACTGCGCTCGGCCGCCGCCGAGGCCGCGCCCATCGCCAGCGACGCAATGATCAGCCCAAGACCGAGTCTGCGCACGTTCACCTCTACCTTACGATAACAGGGCCTTGGCGGTTTGTGGATCGGCACGGACGAAGTGGCCTGCGCTCACCTCGACCAGTCCGAGCGTTGCGCGCCCGTCGATGGTGAACGGCGCGGGCCATGCGGATGGGTCCGACGCCTTCCCCTCCATCAGCGCGGTGAGATCGAGCCGCGCATCCGGGTCGGGCTCGGGCACCGCGGACAACAGTGCGCGCGTGTAAGGATGGGCCGGGTTCTTGAACAGAAGCGCGCGCGGCGCGCTTTCCACCAGCCGTCCGGCGCACATCACGGCGATGCGGTCGGCGATGTAGTCCACCACCGCAAGGTTGTGCGAGATGAAGATGTAGGTGAGGCCAAGCTCCTGCTGCAAATCCTTGAGCAGATTCAGGATCTGCGCCTGCACCGAGACGTCCAGCGCCGATACCGGCTCGTCGCAGATCAACAGGTCGGGCTTCAACGCCAGCGCGCGCGCGATGCCGATGCGCTGACGCTGGCCGCCGGAGAAGCTGTGCGGGTATCGATTGAGATACCGTGGATCGAGTCCGACCAGCACCATCAGCTCGCGCACCATTTCGGCGCGGTACGCGGCATCGCCCACCTGGTGGATGGCCAGCGGCTCGCCGATGATGTCGAACACCGTCATGCGCGGATTGAGCGAGCCATAGGGGTCCTGGAAGATGAACTGGATCTTCCGGCGGTACGGTAGAAGCTCGTGGTCGCTCAGCTTGACCAGATCGACCACCTTGCCGCGGTCGTTGAACAGGACCGATCCTTGATCGGGGTTGATCGCCCGCATGATGAGCTTCGAAAGCGTGGTCTTGCCGCAGCCCGATTCGCCGACCAGACCCAGACACTCGCCGCGCTTGACCGCGAAGCTCACATCGTCGACCGCCAGGACCTCGGCAGCCTTGCCGCGGCCGAAGAACCCGCCCTGTCGTAGCTGAAAGCGCCGGGTCAACCCTTTCACCTCGAGCAGCGGCACGTCGGCCGGCGCATCCTCCGGCCAGGCTTCCTTTGCGGTGAGCAGATGCCCGGTCTCATGCTTGATTTCGCGCAACGGCACCAGCCGCTCGCCCGGCTCCATCTCGAAGCGCGGCACCGCGCGCAGCAGCGCCTTCAGGTAGTCGTGCCGCGGCGCACGGAAGATATCGGCGAGCGTTCCTGACTCCATCACCTTGCCGTGGTACATGACGATGATCTCGTCGGCCATGTTGGCGACCACGCCGAGATCGTGCGTGATGATCAGCACCGCCATTTGCAGCTCTGTCTGCAGATCCTTGAGCAGCTTCAGGATCTGCGCCTGGATCGTGACGTCGAGCGCGGTGGTCGGCTCGTCGGCGATCAGCAGCGCGGGACGGCACACCAGCGCCATCGCGATCATCGCGCGCTGGCGAAGCCCGCCCGACAATTCGAACGGATAGCTTTTGAATGCTTTCGGCGGCTCGGGAAAGCCGACCAGCCGCAGCATGGCTTCGGTGAGCTCGCGCCCTTCGGGCTTCGTCACCGTGCGATGCAGCGCCAGCGCTTCGGATACCTGGTCGCCGATCGTGTGCAGCGGCGAGAGCGAGGTCATCGGCTCCTGGAAGATGATCGAGATGCGCCCGCCGCGGATCGCGCGCATCCGCGCGCCGTCCGGCTCCAGCTTGGTGATGTCGACCGGCTTATCCGGCGTTGCCGGGTCGCGAAAAATGATCTCGCCGCCGGTGATGCGGCCGGGCGCTGGCAGGATCCGCATGATGGTTTGCGATACGACCGATTTCCCGGAGCCCGATTCGCCGACCAGCGCAACCGTCGAGGCGAACGGCACGCGGAACGAAATGCCATCGACGGCGCGAATCACCCCGCCCGAGACGTGGAACTCGACCTGGAGGTCCTTGACGGTGAGAAGATCGGTCACGTCGCCTCCGGTACGCTGACGCCCAGGAGGTGCAGATTGGCGCCGGTCGCAGGGGTGAGCGCGAGGCCGCTGCGCCGCGCCGCCGCGTAGCCGCGGCGCGCGATGTCGACGAACCCGTCGAGCGAGGATTCGAGGCGAATGACGCCACCCGCTCCAGTCAGCGTCAGTAGCATCCAGCCGGCACGTCCGTCGCGCTTGGTCGAGTAGTAGTTAAGCCGCATCCCTGTAATTTCGCGCCAAGGCAGTCGCGTTCGCCGCCACCCCAGGGCCTCGATGGCTTCGTCGTCCACCCAGACCCGCGTCGCGCCGCGGTAAGCTGTTCTCAAAGCATAAACTACGAATATCACGGCGAGCGCAACAAGGACGGCCGTCACAGTTCGTCCGGCCTGCACCAGCGCCAACGGCCCGGCCGTCGCCGCAAATCCCGTTCCTGCTCGGGCGTAATCGGCGGCCAGGGCCCCTGTCGGATAGCGGTATTCAGGCACCGCTCGAGTCCGGCGTGCGGACGAACAACGCGCGTGCCGCCAGCCAGCGTGCGGCGGGATGTGCGACGGTGGTATCGATGAACCGGCGAATGAAGTCCCACGCCGGGCGGTCATGCGCCAGGTGATGGGTCAACAGCCCGGTGGGTTCGTCCGGATCGACAGTACCCTCGCGACGCCCCGCCAGATGGCCGACAGCGGCAGCCAATGCCGCGTCGACACCGGTAAACCGACGCTTGCGCCATTCCATGACGTCGATATGGGTATTGACCATGGTAACGCCGGGTGGCGCCGGGGTCCGCGGCCAGATCGCCGAAACGCCGTTAATCCCGATCGCGGATAGTGCCGCGATAAGGTCCCGGTCCATGCGATTCCAGGGTGGCACCAACACAGGTAGTACCGAGCAAATGGTCGTGAGCCGCTGTTGGCCGTGCTTCAGTTCGGCCAGCATTTCATTGCGCGGCCGCTGCGGTCCGAACTCCGCCTTGTCGGCGCCGC
>Ga0153915_10004402_pt1 | contig 12984 bp, 14 predicted proteins | sample Opewatmetagenome_2_FD_107003 | JGI IMG/M metagenome (GOLD analysis project Ga0153915, IMG submission 107003) | Freshwater wetland microbial communities from Ohio, USA - Open water 3 Core 3 Depth 3 metaG | ecosystem: Environmental > Aquatic > Freshwater > Wetlands | place: USA: Ohio, Lake Erie... | reverse complement strand
GTTTTGGTATTCCGTTTCCAATTTGATAAAAATTTTTATATAATTGTTTGACCGGGATAAAAATGGGGAGGTCAATGTTTGCTCGGGGGGGGGGGTAATATTTATAGTAATATTTTTGATAATATTATATCGTTAGAGAATTTGCTAAAAGCTTGGTGTGAATTTAAAAAAGGAAAGATAAAAAAGAAAGATATTTTAGAGTTTGATTTTTATCTAGAAAGAAACATTTTCTCTTTAAATAAAGAATTAGAAGATAAAACATATAAAAATGATCCATATGTTCCATTTTATGTTTATGATCCCAAAAGGAGACATATTCACAAAGCTTGTGTTAGAGATAGGGTGGTACACCAAGCTATGTATAGAATTTTGTACGGTGTTTATGATAAGAATTTTATACACGATTCATATTCCTGTAGAAATAATAAGAGGACTCATAAGGGAGTAAAAAGGTTAGAGGATTTTATCAGAAAAGAAAGCCAGAACTATTTTAGGAATACTTGGGTTCTTAAATGTGATATTTCTAAATTCTTTGACTCGATAGACCACAATATTCTTAAAAATATTCTCTTTAAAAAAGATTTAGATATTAATACAAAGTGGCTTATAGCACAAATAATAAAAAGTTTTGAAAAAACAAAAAATAAAGGACTGCCCCTAGGGAATGTAACAAGTCAATTATTTTCAAATATTTATTTAAATGAATTTGATCAGTTTGTTAAACATAAACTAAAGATAAAGTATTATATAAGATATTGTGATGATTTTGTAATCGTATCAAAAAATAAAAGATTTCTAGAATTACTTATTTCTCAGATAGCTCTATTTTTGATGAATAAACTAGGATTATCTTTACATCCCAGAAAGGTTGAAATACGAAAAATATCACAAGGAATTGATTTCTTGGGGTACGTAGTCTTGCCACATTACAAAGTATTAAGGACTAATACAAAAAAGAGAATATTAAGACTGAGCAAGAGTGATAATTTTAAAGAAGAAACAAAGCAGTCGTATTTAGGCGTTTTGTCTCATTGTAGGGGGTATAAAATAAAAAAGATTATTATCAGACAAGGTCTTAATAAAGGAATTCCTCAAAAAGCATTAATTTGATATACTTATACTTATGAAAGAAAAAGACTCTAATATTGCTTTATATCGTAAATATCGTCCAGAGAAATGGGACGAAGTTATCGGGCAGGATCATATTGTAAAAGTTATTGAGGGGAGTTTGAAGCTTGGGAAAGTTGCTCATGCTTATCTTCTCTGTGGCCCACGAGGGACAGGGAAGACATCAATAGCAAGGATTATTGCTAAAGAATTAAAAACTTCACCAAATGATATTTATGAAATGGACGCAGCTTCTAACCGTGGGATTGATGATGTCCGTGAAATTCGCGAAAGTGTTCGCACTTTACCCTTTGACTCCAAATATAAAATTTATATTTTAGATGAGGTTCATATGTTCACAAAGGATGCATGGAATGCACTTTTGAAGACCATTGAAGAGCCACCAGAGCATGTTATTTTTATTCTAGCGACAACCGAACTTGAAAAAATTCCTGAAACTATAGTTTCTCGTTGTCAGACATTTATTTTTAAAAAACCAAACGAGGCTATTCTTTCTCAAGTTGTTACCAGTGTTGCAAAGAAAGAAGGTTTCAAGCTTGAAGAGGGTGGAGCAGAACTTATTGCATTACTTGCAGATGGAGCTTTCCGTGACGCCTTAGGAATACTTCAAAAAGTTATTTCTTTCTCTAACGATAAGATTATAAATATTAAGGAAATTGAAGAGATAACAGGTGCTCCAAATTCTGTTTTAGTTAATAAATTTTTATCAGCTTTGGCAGAAGAGAATATAGAAGAAGCTTTTTTGGCAGTTAATCAAGCCTCTTCTCAAAATATAGAAATGGAAGTTTATCTTAAGATGATTTTATACAAACTTCGTTATGCCCTAATGCTTCGTTATGTTCCTGCAACTAAAAAGAGTATAAAAAATAATATAAGCGAGGCAGATTTATCTTATTTAGAAAATCTTATTTCTTTAAAACCAAAATATATTTCTTCTACTAGTTTAACTATTTTTCTTGAGGCTTACCAGAATCTCCGCAACACATTCATAGAGCAACTTCCAATTGAAATCGCTCTCTCAAAGATTTTTAATAATTAATTTATTTGATTATTATCAGATTTTATCTCTTCTCTATAGATAGAAACTAAAGTATATAGTAGGCTCAAAACAAGTGGGCCAATGATTATTCCAACTGCTCCCATCAACGAAATTCCTCCAAATATAGAAAACAATATGAATAGTGGAGGAACTTCTGATTTCTTAGAAATAAGATAAGGTGAAAGAATATTATCAATTGTTCCAACTAACAACATTGACCATACAAGAAGTCCAACTGCTTGCCAGTGCATCCCACTGAAGAATAGAAATAGTATTGCGGGGACAAGAACAATTGAAGTTCCTAATGTCGGAACAAAAGCACATAATCCAGCTACAACTCCCCAAAGTGCTGGACTTGGAACACCAAATAAAAGTAAACCAAGCCAAGCTAATACACCTTGAATAATAGCGATGACAAAAGTTCCTCTGAATATTCTATTTATTGCATCTTTAAGTCCTGAGATTATCTCTTTTGAATGTTTCTCTGATAGAGGAGTGAATTTTATAAGTTCATTTTTCCACTTACTTCCATCTTTCAGTAAATAAAACATAGAGAATACTGTAAGTACAAACATTATGGCAGTATTAAATGTTGAAGAAAAAAACTTTGATAAGTTACCAATAAGAGATGAGAACAACTCCATAATTTTTTCTTCGGTGCTAAAAGAAAAACCTTCAGGAAGAATATTATTTATAGAGTTATCTATTCTCTCAATAAAACTACTTGTTCCACCCTTTAGCATAAATGAATGATAAGCGTCTTCTGTTTGATTGAAAATAACACCTCCTATTGATATTACTGGTACACAAAGAACTATTAGAAATAAAATTATCGTTATAAGAGAAGCGATAGATCCATGACTACGGGTAATATGTTTGTTAATCCATAAATAAATTGGTTCAAGTAATATAGTAAAAGCTCCAGCTAAAACAAATGCTGTCAAAAATGGGTAAAATATAACTAAAGCAGTAATAGCAACTATTGCTAATAAAGCAAACAAAAATCTTCTTTCCACACTAGTTTTATTATTCATATAACAATTATAACAAAAATTGTATATAAAAGGGAATATATTTGTTTATCCACACATAGGCTCTTGTCGTAGTTAAATATTTGGTATAATTAAAAAGTCAGATATGAGGGTATAAAATCTTCCCTTAAGGGGAGGTTTATTTTTTGGAAAATATAAATGGACAATCTTAAAAAAATAAAAGGGGTGGATACTGATAAGATGTGGATGAAAGTAATACTTTTTTGGCCGGTATGGGTGCTAGCAGTTGGACTTGTTGGATATTTAATATATTTGAGTATTTAATAATATTTAAATATTAGCTATTATTATGTAAAATTAAAAACCCTGAATAATAAATTCGGGGCTTTTAATTAATATTTAATTAAATATTTTGCGTTAAGCTTGAGGAGCTTCAGTTTCAGGTGTTGGTTCTGTAGGTGTATCTGTAGTTGGTTCTGCTGGATTTTGTATTGGATCCATATATTTTATTATTGAATTGAATTAATCTAACAAAAGACCGACCATACTTTCAACTTAACATGGATACTAAGAAATTGCAAGGAAAACCCAAAAATACCCTTAAAATAGACTAAAATAGTTGAAAAAATAATGTTTTTAATGTATTCTTATAAAACAACTATTAAATGGTTGTATAAACTTATTGAGAGATCGTCTAACGGTAGGACAGAGGCCTTTGAAGCCTTTAATCTAGGTTCGATTCCTAGTCTCTCAGCAGTCATGTGAGAGCGACCGAGACGCTTATTTTGTAAGTATATTTTAGAATTCTCAGTTCGAGTCCTAAACACCCAAATTTTGATAATATTAAAAATATCTTTTCAGTATAGCGTATTTTAGTAAATAATAAAGTTCGAATCCTAGATTCGTTTTTTATCATTATCTATATACATTAATACTATTTTATGCTAATGTATAAACAAATTTTGTACTAATATTCACAATTAAAATAAAACTCTATGGACAGAACATTATCTTCTAAGCAGTCAGACGAAGAATTTCTTATGATAATGAATATTATTTCCCAAAAAGGAATTAATGTAGAAAAAAGAAAAGAATTAAATCAAAAGGTAAGAGAAATTTTACCAACAATCAGCAATGATGCCATTATTCGATTGTATGTATATGGACATCAACTGTCTTTTTTAGAATTAAGAAGACGCTTTGAAAATGAAATACTTAATGATTTAAGTGAATTAATTCGTTTATTTGAACAATTGCTTTTTGTAAATGTTGGCGGTAGTGAAATCTATAACAAAACATTACAAAGAGCACTTGTCGTATCTAAATCGAGTTCTTCTTTCGAAATCGCAGAATTATTGAGAGATTTCGGTTCAGACAGAGTCGGCGATGATTATGATATTTTTGAGGAAATCCTAAGTGGAAGAGATGATATTGAAGAAATTTCTAATTTAGTAAATTCTTTTAACATCAAACAGTCTGAGCTGGATAAAATTATTTGGATTATTAATTATAGCAAAGAAATAAAACCATTATTAGAATGAATTCTAATAATGGTTTTTTGTTTTTAAAACACCCTATTTTGGATTCGAACCTCTATTTTTAATAAAATTAAAAATCAAAATCTATATTTTATAATGGTATTTTAACAAAAAGTTCGAATCGTAGACTAGCAGCCAGCAAGTGCTAGCACGAGATACTTTAAACACATACAATGTTTTAACATTGAGATGTATTATTTTTAATTGTACTAACTATTAAATTCCAAGTTTTTCTTTATTAAGAGTTCTATGAAAACGCATATATTTTTTTCTTTCATTTAAAAGGAAAACATCATCTAATTTATAAGAGATTAAATGGGATTTAAGATCATTGTCTAATTTATTAGAGATTATTATATTCCCATCATCATCAAACGATATATATCCCTTATCAAACAATCCATCTAAATTCTGACTTAGAAGCAACCCATTATTAGGGTCATAGGCTTCAGTATCATTAGATTTTATAAATGGTTTTATGTGACTAGCTATTAATATAGGATATGGTAATTTTTCAACCATACATTTTTCAGCATTAAATACTGAAAAACTCTCTTCTTTTAATTGATTTTTATACAAAAGATGAAGATATGGATTCCTTTGTCTTGTAGTTATTTTCAAATCTTCTCCAAAAATTTGTTTTGCGTCATCGGTAAAATATAATTGATTATTTACAAAAACAATATCATCTAATTTTTTTAATAAATTAATTAAATAACCAATTTGGTTATATTTTCTTTTTATAAAATTAGATTTCTTTACTATCGAAACATACATATCTAAATCTTCTTTCTTTAGAAAACCATCTTTAATACTACCAATATCAACAAGCATTAATGCCATTATTTGATCTTCATCTAAAGATCCATTTTCAACTAATGTGTTTATTAAAAAATTTATTTGATGTAAATTAGAATCTTCATTTACAGAACTATTAAAACTTGAACTCGAATATATGATCTTTGAAAGAATTGATTGTCTTTTTCTATTTGTTTTTGCATCTAAATATATTAATGAATCAGGATTATATGATTTTAAAAATGGATTAATAAACCCCATTTTTACCAATTGATTTATTGCTTTTCTTATAGAAATTAAATTTATGTTTTGACTATCTTTTATTCTCTCTTGTAATCTATTATATTTAATTTCACTATATTCTTCGTTTTTAAATTCATCTATAAAATTAATACAGATTTTTAATACATCTAAAAACTTTTTGCCATTATAATCAGTAAAGGCATTCGTAAATTTCCAATATTCTTCGTAATTTTTTATATTTTTATTTTCTGTCATTTTTAATGATAAAGAGATACTCCTTATTATTATTTTTATTATCCTTACCAGTAATTTTGTAATTATGTTTTTTTTCAATGATTTTTATATTGTTTGAATATTTTTTAATTATTTTAGTTAATTCATCTTTTGATGGATATGAATTATTATTATAACTCAATATCCAATATTTATAGTTTGATAAGTTTGAAAATAGTTTATCAAATAAAACTAAAGATTTATTTTTATCTATAAAATTGTTTTCAAAAGGTTTTATTTTTTTTGAGTTAATATACTCATCCATAACACCATAAAAACCGAAATAATTATTCATGGTTCCTGTATATGGAGGATCAAGGTAAATTATGTCTGTTTTAATTTTTTTTAATAAATTAAAAACATCTTCATTATAGGCTTTGTTTTTTTGCTCATTATCAAAAATGGCATCATTATAATCATTAAGATTATCTATAAAATGAGATTTAAAAGATTCATTATGATAAGCTCTTTTTCTTTTATAATGCTTATAACTGTAATCTTCATCCCTTAATTGCTTAATTTTATCCCAATCAAGATTAAATCTTGAGTAAGGCATTTTTCTTATCATAGCACGTCTTATAAGGGATAATGCTATTGATTTTTTATATTCAGATGAAAGTTTTTCTATATTTTTTCTATATAAATCTAATTCCATACATTCTTCTGGGAAAAAGAATACATTTGAATAGTTCTTATACATAAAACCTTTTTGGGGGTTACCTGAAAATATTATATTAATATCTTTTTCATCTAATTTTTCTTTATTATTTTCAATTAAAGATTTTGCTAATAAATAATTAATATTTAAAATATCATTAGATATTACTCTCAAGCCTTTATTTTTAGAAAAATAACTTACCGAGCAACCACCAGAAAAAGCATCAAATACATCTTTTGCATCGCTAGGAAAATTATCACAAATCCAATTGGCAATTTTTTCTTTATTACCAATAAAATTTACTTTTGGAAATGTTTTTGTAGTATTTTTTATAATCCCCATAAAATATTAATAATTCTACTCTGATTCATTCACTAATTTTTTTATTGTTTTAGCAATAGCTTCAGCCATTAATGGTGGGACAGAATTACCTACTTGTTGTTGTTGAGAAATAGTTGACCCTTCAAAAATAAAATTATCTGGGTAAGATTGCAATCTTGCTAATTCTCTAACCGTTAAAGCTCTATTTTGGGAATAATGAAAAATCTTTCTCATATCTCCAGTTACTGTTACTGATGGCTTATTACTATTATATCTTATATATTTACGAATGTCTCCACTTTTGGGTCTGATGTCTTTTGGTATTTGTTTTCTGTCTCCACCTTCTAAAATAAAGGACATTTTTTTTAGCATTTGCTCAGAATGATTCATTGCTACATGATTTGGAATTTTACTAATTTGCCCAGATTTTAATACTGGTAAATCTTTAATAGCATCTTTTACTGTTTTAAATTTTTCTATATCTTTTTCTGGAAATGATAAATTAGAAGATAAACGAGAACCTATAAATATAATTCTTTTTCTAATCTGAGGAACTCCATAATCTGCTGAATTTAATACTCTGCATTCTACTTTATATCCTATTTTTTTAAATTTTGATATTATCTCTTCTTTTGTTTTTCCATTATTGTGTGTATATAGACGAGCGACATTTTCCATAACAAAAAAACCAGGTTTTATTATATCAACCACTCTTATAAATTCCTTAAATAAATGATTTCTAGGATCATCTATGAATAATCTTCCTATATTACCAGCAATACTAAACCCCTGACATGGTGGGCCACCAATAATTACATCAACTTTTCTATTTCCAATAATTTTTTTAATATCATCTTTAGTAAAGTTTTCTATGTTTTTTTCAATTAAAAAATGTTCAGGAAAGTTCTTTTTATATGTTTTACAAAAAGTTTTTTCGTTATCCAAAGAAAAAATATTTTTAAAACCAACTTTATCAAACCCAAGAGAAAATCCACCTGAGCCACTAAACAGATCTATATATGTTAAATCTTTCTTTTTCATATTAATACTTTATCTATAGTAACATTTTTAAAAGTTTTACCAAAATTGATTAAGCTACATTAATACTTTTATTTTTCAATATTATTTTATCTTTAAAACTAGTTAGAATATCTCTTTTTTCATCATCTTTACCTTTCTTTAATATGAATCTAACATAGTTCTTAATATCTATTCTTTCTATATCTAAATTGGTTTTTTCTCCATATACAAAACTTGTAAAATCTTTAACTTTTGAAACAAAAACATTTATCTTATTTTTTATCTCATTTTCATCTAATTCAATATTATCTAAAATACTCTCAAACTGTTTAACTAATTCTTTCTCCTCTAAATACCCACATTTACAATCTTTATCCCTTGCCTTTGTACACCCATAATACACATACCTACGAACACTACCGTTTTCTAATTTTTTAAATTTTTCTTGAGCAGTAATACCAGAACCACAAAGCCCACAAGTCATTAGTTTGGTAAAAGCAAATTCTTTATCTTCAGTGGTTCGCATTACCTGACTTTTAATTTGCTTTTGGACTTCGTCAAACAACTCTTTGGTAATTATTGGATCATGTTTTCCTTGATACCAATTACCACTACTAACAGGATATTCAAAAGAGCCGTAATAAAATGAATTTTGCAAAATGCCATAAATATTACCCAGGCTTAATCCTTTATTACTTTTTACACTCTTGAAATTAATTTCAAATTTCAACCAGTTATATATTTTTCTGCCACTCCATTTTTCATAAGCTACTTTCTCAAACATTTTTTTAACTATCGGTGCTCGTTCTGTATCTATTATCACTTCACATTTCTTATCAACCCTCTTTTGATTTAAATATCCTAATATCGCAGGACCTGGTCTTAATCCCATTTCACATCTAGTTCTAAGTCCTCGTTTAACATTTACACTTTTATTATCATTCTCAAGTTTTGCTTGGGAACATAAAATCATTAATAAAAACTTTTCACTCGGTGTATTTATAAAAGACTGCCCATATGTTCGTATTTGTAATAATCTCTTCTGGTCCATCAAATCTACTAACGAACCAAGATCACCTGCGTTACGAGATAAACGATCAGGTGCCCAAGTAAGTATTCCATTAAATCTTCCTCTTTTAATATCTTCTAGTATTTCATTAAATACTGGTCGTTGCCCTGAATCTTTAGCTGAGTGTGATTCACGTCTAATATCAACTATTTCTAAGTTTTCTTTTTCTGCTAATTGAAGCATTTCTTTAATCTGGGATTCGATAGAAAGTATTTGTCTTTCCTCAGACTCGGTGCTCTTCCTAGAATACAAAACATATCTAATCTTTGTGTTATCCATATATTAATTAATGTCAGAAAAAGAGCTTTCTGCTAAGCCTTGAAGTGTTGGTAACTTGTTGGTAACTTCCTCTGTGATTTCAATGGTCTGCGATAGAATGGGCTTTGAATAATAAGGTCGAAGTGTTATTATTTAATTACAACTTAATAAGAAACAAGTAGCCTAAACTTTTGGAAACAAAGGCATGGTGAATAAAGTCGATCAAGAATAAAAACCCTATCATATAGGAGCTTGATCGCCATATTAGGAAACTAATATGAGTAGCCTCGGCTACGAACCTATGTGGTAGGATTTTTGCGTCTTACCACATAGGATTTATCATCCTAATAAAAAATATCATGGCATCTAAAACATTAGTTTGCACACAATGTGGCTACATAGGAAATTCAAAAACAGCTATTGAGGGTAATGGATGTATAGAATTAATTCTCTGGTTGTTCTTTATCATTCCTGGTTTAATTTATTCAATATGGAGATCATCTTCTAGGCATGGAATCTGTCCTAAGTGTGGAAACAAAAATCTCATTCCATTAGATTCTCCTAAAGCACAAAAAATGGTTAAAGAAGAATTGTCTCAGGAAGAAGTAGATAAGATGACAAAGAAACAGGAAGATGAGAAAAAAGAAGAAAATAAAAATAGAAAAAGAATGATGATATTTCTTGGTATAGTAATTGGATTTGTATTACCAATTGTCATTCTCTGTGAATTAGCTTACTAACATGACCCAAGAAGAAAAATCTATTAAATATGTTTTAGAATACGAAAAATCACAAGGTCGTAAGCCTGTTGATGTAAGCAAAAAACATATTTGTTATGATATTAAATCTGGTAAAAGATTTATCGAAGTTAAATCAAGACCAAAAGACAAAGTGCAACCTTTTATAAAGTTGCACAATGCTTTGTTGCGAACTATGGGTACTGGTCTTGGAAACTATTATCTCTACATCGTTTATGATATGGATAATAACCCTAAGTTAATCATCGTTCCACCTAAAACGATATTCTCTAATCTTGAAACGGAAGTAAGTCTTTTAATCAGAGGTAAAGTATATAATCACATTAAACCTGAGAAGCTAAAGATTCTAAAAAGTTAAGGTTGCAAGTCAGGATCTTTGTCTCTTGGGTCTTCATTTTCATTATACTTTGTTGTTCTTATTTCAAGATTAATCCCATCAACCTGATCTTCTTTGAAAGTTCTAATATTATCAGATGGTAATCGAGGTCTTAAATATTTTTGGTTATTACTCTCTAACCAATACTTTATAGCCCAAGGTTCACTACGATCTATCGCTCCAATTAATTTACTTTCTGCAAGATCATTTATGTTATTTACTCCTTGAGATAGTGCTTCTTTGTATAAAGCTCTGAATTCAAAATCTTCGTCTAACCATCTGTATACACTCTGTCTTGATATCCCGATCTTACTACACACAGCCGCCACTATTGGTGTCTTTCTTATTTCTTCAAGGAATTCTTTTTTCTTTCTAATCTTTTTCATCGCTTATCACAACTCTTTTAATACCTGTTAATTTCTCATATCTTGTAGCTATTAGCTCACAGTATATTGGTTCGAGTTCAGTACCATAAGCTACACGTTTTAACTGTTCACAAGCGATTAGAGTGCTTCCAGAGCCCATAAAGCTATCTAATATGATATCTCCCGGAGCTGTACACCTAAGTATTGCTCTTTCATGCAAATCAACTGGTTTTGATGTCGCATGTTTGTAGTCTTTACCACTTAATCTTTTAACAGCCCAGAGATTAGAAACTTGATCAACTAAATCATTACCAGTAGTCATTTCTTTATTTAGTATCTCATTTAATCCTTGCTCTTTCTTTGAAAGATATGGTCTTCCTCGAGTTCCATATATACAAGGCTCATAACATTTTGAGAATGCTACTTGTGGTGTTGGATTCTGTCCGTTCTTAATCCATAGACATACTCGTTTGTTATCAATTCCAAGTTCTCTATATAGAGTTTGAACAATCCAAATATGTTGTTCAGTATTCCAATAAAAGACATGGCAGTCTTGTTTAGCGACTAACAGAGCATTAGATAAACTCTTTCTCAAGAATTCTTTGTATTCCTCATCTGTTCTTTTGTCATTTACATTACCACCATAGTTTTGTTTTCCACCTAAACCTTTTGTGTAATCTAAATCGATATTGTAGACGGGGTCATTGTATATCATCGATGTTTTTTTATCTCCAAAAAGTTTTTTGATAACTTCTGGATCATTTGCATTTCCACAAAGAATTTTATGATTACCAAGTAATATCAAATCACCAGATTTAATATCTGTTTCTTTAATCTTTTTTATTTCTTCTTCTGGAACAAAATTTTCTTCTTTGGTAGATATATTATTGTCCCAAATATTAGCAAGATCGTTTTGATTGAAACCAACCTCTAATAACATTTCTGGCGAGAAATCTTTTAATAGAGAGAAGTCCCATTCTCCAGTTATTGCATTACTAGAAAGCAGATATTCTTTTGCTTCCTGTTCTGTTAACTTACGATTAGGAATTCTTACGTCTATCAATTCTTCTCCTCGTTCCAATAACTGAAGAGCTTTTATTCTCATGTGACCTGCGAGAATATGCCCGTCATAATCTATTGCAGGTATTTCGACCAAATTGAACTTACTCAAACTTCTTTTAAGATCTGACATTTGTTTGTCAGACATTTTACGAGGGTTCACGTCTTGGGGTACAAGATCGTTAATTTTTCTTTGGGTTGTTGTCCAAAGTAAACCCGTTTCTACTAAATTATTATTCATAATTTTTGTTATGAATTATTTTTAAAGCAAAAAGAACGCGACATTTTAATGTTACGTTCTCGTGGGTTTTTCCCTTTTGTCGAGAATCGAAATATTATTACTATTTCTTTTTGTATTTTAATTATATAAAAAAGAAACTCTGACTGTAAAGAATATTTTGGGAAAATACATAACGACGCAAAACTTTCTAATCTTTGACAATACCCAACAATTTTAACCCTTATATTAATGATTATTTATATCGTTATTTGGAGAAAAAAATATTTACTAAAAATTTTCTAGATTTTAGGGTGTTGATAAATACCAAAAATAATAAAAGTTTTACACAACTTAATAACATATTTGATATTTCTTTCAGGCTAGTAAATTAATTTATTTACTGTCTATTGTATTCTATAGGTACTATTTCTTCTGTTATATCCATACTTTGACCAGATATAGAACAAATAACTTTTCCTGCTATTTTAAAATCACTATCTAAAATAATTGGTTTATATTTAGCATCGGTTGAATCTGGTTTAAGAATTATATAATCTCCTCTCTTTTCTAATTTTTTAATTGTTATCATATCGTTAACTATTGCTATAACTTTTTCTCCAGATAAAACATCATTAGTTAATTCTATTAAAACATAATCTCCATCTAGAATTCCAGAATTATTCATACTATCTCCAGTTGCTCTAACCGCCACTACTTCTTTTTTATTTCCAATAATTTTTTTATCTACCTCTATATATTCATCTACATTATTTTGTTCAGCAAAAACACTTAAATTATCACATCCAGCATAAGCCAAAACGGGGATACTTATTGTCATATCCTCTCTTTCTTCTTTTATTTCTATATCT
>Ga0153915_10004401_pt1 | contig 12985 bp, 8 predicted proteins | sample Opewatmetagenome_2_FD_107003 | JGI IMG/M metagenome (GOLD analysis project Ga0153915, IMG submission 107003) | Freshwater wetland microbial communities from Ohio, USA - Open water 3 Core 3 Depth 3 metaG | ecosystem: Environmental > Aquatic > Freshwater > Wetlands | place: USA: Ohio, Lake Erie... | reverse complement strand
GTCGCGCAGACCGAACGGGAATTCTGAAAGGTCGAAGTCGAAATCGTCGATCATCTCGTCCGGCTTCTCGGAGAGCACGGGAAGGTGGTCGACCACGACGACCTCGTAGCCGAGCCGCTTCCCCAGGTGGACGAGTTGGTCCTCGAGTTCATCTCGGCCGCCCTGTCCCACGATGACGAGCCGGTGCGGTGGGAGGTAGGGCTCCACGTAGATCTCCATGACCCCGCCGCAGTTCGTCTCCACGTAGATTTCGTCCGGGCTCTCCGCCGCGACCGTACCTTCCACGGCCTTCGTCACGTCGACGAGATGGACGCGGACGAGACGGGGGACGCCAGTCTCGATGGTCTGCAGACCGATCTGGACGATGGGTCCGTCCGGGCAGCCTCCGCCGAGCGTTCCCTGGACGATCTCGCCGTCTTTCGAGATGACGATTTTGAACCCGGGTTTGCCGAGGGTCGACCCCTCCGTCTTCACAACTGCCGCGATCGCAAAGGGTTCGCGTTTCGCGGCGAGGTCGGAGAGCGTGCGGGCGTACGCGGCCGGGTCCACCTTCGCCTCGGGCCAGAACTACTCCGGCGTCACTTATAGGCTTCGACCGCGGACCAGGTGCCGCCATCCAGGCCCGTCCGTTTGCAGGCCTCACGCACTTAGTTGCCTGCAAATGCTGTCGAACTGGCAACGACACTGCGCGACGGGCCGGGACGCACGGAAGGTCGCGAGGAAGTACGGTCTCCCCGACCGCCGATTCCGCAGGTATCAAAGGTTGGAACAGAGTCTATATTTCGACTCCCGCCCGAAGGTACTTTCCTCCTTACATCGCGTAACAAAAGCCTTTATAAATTGCCCTCCATCCCCGCGTATGGCGCTCCGGGCGGCAAGCCCACCTTGCCTCTTGGAAACGCGCCTATCGGGCTGGTCATCAGAGCTGAACGGAGGCGCTCGTTGGCACTGCTAGAGGTCAAAGATCTCAGGGTTCACTTCAGCACTCCGGATGGCGATGTCCGAGCCGTCGACGGCGTCACCTTCTCCGTCGGGGAGGGCGAGTCTCTCGGCCTCGCCGGGGAGAGCGGTTGCGGCAAGACGACCGCTGCGCTCTCCATCATGCGCCTGCTCCCTCGGAACGGCCGAATCGTCAGCGGTTCAATCACCTACCAAGGATATGATCTCGCGAAGCTGTCGATGCCACAGATGCGCAGCATCCGATGGCAGCACATCTCCATCATCTTCCAGGGCGCGATGAACGCCCTCAACCCCGTGAAACGGGTCGGGTCGCAGATTGCGGAACCCATCATCCTCCACGAGAAGGTCGACGAGGAGGCCGCGCAGAAACGGGTCGGGGAACTCCTGGAACTCGTGGGGATCCACAAGGACCGCGCGAGCGAGTACCCCCACGAGTTCTCCGGGGGGATGCGGCAGCGCGTGATGATTGCGATGGCGCTGGCCTGCAACCCGAGGCTCGTGATCGCGGACGAGCCGGTCACCGCCCTGGACGTCATGATTCAGGCACAGATCCTCGAGCTCCTCGAGAAGCTGAAGCGCGATCTCGGGCTCTCCATGATCCTGATCTCCCACGACCTGTCCGTGATGGCCGAGACCTGCGACTCGATGGCGATCATGTACGCGGGCAAGATTGTGGAGACGGGCAGCGTGCGCGACGTCTTCAAGCGGTCCAAGCATCCCTACACGAAGGACCTGATCGGAGCCTTTCCGGACATCAAGGGCGCGCGGACGCTGCCGGCGTACATCCCCGGCGACATCCCGAGCCTAATCCATCCGCCGAGCGGTTGTCCGTTCCATCCTCGTTGCAAGTTGGCCTGGAAGCTCTGCGAGGATGAGGAGCCCGCTCTGCTTCCGGTGGGCGACGGGCACCGCGCGGCCTGTCACCTGAACACCACGGAGCGCCCCGCATGACCGATCGCGAGCCGTATCTCGTCCTCCGGGACTTCCGCGTATGGTTCCAGAAGCATCGCGGTTTCGTCGAGGCCCTGCGGCGCCGAGATCCCGGCTACATCCGAGCCGTCGATGGAATCGACTTGACGATCGGGAAGGGCGAGATCTACTGCCTGGTCGGCGAGAGCGGGTGCGGCAAGACCACGACGGGGAAGGGGATTCTTCAGTTGGTGCCGCCCACGGGAGGCGATGTCTTCCTGAACCCGACGTCGGAAGAGCTGGCTCAGTATGAGGCAGACATGGTCGGGAAGAATCTCGATGCCGTCGAAGCGTTCCGGGAGCGCCGGTCCCTCAGCTATGCCGAGAGGATCCACCGGAGTCCCGTGGACTGGATTCGGCACACTCTTGTCACCGCGGCCGGCGCAGCCCTTGCGGCACTGGTCGCCTTCGGCGTGATATTGGCCTTTCGGGCCGTCGGTGCCACGGGGGCTGAAACCCTCGCCTACATTCCTCTGGGTATTCTGATCGGCCTTGCCGGCACGTTGCCGTGGGTGAAGACGACCCATCATGTCCCCCACGCTTTAGCGGGGGTCTCGCTCGTGACATCGATCGCCACACAGGTGCTCGCCGTGGGCGCGTCGCTCTCGGCTGCGGGCCAGCCCGCCGACCCGGGGTCCGTCCTCGCCACGTATGGCGGCCTTATGCAACAGAACGATCTCTTCGTCGCGTTCATCCAGATGATCGTCGCGGCCGCCGCGGCTTGGTACAGCGCGGGGTTCTTCCACCACATGTGGGATCGGCGACGCGGCGTCGTCACGGATCGGCTGCGAAAGCTACGGACGCGTTTGCAGATCATCTTCCAGGATCCGTATGAGTCCCTGAATCCGCGCCACACGATTTACGACATTGTGGCCGAACCCCTCCTGGTGAACCGGATCACGCGGAGCCGTGCGGAGACCGCTTCCCGGGTCGAGCAGGCATTGGCCGATGCCGGTCTGCGCCCTGCGAAGGAGTACCTGTTGAGATACCCGCATGAGTTATCCGGCGGGCAACGGCAACGCGTCTCGATTGCGGGGGCTCTCGTGCTCGAGCCAGAGTTCCTCGTTGCGGATGAGCCGGTCTCCATGCTCGATGTATCCATCCGTACGGAAATTGTCGAACTCCTGATGCAACTCCGGGACAAGCGGGGTCTGACCTACCTGTTCATCACGCACGATCTCTCCCTCGCACGGGTCCTCGCGGATCGGATCGGGGTCATGTACCTGGGCAAGATCGTGGAGCAGGGCCCCACGGAAGAGCTGACTGCCCATCCCCGCCATCCGTACACGAACGCGCTCATCTCCGTCGTCCCGATTCCGGACCCCGATCGGAAGCACGAGCGGATCATCTTGAGGGGGGAGCGCCCGGATCCTTCCGACATTCCCCCGGGGTGCCGCTTTCACCCTCGTTGCCCCGTCGCCTTCGAGAAGTGCGGCTGGACATCGGAGGAGGTCCTCGCCTCCCTCCGGGAAATCGCGACCGGAGAGTCGTCCGACTTCTTGGACGGCGCGAGCGCACACGGGCCGCTCTCCATCGTATGGAGTCAGCCAAAGCCCGGATGTGAGGAGTGGCTCCGCAATCTCGTCACAACGAAGGCCGAAGCTTTCCGTGCTCTGAAAGGAGTCCGGTCGATCGAGGGGAGTGGGGGCGCCTTGAAGGTGGAGCTCCATCCGTTCGAAGAGCCCCCGTTGAAGAGCGTCACTCCTGACGTGCTCGTGGCGTGTCACCTGTTCGCCTGATGCGGATTCAGGCCGGGGCCGAGCCCGCGCCACTCGGGACTGGCAAGAACCTTTTTCCGAGCGGCTCCCTTACCCTCCGCGGCCCGGCGGCCAGGGAGGACCATGCGTACTGCTCTCAGCGTCCTGTCGCGGGACGAACTCGAGGCCTTGCATAGCACGACGATGCAGGTGCTCGCTCGAGTCGGCGTCGATGTCCGCGAGCCAAACGCGCTGCGTCTCCTGGAAGCTGCGGGCGCCGCCCGGGTGGACGACACGTCGCGGGTCCGAATCCCCGAGGCCCTCGTCATGGAAGCCGTCCGCGGCACGCCGAAACAATGGACTTGGCACGCGCGGGAGGAGAGGAAGAGTTTTCGCGTGGGCGAAGGCGGGCCCACCCGGCTTGGGCCGGGATCATCGTGCACGAAGATTGTCGACTTCGCTACCGGGGAGGTTCGTACGCCCGTCGTGGAGGATGGCGATAACCTCGTCCGGTTGATGGACGCCCTCGAATACGTGGACATCGACTACACCCCGGTCTCGTATGGCGCTCTCGAGCAGACTCCCCGTTTCCACGAGGCGTCCACACTCGTGAGGGATTGGCAGAACACCTCCAAGGTCCTCGTTGGTCCCTCGTTCAACGGGGCCATGGCTAGGGATGGCATTGAGATTGCCTCGCTCGTGGCGGGAGGGCGCGACGCTCTGACTCGACGTCCCATGCTCGCAGGATATTGCGACCCCGTGGGCCCTCTGACGCATGACCGAATGATGACGGAGACAGTCATCGAGTACGCCCGAGCGGGGCAACCCGTCTTCCTCATGTGCCTCGACTTGGCGGGGGCTTCTGCGCCGCCCAGCCTCGCTGGGACCTTGGTCCAGCAGAACGCGGAGATCCTGAGCGGCGCTTTAATCGCCTTCCTGGTGAACCGACGCGCGCCCGTCGTGTACGGCAGCGTCAGTGGGACGATGGACATGAAGGCGGGGAGCGCTGCGGTCGGCGGTCCGGAATTCGGGCTGCTCAGCGCGGCCGCCGTGCAGCTCGCTCACTTCTACGGGCTTCCCTGCTCGGCGGGAGGCCAATCGGACGCGCGCATTCACGATGCCCAAGCCTCGCTCGAGAAAGGCACCACGCTACTCGTATCGATGCTTGCGGGAGCGGACTTCGTGGATCTCTTCTTCGGCTCCTTCGAAGGTTTCAACGTGACGAGCCCGGAGCAAGTCATCATCGATCACGAGATTGCCGGCTACGCGCATCGGTACACCCGGGGCATCGACATCGACGAAAGGAGCCTGTCCCTCGATCTCATCGAGGCCGTGGGCCCGGGTGGCAGCTTTCTGAAGAACCCTAGGTCGCTGCGGGAAACCATGGCGCGGATGAAGCACGAGTGGTACACGCCCTTCCTCTTCGATCGGAGGAGTCGTGGCAGTCTCCCTCCCGGTCGGGGCGGGAACGTCCTAGAGTCGGCGCATCTCGCGGCAACAAAGATACTGGCCGAGCACGAGCCCACGCCTCTCGATTCCGGGGTACTCGCGGAAGCGAAGGCGGTGCTGAAGCGCGTTCAGCGTGAGGAGGTCCGAGGACCCGCCTGAATTTCGGCCACCCGAAACATTATGCCCGACTTCGGCTTCTCGTGTAGAAACTCAGGAGGCGAATCGGTGCCGTACAGCAGTCCGGGCACACACGGGCCGGCAGGAGGGAGAAACAGGTACAACCAGGCGGCTCTTCGCGCCGTCAATCGTCCCCTCCGCCAAGCCGCCACGCTCCCGGGATACCTCTTCTCGGATCCCGCGATCTTTGATCGCGAGGTTCGGACGCTGTTTCAGAAGAGCTGGGTCTGCGTGGGGCGATCTGATGAACTGCCCGGCCCGGGCTCCTATCGCACGCTTGAGGTGGGCGGCTCGGGCGTGATCCTGGTGCGGGATGGAGAGGGTCAGCTCCGCGCATATCACAACGTCTGCCGCCACCGCGGGACACGCATCCTCGAGTCGGTGTCGGGCACCGGGCTGACCGTCCTCCAGTGTCCCTATCACGCGTGGACGTACGACCTGGGAGGGCGATTGGTGGGGTCGCCCCACATGGAGCACGCGGACGAGTTCGAACGGGAGTCATACGGGCTACACCCCGTCCGGGTCGAGCAATGGCGGGGTTTCCTGTTCCTCAATCTGAACAGCCGGTCCGGATCGCTGAAGGACTTCCTCGGTGATTTCGGTCGCCGCGCGGCCCCGTATCCGCTCGAGCGTCTCCGGCGGGCACACCGATGCGTTTACGAGATTGCGGCGAACTGGAAACTCGTCGTCCAGAACGCCAACGAATGCTACCACTGTCCCGGCGTCCACCCGCAGCTCGTCCGCCTCACGCCATACCAGTCGGGTGAGGAGGATCTGCGCCGAGGGCCCGTCTTCGGAGGCTGGATGGATTTCGTGGGCGGGGCGCGCACGCTTTCCCCAGATGGCACGACCCCGCGTCGCACCTTCCCGGGTCTCTCCTCGGAAGACCTCCGACGCGTGTACTACTACGTCCTGTACCCGAGCAATTTCCTGAGCCTGCTCCCCGACTACGTGACCCTGGATTGGTTCATTCCCGTTTCCCCCGAGAAGACCCGCCTCGTGTTCGACCTCTATGTCGACCGGGACGAGGCCGACCCTGCGGCGGACGCGATGAGCTTCTGGGACGTGACGAACCGCCAAGACTGGCACATCTGCGAAATGGCGCACCTAGGTTCGAAGACGATCGCCTACACTCAAGGCCGCTACAGTTCCGAGGAGGAAGTCGTGCACTTGGTCGACCGGTTCTACCTTAAGCAGATGGGCTTCACCCGACGCCCGCCCGCCTAGGCACCGCCACCGCGGCGTTTGAGGGCAGGGTTCAGGATTTCCTCGATCCCGTAGCCGAGCATGGCGAACCCCAGGACGACCAGCGTGATGAAGACCCCCGGAGGCGCCCAGTACCACCACATCCCCCGCAAGATCGCCAGCTGGTTGTATGCATTGTTGACCATCTGGCCCCACGTCTCGATGCCGATGGGCCCCAGTCCGAAGAAGGAGAGGAACGCCTCGGTGAAGACCGCGCTCGAGATGGTCAACACGGCCTCCGCCCATACGAGCGGCATGACGTTCGGGAGGATGTGCTTCCGGACGATGTGGAAGTTCCCCGCGCCGATCGCGCGAGCGCGCTCGATGAACTGACGCTCCTTCAAGGTGAGGACCTGGGACCGAATGACGCGTGCGGTCGTTGGCCAGCTCACGATCGCGATGGCGAAGATGATTGTCTGCAAGCCTCGTCCGAGCACGGAAACGAGCACGAGGACGAAGGGGAGCCAGGGGATCACGAGGAAGAAGTCCGTGGCCCGGGACAGGAGTTGGTCCGTGACTTTGCCGTAGAATCCCGCGGCGAGCCCGACGCTCGTCCCGACGACCATCGCCACGAGGGATGCGATGAATCCAATGAGGAGGGAGACCTGACTCCCGTAGATGAGGATGTTCAGGATGTCCTTCCCGTACTCATCGGTGCCCAAGGGGTGGGCGGCCGAGGGGGACTGCATCGGACGGGACAGCTGGAGGAAGCTCTGGTACGGCCCCACGAGGACGGGGGCCAATATGGCCATGAAGACGAAGACGAGGATGATCAGGAGGCCCGCGAGCGCGAGCTTCTTGTGAAGGATCGCGAACATCGTCTTCTTCCCGCGGCTCAGGTCAGCCAGCAGACGCTCCCGGAAAATGGAGGTGCTGTCCGGCGAGGGGGCCGCGACGGGGGTCTCCATGGTTCACGCCTCCCGGACCCTGGGGTCGAGGAACATGTACAGGATGTCGGCCACGGCGTTCGCGATGACGACTCCGATCGTCGCGACGAGGAAGACCGCGGAAAGGACCGGGTAATCTTGGTCGAGGGTTGCCGTCCAGGTGAGGAGGCCGAAGCCGTTGATGTTAAACACGGTCTCGATGACGATGACCCCGCTCACGACCCATCCGAAGTACAGCGCGGAGGCCGTGACCACAGGGAGGCGTGCGTTGGGGAGGGCGTGCCACCGAAGTTGCTGGCGATCATTGAGTCCCTTCGCCGCGGCGGTGACCATGTAGTCCTCGGGCAGGACATCCGTGAGGGAGTTCCTCAACGTCAGGGAGAACCATGCCACGTTCGTGATCATGAACGCGAGGATAGGCAGGGTGTAGTAGTACAGGGTGTTCGCGGTCTGTACGAAGAAGTCCGGAGACTGCTTGATGCCGATTGGACGTGGGAAGATGGGGATCAGGAAGGCCAGCAGGAAGACGAGCAACAGGGACACCCAGAACGACGGCATCGAATACCCTAACAGGGTGGTCATCGTGATCGAGACGTCCGTCTTGCTGCCGCGTCTCCATCCGGAGATTCGGCCCAAGACCAGACCGACCCACATCGTCACGATCGTCGCGAGGCCCACGAGCACGAGGGTCGTGCTCAGGACCGGGAAGATGATCGCCGTCACCGGCGCGCCGGGGCGGATCGTGATGGAGGTGCCTAAGTTCCCCTGGAGCAGGTTGCCCATGTAGATTGCGTACCGTCGAACGACAGGCTGATTCAGCCCCCATTCCGCGATGAGTTCGTCCCGGAGCGAGCAGGAGGTGCCTCCGGTCTGGCTGCCCGTGCAGTTGCCGCTCCCCCCGCCCTTGGGGAGCAGGACGCGGGTCGGATCGCCCGGCAATACCTGGAAGATGAAAAAGTTCACGGAGGAAATGAGGAGGACCGTCAGGACGACGTATACCGCCTTCTTCAGGAGGTACCTACGTAGGTTCATCCAGATGCTCCCCGCTCATTCCCTCTTTCTTTACGGGTTCACAGCCTCCGCTAGGTCTTCGGCGGGAGATCGATTTTGGCCTCCTCGGTTTCCTTTTTCTTCCGGCGGCGCAACAGGAAGACGGCCACGACCGCGGCAATGACGATCAGGATGAGCGCTGCAATTGCCCCGATGACGAGCGGCGACAGCCCGATCGGCGGGACCTCGATCGGGACGAGTTGGAACGTCACGGAGGTCTCCTGCCCCGGTAAGACGGCGATCCCGCTCCGAGCTTGGCCGACGTAGTTGTTCGCCGTCGCGTTCACGGTGTACGTTCCAGGTTCCACACTCAGGTTGTAGTGACCCTGCGCGTCCGTCGAACCGGTCTTCTGTTCACCGGTCGTCACGGTCACCAGGATCACCGCTCCCTGCACGGCGGCACCCGTCGTGGAGCTCGTCACGGTCCCGACGATCCACCCGGCGTTCGGGGTGAGACTGAAGTTGGCCCAGGTCGTCTGTCCGGACGTGACGTTAACGGCTGTCTTGGTCTGGTTGCTGTACAGCCTCGCGCTCGCCGTCACGGTGTAGTCGAACTCCGGCAGGGTGATCGAATAGGCTCCGCTCGCCCCCGTGGACGACGCGTGGTTTCCCGGCGAGGCGAGGACCTGTGCGCCATTTAACGGGACGCCCGAGAGGTCCTTCACGAAGCCCGTCAGGACGCCCGGGTTCGCCGGCGGCAACGTCACGTTGATGTAGACGGGGTTGTCCGTCGGCACCGGGGAGCTCCATCCGTCCGAAACGGACACGGTGATTGTGTAGTTGCCCGGCCGTTCCCAGGTGTGCCCGTACGTGCTTGCCGCCGTGGTCGCGGGCCCGGTCGTCGTCGAGGAGTTGCCGTCTCCCCAGGTCCACGTCCAGTTGAGCGTGTCCGTGCTCTCCGCATCCGACGATGTGGCGGAGAACGTCACGTTCACGGCTGTGTAGGCGCTGACGTAGGTGGAGCCGGTGATGACGGGGGCCGTCGGCGGTTGGTTCGTGGGATTCACTTGGCAGGTCGGACAGTTCAAGTCGAACCACAGCGGGTTCGCGCCCCAGTAGGCGTTCATCTGCCGATAGGGGTGCGCGGTCCAATCGCCCCAGCCCTGCCACAGGTCCGTCCGCATCACCCACTGGCCGTACGGGTACAGGAGGATGATGTACACGCCCGTGCCGTAGAACAGCTTCTGGGCGTCCTTCACGTCGGCCTGCCGCTGGGCCAGGTTTCGCTCCCCGAGCTGGTCGAGGTAGAGCTGGTTGTACGTCGCGTTGTTCCAGTAGTTGTCGTTCCAGCCGTCGAGGGTGAAGGAAGACTCCATCGACAGGATGTAGTTCGGGTCGGGGTCCGCGGACCAGTACCAGATGTACGTTTCGACGTAGCCCTTGTAGACGTCGTCGCTCAGGGAACTCTCCGCCTCAGGCTTGGGATTCAGTTTGATGCCGATCTGGGCCCACTGCGCCTGGAGGTAGTTCGCCGTGCTCACTTCCTCCGGGAATTCGTTCCGCACGGCCATGGTGAACTCCAAGTGTGTGCCTGCGGGGATGATCTTGGTCGTGTTCGTGAGGGCGGTCGGGTCGGCGCAGGGGTAAGTGCACGCGGTTTGGTAGCTCACGGTGATGTCGTGCGCGGCCTGACGGTACTGCTTTCCGTCCGTGCCGGTCCAATACGAGTTGTAATCCGTGTTGAGCATCGCGTTCGCTTGGGCGATGTCGAAGGTGAGGTTGTCGGTCGTGGGCTGGTACCACCACGACGGCGTGATCGGCGAGACGAGCGTGTCGCCCCGGACTCCCTGGGGGCCCGCGACGCTGCTGCTGTAGAAGGTCTGGATGATGTAGTCCTTGTTCGTCGCGTGGGCCGCCGCGAGCCGTACGTTGATGTCGAAGCGCGCCGGGCTCAAGCGGTTGTTCGCCGCGGGTGTGTCGAGCTGGCTGAACCCGACTTCATCCCACTCCTGGATGGCCTGGAGGGCGGTCTGCACTTGGATGTCCGCTTGGGCCCGGACCGTGTCGGCCCCCGCGACCGTCGTCTGCGCGAGCTGGATGTCGCCGGCCTGGAGGGCAATGGCCATCGACGTCGGGTCGGAGAAGACGTGGAGGTAGATGTTGGAGATGTTCACGGACCCCGTGTGGGTCCCGACTGGGTGGTAGCGCGGGTTCCGGAACAGGTGCAGGGGCACCGTCGGGAGTTGCGTGAACTCCGTGTAGATGTTCGGGTCCGCGATGAAGGGTCCCGTCCCGATGGGGTTCGCGTTCGGGTACGTTGTCCCCGCAGTGTTCGCAGAGACCCCTTGCCACTGGGCCTTTTCCACAATGGGGCCGAAGAGATCCTCGCCCGCGGCGAAGGGCCGGGCGAAGTAGACCGTCACGGTCCACGGTGCCGTCACGGCCGCGCCGCAGTACGGCCGGGTCTGCGGGCTGCACTGGACGACCTGGTTGAAGTAGGGCTCGTAGGCCCACAGGTGGAAGAGGTTCTGGCTGTCGTAGTTCCATGTGAACGCGACGTCGTCCGCCGTGAGCAACGTCCCATCGGACCAGTACACGCCTTGGCGCACGGTGTAGGTCCAGTTCATACAGCTCGAATCGCAGGATGCGCTCAGGACGAGGTTCGGAATGAAATTGCCGTCTTGGTCAAACGCGTACGGGTAGTCGTAGATGAGCCCGTACAGAAGGTACGAGGCATCGTTCAGACCCACGTAGGGGTTCAGGCTGTCGATCGTCTGCAGGAAGCCGATATGCAGGTCTGCGGCCGCCGCGGCCCGCGCGTTCCGCGTCAGCTCGACGGGGAATCCCCCCATCGCGATCTGCAGCAGGAACACGACGATCGCTAGCCCGCACAGTAATGCCGTACGTCTGGACTTCGTCTCAAACCCTCCCGTCCGAACTGGCGCCTTCGGTGCCAGTGCATGATAGAGATTGTCGGACCCCCATAAAAGGGTACTGTCATGACACTAGTACTCCATGCGAGCAGGAGCCTCTCCGCGAGCTTGTTATCCTCGTCGATAGTACGCTTTCGTGCGACACCACCGGACGTATCCGAGGGCGATCCCATGGGGGATGCGTGGGCCAGGATTCGAACCTGGGAACCCCTGCGGGAAGGGATCTTGAGTCCCTCGCCTTTGACCTGGCTTGGCTACCCACGCACGATGCGCGGAGCGTGGCCTTCTCCTATAATCTTTGTCGCGGGCCGGCGGGGCCCCGAAGCGTTTTTGTCGTGGCGCCGCCATGGCCCGCCGGGGTCGCATCGTGGTCTCGTACTTCTCGAAAGAGTTCTTCGACGCTCTGGCGAGCGCGTTGAACGCAGATGCCGAGTGGATGAAGAAGGCGTCGAACTCGACCTTCAAGGCCGTCATCACCCTCACGGACCGTTCGAAGTCGTACCTGCTCGACGTCGTGAGCGGACGGGTGGCGGTGAGCGAGGTCGCGCCGGACGTGCCCGCCGACTTCAAGTTCGAGGGGCCGTACGACGCCTGGGTCATCTTGGGCAAGGGCGAGAAGGACTTCCAGTCGCTGGTGATGGGAGGCAAGATCAAGTTCCGGGGATCGATGCCCAAGGTGATGGGCATGATGGGCCAGTGGAACCGGCTCATCAAGGTGGCTCAGGAGCTCCCGAAGGAGTTCTAATCGAAGCTCACGGTCGCTCCGGTTATCGACACCTCCGCACGCTCAACCGGATCGATTCGAAAAACGGTTCCGACTTGAACCTTCGCCCGTCGGCGACGAGTCGCTCAAACGATTAAATAGCGAGGGACCCATTCGCATCCCAGATCGGGGAGACCGGGGGAGACCATGGTCGATTTTGAGCTCACGGAAGAGCAGAAGCTCATGCAGAAGACCGCGCACGAGTTCGCCGAGAAAGAAATGCGCCCCATCGCCCTCGAGTATGACAAGAAGGCAGTCATGCCGTGGGACATCGTGAAGAAGGCGCATGCGCTCGGCTTGGACACGGCCTTCATCCCCGAGGAGTACGGCGGCGGGGGCATCACGTCGACGCTCACGCACTGCATCGTGATGGAGGAACTGAACTGGGGATGTGCGGGGATCGCCACGGGGCTCCTTGGCGCGGGACTCGCGTATCTCCCGATCATCCACATGGGGACCGAGGATCAGAAGAAGCGCTTCCTCGTCCGCTTCACCGGGCCCGAGCCACGCCTCGGCGCCCTCTGCCTGACCGAGCCCGACGCCGGTTCCGATAACCAGAACATCTCCACCACCGCGGTGAAGGAAGGGAACGAGTGGGTCCTGAATGGTGTCAAGCGGTTTATCACGAACGGGGGCATCGCCGATGTCCACGTCGTCTTCGCCACGATTGACAAGAGCCTCCGGTTCCTCGGGGTCCGCGGGTTCGTCGTGGAGCACGACACCCCCGGGCTCAAGGAGGGCAAGGTCGAGGACAAGATGGGGGTGCGCGCGAGCCACACCTCGGAGGTCATCCTGGACAACTGCCGCATCCCGGGCGACAACATGTTGGGTTCCGAGGACAGCTCGGCCTTCTACGGCGCGATGAAAACGCTCGAGTCTTCGCGCCCCCTGGTCGCCGCCGGCGCCGTCGGGATC
>Ga0153915_10004400_pt1 | contig 12987 bp, 11 predicted proteins | sample Opewatmetagenome_2_FD_107003 | JGI IMG/M metagenome (GOLD analysis project Ga0153915, IMG submission 107003) | Freshwater wetland microbial communities from Ohio, USA - Open water 3 Core 3 Depth 3 metaG | ecosystem: Environmental > Aquatic > Freshwater > Wetlands | place: USA: Ohio, Lake Erie... | reverse complement strand
TCTGTTATTCTTCTCTTCATTCATAAGACACCTCCTGTTTAAATTAGTTGATAGTGGAATATCTCTATTTTACAGGAGGTTTCTTTTTTGCATAGCTATTAAATAATTTTTTTCTAGGCTATATGGGGGACCATACCCCTTTGCATTTTCTATATATAACTCTATAAACTTATTCACTTACGACTCTTTTGTTATTTAGTTCAAGTTTAAAAGTTTACAGCGTCCCTATTTTGTACACTCACATAGCTCAGGACTTACTCAGTGTAAATGTCAGAGGGGCATAACATCTTCCAGGATTCTTTCAAAGGCAACCGCCCTGATTTTTTTATCCAGCGGGAACGTCTCCTGTCCGGCATGGATAATATCAAGACTGTTAAGTTTGAGGTCCGCTAAGGCCGCTCTATTTGAAGGCGATATCTTCGGTGAGGTCGTCCGTTTGATTTCAAAGCCCAGCCTCTTTCTGCCCCTTATAACCAACAGATCAAGTTCCGCCCCGGCATGTGTAGCCCAAAAGAAGCATTCCTCATGATATGCCGCCAAACGGCGTATGAGCTGATTCATTACAAATCCTTCCCAGGATGCCCCAATTTTAGGGTGTCCCTCAAGCTCCTTCAGATTAATGAGATTCAGCAGACTGTGAAGAATACCTTGATCTGAAATAAATATCTTCGGCGCCTTTACCTGACGTTTCCCGATATTTTCATACCACGGCGGCAATTGCCTTACTACAAGGGCAGATGTAAGCAGATCAAGATAGTTGCGGATTGTTGTGTCAGCCACCCCGAAGGATCTTGAGAATTCCGAGGCATTCCATATCTGTCCATGATAATGGGCGAGCATATTCCAGAAACGGCTAAGTGTTGCGGCGCGTATGGTGATCCCCATCTGAGGCATGTCGCGTTCCAGAAAGGTTTTTATGAACGCCCTTCGCCATTTGTGGCTCTCGGAATTGGAAACGGCAAGATAGGAACGGGGAAAGCCGCCACGAAGCCAAAGGGTTTTATAATCTTTTCTATCGATTTCATCCAGCGAAAATCCGTCAAGCTGATGATATATTATTCGTCCTGCAAGGCTTTCTGACCCCTGTCTTAATAATGCAGGCGAAGCACTGCCTAAAATAAGAAACCGGCATGGCTTTCTCGGTCGATCGGCAAGAACACGAAGCACCTGAAAGAGTTCAGGAAACCTTTGGACTTCATCAATTATGACCAGTCCTTTCAAATCCCTGAGGGCCAGCATAGGGTCATTAAGCCTGGCAAGATGTTCGGAATTTTCCAGATCGAAATAATGGGTCTGAATTTCAGCCTGGCCCGAAATTTCTCGAGCCAGCGTTGTTTTGCCGACCTGGCGCGCACCGATTATGCCTACCACAGGGTGGCTCCTGAGGAGTTCTCTTATCGATTCAATTTCCTTTGTTCTTCTGATCATGGAGCAAATACTACCTTGAAAATTCGGTTATGTCAACCGAGATTTCAAGGGTGATGAAAATCAAACCGAATAATAGTTATGGCTGCGATTATGCCTTTAGCCGAAAATGCCTCTAGATTTATATGGCCCGTAACTATATTTTTTGCTTTGATAGGAATGTTGTTAGGATTTTTTATCCCAAAAATCGCTGCTGCTTTTCTTTTATTCCCGTTCCCGAAAGATTGATAATTTCAATTTGATTGGAGGATCTGGATCTATTTTCAACCTAATTCAATGCCCCTTACAGGGTTGATTTCGACCTTATAAGGCTGTTCATGGATAGCATTGCATTACCGGGACAAGCTGCCCGTTATCTATTGACACTCAAATTACTGGAGGGTACACTTAATAAACAATAACGGTATACCGAAGGAGGTGATGGAGTTGAGTAAAGTCACAGCTAAATATCAGATTACAATACCCATGAAAGTCAGAAAAGAACTGGGCATCGTTCCCGGAAGTGAAGTGGACATTGCGAAAGAAGGTAAAAAATATTTTTTAATAATCGATCCGATAAAAGAGTTAAGAAAAAATGGACAGGAAGGTTTCGTAATGATGTGACTACAATGGATTATGTCAATGATATCAGAGGTAAGGCAGAATGAAAATCTGTATTGATACGACAATTCTGATCGATATTCTCAAAGATGAATTCATGGATTTTCAAAATAAATTTTACTTTGCCATTGACATGGATTGAAATGAGCAAGATATATGGGACAAACGCTTTAATAAATTAGTGATTTATATTTCATGCCCCGATCAGTTTACGCAGCCACTCTGAAAAAAGAAACCATGGCATAGCTATGTTATTCCCCGGCAGATTAATCTTTTTATCCACATTGCATACTAACAGGCCGATGTCGCTTGCTTCATTACCGACGAGTTCCTTGAAACGGTTCATGTTCTTCAAGTGATTGCCGGACGGCGTCGAGGTCAATTTAATCTCAATGGGCCAGTATTTCCCTTGTGCCTGTATGATCAAATCCACCTCAAGCCCTCCCTGTGCCCTCCAGAAAAAGGCCGCAGGCGTCTTGCCGCAATTTAAGAATGTCTTCCACACCTCGCTTATGATCAACCCTTCGAATAAAGGGCCGCCCATGTTCCCTCTAAGCGCTGATTCCCCTGAGGGCTGCCTTGTAAGAAAACAGACAATCGAAGGGTCCACAAAATATACCTTGGGCGTCTTGATAAGACGTTTGCCGTAGTTCTTAAAGAACGGTTGAAGCATTATGAGGATGTAGCTCCTTTCAAGTATCTTGGCCCATGATTTAATGGTCGGCTGGCTGACGCCGCAAACGCCGGCCAGCGAGGCCGGGTGGAATTCCCGGGAATGGTATGTCGCGCAAAGGTTGATGAACATCTCAAATCCCCTGGAATCGCCTATGTCGGCAATCCTGCGCACATCCCTTTCAACATATGTCTGGATATATGATCTGATCCATATCTCACGCTTATCAGGGTAACATGCCGGTTCAGGGTATTGCCCTGTCCATAGATTATCCTCAAGTGTTTCCCTTGACGCCTTGATCTCCCTTATGCTGAAGGGCATCAGTTCCAGTATTGCAATCCTTCCTGCAAGTGTTTCGCTGACGCCTTTCATTAATGGAAACTGCTGTGAACCGGTCATTATCCAAACGCCCGGCCTGCGGTTGTTATCTATTCGCATCTTTATGTATTGAAGGATCTCAGGGACATACTGGATTTCATCAAGGATGACTCTGTTTCCCCTGAACTGATCCAAAAAGCCGTTGGGGTCCTTCAGGGCAAATTCCCGGTTTAAAGGATCATCAAAGGTTATATAAGGGGTATCCTTGGATAGATGCTTCAGGAAGGTCGATTTTCCTGATTGCCTTGGACCGGTTACCAGGATTGCGGGAAATTGTTTGACAATTGATTGATATACTTTTGTAAGATCTCTTGGAATATACATTTTATTGACCAGATTAAAATGTGATTTTAATCTGGTCAATAAAATATTATTAGAATTCTGTCAATAAAAAAGATGAAGACATAAAAACAAATTTAAAAATGATCAACTATTCCCACTCAATGGTGCTTGGGGGTTTGGATGAGATGTCATAGACAACCCTGTTGACACCCCTTACATTATTTATGATCCTGTTGGATATGCTTGCCATTACTTCATAGGGTATCCTGCTCCAGTCGGCGGTCATGGCGTCCAGGCTGTCAACCACCCTTACGGCGATCACATTTTCATAGGTCCTTTCATCTCCCATTACGCCTACGGTCTTTACAGGGAGCAATACTGCAAAGGATTGCCAGACCTTTTCATAGAGATCAGCCTTCCTTATCTCTTCAAGGAGTATAGAATCCGCTGCCCTTAAAATCTCCAGCCTCTCACGGGTTATCTCCCCCAGTATCCTGACAGCCAGGCCAGGACCGGGGAAAGGCTGCCTCATGACCAGTTCCTTTGAAAGGCCAAGCTCCATTCCTACCAGCCGCACCTCATCTTTGAACAACTCCCTAAGTGGTTCGACAAGTTCCAGTTTCATTACATCAGGGAGACCGCCGACATTGTGGTGACTCTTTATTGTGGCGGACGGGCCTTTAAAAGAGACGCTTTCTATCACATCGGGGTACAGGGTCCCCTGTGCAAGGTATCTGACCTTGCCGAGTTCTTTTGCCTTTTTTTCAAAGACGGATATAAATTCGTGTCCTATGATTTTTCTCTTTTTTTCAGGATCTGTCACCCCCTTGAGTTTATCGAGAAAAAGTGCCGAGGCGTCTACAAGGTATGTATTAATCCTGTAGTGCTCTTTAAATAGTTCCATGACCTCCTGGCTTTCCCCCTTTCTTAAAAGACCGTTATCTACAAAGATACATGAAAGCCTGTCACCTATGGCCTCATTAAGAAGAACCGCGGTGACAGATGAATCAACGCCGCCAGAGAGACCGCAAACCACCCCGTCATTCCCTAATCTCTCTCTTAATTCGATGATTGTCTGTTTTGCAAAGGAGGCCATCGTCCAGGAGGGCTCGCAGCCGCAGATCCTGAAAAGAAAATTTTTAAGGATCCTCGTGCCGTTGGGCGTGTGCGCCACTTCAGGATGGAACTGCACCCCGAAGAACCTTTTATTTGAATCGGACATGGCGGCTACAGGGCTGTTTTTGCTCCTGGCAATGATTGAAAACCCCTCAGGGATCATGTCAATCCTGTCTCCATGACTCATCCATACAGTCTCCTCGCCGGATTTTTCAAAGCCGTGGAATAGGTCTCTGTCGTCAAGGATCTGGATTTCCGCGTTTCCATATTCACGGTCATTGGCCTTTGCCACAACGCCCTTGAGGACATGGCTGAGATACTGCATGCCGTAACATATCCCCAGGATCGGGATGCCGAGTCCCAGGATCTCTCCGTCTGCAAAAGGGGCATCATTGTCATAGATGCTGGATGGGCCCCCTGAAAGTATAATGCCTTCAGGCGCATATTTTTTGATCTTATCGATGGAGAAATTAAATGGGTGTATCTCGCAATAGACCTGGCTCTCACGCACCCTCCTCGCTATGAGCTGGGTGTACTGTGACCCGAAGTCCAGTATCAGGATTTTGTGTTTATAAATATTTTCGGTCATTATTCCACCCTGTAATTTGGGGCCTCTTTGATGATATCCACATCATGTACATGGGCCTCCTTGAGACCGGCGCCTGTCACCTGCATGAATTTTGGTTTTGTCTTGAGTTCGCTGATATTGGCGCATCCCAGATAACCCATGCCTGATCTCAAACCGCCGATGAGCTGATAGGTCACGGCAGTCAGGGAACCGCGATAGGGGACCCTGCCCACAACTCCTTCAGGCACCAGATCCCTTTCAAGTTCGATATGTGACTGGAAATACCTGTCCTTGCTTCCTTCCTTCATGGCCTCTATGGAACCCATGCCCCTGTAAACCTTATAGGTCCGTCCCTGGTAAAGGATGGTCTCTCCAAGGCTTTCTTCTGTGCCTGCGAATAGGCTTCCGATCATAACTGAATCAGCACCCCCGGCAATAGCCTTTGTAATATCGCCGGAATATTTTATTCCGCCGTCAGCGATAATGGGTACGCCGTGTTTTGCCGCCTCCTCTGCGCAATTCATTATAGCCGTCATCTGCGGGACGCCGATTCCTGCAACGATCCTGGTTGTGCATATGGAGCCGGGTCCCACGCCTACCTTTACGGCGTCAACGCCTTCTCCTATAAGCGTCTTAGTCCCTTCAGCAGTGGCTACATTCCCTGCGATCAGTTCAATGTCGGGGTACTTCTTTTTAAACCTCGCAATGGTCTTGATAACATTCTGAGAGTGGCCATGGGCAGTATCGACAACGAGGACATCCACAGAGGCTTCAACAAGCCTTTCAACCCGTGCATCCATCTCAGGACCCACGCCTATGGCAGCTCCCACCCTGAGGCGACCGAATTCGTCCTTGCATGAATGCGGATATTTTTTTATCTTTTCGATGTCCTTGATGGTGATAAGACCCTTCAACTTCCCATTATCATCCACAACAAGCAGTTTTTCTATCCTTCTCGCATGAAGGATAGCCTTTGACTCCTCAAGGGTGATGCCCACCTTTGCGGTAGCAAGATCATCCTTTGTCATGACCTCATCGATCTTCTGCTCCATATTAACGGCAAAACGAAGATCACGGTTTGTGATGATCCCCAGGAGGTTGCCGTCCTTTACCACCGGCAGACCGGATATCTTGTATTTGTTCATGATATCGAGAACCTCGCCGATCTTCTTATCAGGCTCAATGGTAATCGGATTTACTATCATCCCGCTCTCGGATTTCTTTACCATCTCTACCTCAAGGGCCTGCCGCTCGATACTCATATTCTTGTGTATAAACCCTATCCCGCCCTGTCGGGCCATAGTAATGGCAGTGGCCGATTCGGTAACCGTGTCCATTGCCGCGCTGACAAGAGGTATATTCAGATTAATATTTCTGGACAGTCTTGTCCTGACATCGACCTGATCCGGAAGCACTGAAGAGCTGTCCGGCACAAGAATCAGATCATCAAAGGTATATGCGTATTGTATCTCTTTATTATTCATTATCTCCCTCCAGAATATAGGATATTATGATTCCCTCAAGTATATCCGAATAACTGACCATCATCTCTGTGCATTTAAAAAAATACATTATTCTTAATACCGCGAGGGCCCCGGCAAGGATCACCCCTGCCCTGCCCTGTTCCATGCCTTTGATTCTTCGTCTTCTTGATAAAGGCATGGAGGTCATATGATTAAAAAGCGTTTCGATTTGGGCGCGTTCAATGATCAAGCCGTTGATTTTTTCAGGGACTATCTTCCTTACGCCAAACCCCTTGATTATTGCCGCAAGTGTCGTGGCCGTACCGCCGGATACTGTAAGCTTAATATTATTTAAACTGTCTTTTTCCCTTGAAAGGCCCCGTTTCAGGATCAAGTCTATTTCGCTTGAAAGCGCCGGAATCTCATCCTCTCCCGGAGGGTCAGAATTGAAATATCCCTGTGTCAGGACCAGCGCCCCAACTGGAAGCGATTTTATCCTTAAATTATCATCCTCTCCCCAGATGAATTCGGTTGTGCCTCCGCCGAGGTCAAAGATAACATTGGAGCCGGAGTCAACATTGCCTGATCCATGAAGGACGCCTCTCCTTGTCAACAGGGCCTCCCTGCTGCCGGATATAAGCTCCACATCGATTCCTGATCTCGCTTTAACCGAATCGATGAAATTTTTTCTGTTGCCTGCCCTCCTTACTACCCCTGTGGATACGGCGCGGAATTCATCCACCCCATACCTTTTTGCGCTGCTGACAAACTTCTGAAGCACATTAACGGTCCTTGCAATGGCCTCGTTACTTATATCTCCTTCTTCATTTCCTTTAAAGCCTTCTCCCAGGCTGGTATAGGCGCTTCTCCTTGCAACGGGCCTGAAAAGTTGAGGAGAATCGACAAATTCGGATATCAACATCCTTGCAGTATGACTCCCGATATCAATGGAGGCGATCTTTTTACCGCATGAGGTTTTCTTTCGGCAGACTTCCATGGCCATTTAAATATATTCCGAATTATCGAATAGAAATCAATATGAGAGGAAAGTTATCAGAGGTGGCCGTCTTTTTCAAGGGATAAAAGGCTCCGTAAATTAATAAATCATCCTGTATCAGGTTTCCAGGTATCTGAAAGGATAAAATTTATGCCGATTCGCATCCCGCAGACCTTAATTTAAGGGCAAAGAGATGCGCTATTCCAAATTCGCCTTGACAATCTCCATTTCAATCAATTACAGTTGGCAGCCTGAAAATAATCAAATGAGATATCTTATTATTTTTTATAGCAAATGGTTAAAGTTAAAATATAGTTTTAAATTAAATCTTGGAGGTATTTATATATGAGCGAAGAAAAGAAGGCCGATAGGAAACAGTTTGCATCCGGCAAATTACTGAAAAAAATAATGGCGGACCATTTTTATGAACTGGATGAGGCGTCCAGGACAGGCTCTAAAAAGATTGCATGGTGCACCAGCGTGGGTCCGGCAGAACTCCTCAGGGGCATGGGTTTTCTGGTATATTTTCCTGAAAACCACGGCGCCATGCTCGGTTCCACAAGAATGGCAACAGAACTTATCCCCTCTGCCAATGCAATAGGTTATTCACCGGATATCTGCTCCTATCTGACAAGCGATATCGGATCATATCTGCAAAAAAAGACACCCCTTAAGGCGGCCTATAATATAGAATCAGTGCCTAAACCTGATGTCCTGGTCTATAATACAAACCAGTGCAGGGACGTCAAGGACTGGTTTAACTGGTATGCCGATGAATTCAAAGCCCCTGTAATGGGCATTCATACCCACAGGGAACTGGGAGATATCAAGGGTTATCAGATCAGCGATATAGCAAAACAGATCGAGGAACTTGTCCCCGGACTGGAAAAGGTTACAGGCAAGAAACTTGACATTGATCAGTTCAAGGAGACTGTTGGATATTCAAGGCGGACATCAGAACTCTGGAGGGGCTGTCTTGAGTCAGCCTCCGCCATACCTTCTCCATGGACCTTCTTTGACGCCACAATACATATGGGTCCGGCGGTGGTAGCCAGGGGCACAAAGGAGGCTGTCGAATATTACGAGGTCCTTCTTGCCGAACTTAACGACAGGATCAAAAACGGGGTCGGCGCCATAGAGAATGAAAGGCATCGCATCTACTGGGACGGCATGCCGGTATGGGGCAAATTGCGCGCCCTCTCAGATCAGTTTACGTCTCTGAATACCTGTGTTGTTGCATCTACCTACTGTAACAGCTGGATCTTCGACCAGCTTGATCCCAAGGAACCCTTTGAGAGCATGGGAAGGGCCTACCTGGAACTCTTTATTGTAAGGGACGAGGCCTTTAAAGAGAAATACATGAAAGATTGTTTTGAAAAATATAAATTCACCGGCATCATCTTCCATGACGCAAAGACCTGTCCCAACAACTCCAATAACCGTTATGGCCTGCCCGAAAGGCTGAGCAGACACTTCGGGATACCACAGCTGACAATCAACGGTGATTTGAACGACATGAGATGCTATTCCGAGGAACAGGCAAAGACGAATATAGAGGCCTTTATTGAACAACTGGACGAAAGGGCCTAAAAGGTTCCCCTGAAGATGTCCGCAAAGAACAAATGCATCTATGTTGGTGTGGATGTCGGGGCGTCCCGCACAAAGGTTGCTGTCCTGGACTCAAACAAGGTCCTGATCGGTCATTCGATCAGGAAGTCCGGGACAGATTTCAACCAGACCGCCGATATCTGCCTCTCTTCTGCCCTGGATATGGCCGGGATTTCACAGGATGACATTGCCCGCACGATCTCAACAGGCTATGGCCGGAAAAATGTATCATTCAGTGACGGCACAAAAACAGAGATCGGGTGCCATGCAAGGGGGGCCTATCACTATTTCCCCATGGCCATGACTGTCCTTGATATCGGTGGACAAGACAATAAGATAATAAAGCTGGATGATAAAGGGAGGAGGCTGAATTTCAAGATGAACAGGAAATGCGCCGCCGGCACAGGCGCCTTCCTGGAAGAGATGTCATCCCGCCTTGACATCCCCATTGAGGATATGGACTCCCTTGCCAGGAAATCCCGTGAAATAGTGGAATTGGGGAGCTTCTGTACGGTCTTTTCAGCCACAGAGGTGCTTGAAAAGATAAGGCATGGGAAAAAGGTCCCGGACATTGTAAAAGGACTTTTTTTATCCGTTATAAAGAGGGTCCTGGAGATGGATATAATGTCTGACAAGGTCGTCATGACAGGGGGTGTTGTCGCCCATAACCCCTTTCTGGTCCAGATGGTCCGGGATATCAGTGGAAAGGACGTCAGAACGCCTGAATTTCCTCAATTGACCGGCGCCGTGGGCGCCGCTCTTTTTGCTATGGATGAATGATTAAAATTTAATCCGTCCTTTTTCCCTTAACAAATCAGCCAGTTCACCTTCTAAAAAAATCAATGTCTTGAAGACCGTCTGATAGCCGCTTCCTGCCGACGAATTCCTTAATATCTTCATGTTTTGTTAATCAGACCATAATTTTATAATAAATAACTTAATAAAATTGATATTATGGCATATGATTTGCATAATATTTTGATGGATACATATTCACGAAGAGATCAAAAAATCTCTTTTAAAAATCGGCAAGGGATACAATCATCAGCAATGGAAAATTCGAAGTCGCCCAGTTTAAAGGATCTGGTTAAATCTCTTATCCTAGTTATAGAGGAAAAAGATCCTTTCATGAAGGCTCACGCAGAGCGTGTCGCTTTAAATTGTCTCCGTTTTTCAAAAACACTTAGGCTTGATCAGTCGGAAATGAATCACATATATCTGGCAGGTCTGCTCCATGATATTGGATTTATCTTTCTTCCCTTAGACATTGTGCAAAGACGCAGTGAAGCACTTCACAAAAATTCAGATATTATTAAAAGGCACCCCCTGATTTCTGAAAAGATTGTCTCCAAGCATGCCATATTAAAAGGGACCTTGCCTATTATACGTCATCATCACGAGTCAGTTGACGGAAGCGGTTACCCTGACGGGCTGAAAGAAAAAGAAATACCCATAGGTGCAAAGATACTGAACCTTATAAATTGTTTTGACCTCCTGACCGCCTCCGGTCCGGGTCATACGCCGATGGATACGGACAGTGCACTTGCTGAAATACTCAAAGATGCCGGTAAAACATTTGATAAAAACCTGGTGGAGAGTTTTATAACATTCATTAAGTCCCCTGAAATTGCAGCAACCGAAACCATGAAAGATAATAGAGCAGCTGCCGATACTGAAAATGATAAAATGAAATCAGAGGTTAAAAATCAGGATGCGGGTCAAATAGCCGCAGATCAGATTATTGAGGAAATCATCAATAAATATAAAAATGATGAGATTGAACTGCCTATTCTTTCCAATGTAGTTCATGAGATACAAAAGGTTATTAATAACCCTGCAACAACAATTGATGACCTGGCGTCAATAATAGAAAGAGATGCGGTTATATCCGTTCGTCTGATCTCAGTGGCCAATTCGCCTATTTACAGGGGCTCTGAAAAGGTTGTTACTGTAAAACATGCAATCCCCAGGATCGGGGTCAAAGAGACACACAGCATAGTAACGACAATCTCCAATAAAAGTCTGTATAACACCAGGGATAAGGCATTCAAAGATATCATGGAAAGATTGTGGCTGCATTCCCTTGCGTCAGGTTATATTGCAAAGGCACTTTCAAGTGAATTGAAACTCGGCGAGAGTGAAAAGTATTATTTCATGGGCCTTGTTCATGACATAGGAAAGGTACTCCTGGTGAAGACATTCGGCGATTTACATGCGAAAAACAATTTATTGGATATCAATTTTATAATGGAGGCAATCAAGGAGGCACATACCAGTTTCGGAGGCGCTATACTGAGAAAATGGGGTTTCTCGGAGGCCCTTGTCAGGATACCCCTGCGCCATGAAGGTCCTGATTTCCGTCTTGATACGGACAAGGAGATCCTTACTATAAATCTCGCCAGCAACATAGCTGATAATATCGGTTATGGGCTTAAAGAAGATGTATGTCATGATCCCTCACGCCTTAAATCAGCCAGGTTCCTCGATGCCGATCCGGGGATGATCGAAGATATCAGCCAGCAGATTAAAGGCGTTATGGAGGATATATCGCAGATCTTCTGATTTGACTGCGATGTCCATCCGGTATCTTTCGATGCACGCATTCAGTTCTCAGCTGTTGCAGCCCTCTATCCTTTTAATAATCCCTGTTGTAGAAGAGCCATCCACAAAAGGTATGCGCATCACCTTGCCGCCGGCAGCCATAACTGTATCACTGCCTATTATCTCACCATCTTTCCAGTCTCCGCCCTTCACGAGTATATCCGGCATGAGATACTCAATCACCTTCAGGGGTGTCTCCTCGTTAAAAATGATGACGCTGTCAACACATCCAAGGGCAGCAAGCATCTCCGCCCTTTCATCCTGATTAATAATGGGTCTGTCAGGCCCTTTAATGGCCCTGACCGAGCTGTCGCTGTTTACAGCTACGATCAGATGATCTCCAAGTCCCTTTGCGGCATAGAGATAACGTGCGTGTCCAATATGGAGTATATCGAAACAACCGTTGGTAAAAACGATCTTTTTACCGGATGCCTTTAACCCATCAATGTCTTTTTTGGCATCGGGAAGACTTTTTATCTTCAGGCGATATGTTTCCATAATTTTTCCGACTCCGAATAATATAAAGGAAGATTCACAGGGGATAGACATAACCTATTTTGGAGGCTGTTGATTGTCAAGGAGATAATGGCCCGGAAACATCAATCCAGGTCCCTGTCTGTGATAGTATAGAAGACACCTTCTCCCAGATCCTTAAAAATAATTCGCCTTTAAAATGTGAAAGCTCCTTCATGCCGTTGCCTGTTGCGGCGTACAGCCTCTTTTCCTTAAAAAGAATGTTCAGGAGGTCAACGCCCGTAACACCCCTTTTTCCTGATCCCCTCGCCGCCTCAATGGCTTCCGTGAAATTCATATTTTCTTTTCGTCCTGATCCGAGGCCTTTAATAAAATTGATGATCCTTGCAGTAATAAAGAGCGTGTAAAGATCATCACGGTCGAACTGATCGGTCTCAATCGCCATAGCGGTTGAACGCGCTCTCACTATATCATCCCCGGTCATCTCATGATAATCCATGGCAATTGCAGATCCCGGCGTCATATAGAACAGGGAAACCCCTATGAGGACAGGCAGCCTCGACAATAAAATCATTGTCTCAGTCATATCATCAAGTGTCTCATAGGGTAGCCCGAGGATCTGATAGGATACTATCTCAAAACCAAGTGCATGGGCGCAGTCAATTATTTCCAGGTATTTTTTCAGGGTATGAGGCCGGCGGGCCCTTGAAAGCGTAGCGTCATTTGCCGAGACCAGCGAGAGATTAAGGCCGGTGAAGCCGGCCCTTTTCATGAGTTCCAGTATCTCCGGATCAAGGCTCAT
>Ga0153915_10004398_pt1 | contig 12988 bp, 14 predicted proteins | sample Opewatmetagenome_2_FD_107003 | JGI IMG/M metagenome (GOLD analysis project Ga0153915, IMG submission 107003) | Freshwater wetland microbial communities from Ohio, USA - Open water 3 Core 3 Depth 3 metaG | ecosystem: Environmental > Aquatic > Freshwater > Wetlands | place: USA: Ohio, Lake Erie... | reverse complement strand
CGTGTCGCCCGAGGCGGCGGCTGGCGGACCGCTCGCGCTCGTGCGCAACGGCGACCGCATCCGCATCGACGCCGCGCGCGGCAGGCTCACGCTCGATGTCCCGGCGGCCGAGTTGAACCGCCGCAGGCCGAGGATGCCGCGCCGCGCACCGCTCTCCGGCGTGCTGGAGAAGTACGCAGCGCAAGTCGGCCCGGCGCACCTGGGCGCGGTGACGCACAGCGGGCCCGGAACCCGGCGACGGCGCTCCTAGCGGCAGTAGTCGCGCTTGTAGAAGTCCCAGAAATTGCCCGTGCGCAGGTCGAGCTCTGCGCGCCGGTCGCCCCGCACGGCGATGAGCTTGCCGTCGAACAGGAGCTGGCAATCGTCGTAGTCGGCCGGTGGCGGCGTGCCGTGAAGCGCGAAGGCGAACGATTGCCGCGGCCTGGGTGCGCCGAGAAGCTCCAATATCGTGGGGTAGAGCTGCGCCTGGCTGGGCACCGGCGACAGCCGGGTGCCCGGCTTGAACTCCGCGCGGCGCCGGGTCGGCGGAACGTACGCCAGGAAGGTCGAGAAGCGCGATTCTGCCGGCAAGTCGATGGTCAGCCAGCTGTGGTCGGGAACGACGAACAAGTGGATGTCGTCCCGCCCGAGCGCGCGCACGCGCTTCCAGAAGGTGAGGAGGCAATAGTCCTGCTCGGCGAGGGCGTTCTGGTACTGCTGCAGTGGCGTTGCCGGCTCACGATAGGGATGCGCTTCGGGGTGCTTGTGGGTCTTGTAGAAAGGCCAGTGATTCGCGGTGACCTCGAAATACGCGAAGACCCGCTTGCGCTGCGCGAGTCCGCTGCTCTGCAGGTAGTCGAAGGCACGCTCGTAGAACGCGCAGTCGTCGTAGCCCCAGTCGTAGCGTGGGGCTCCGTTTCCCATGAGGGCGTCACCGAAGGCGATCCGTTCGAAACCCGCCTGCTTCGCGAAGGCCCCGAAGTTGTAGAAATCGAGGTCAAAGTACGCGTACAGGTAGACGGTGGCGAAGCCGGCGGCGGCGAGCTGGCGCGGCAGGCAGGTGCGGCTCAGCAGTCGGCGCGCGTCGGCCGGCAGCGGCTCGCCGACGTTGCCGCTGATGCCGCAGAGGATGCTTTCGAGTCCGCGGTTGGTTTGCCTGCCGTTCGCCCAGAAGAGCGGAAACAGCACGCCATTGCCTTCGGTGAGAATGGTCTCGAGGCCGGGAACGCGAATGTGCCGCTGAAAGCCTTCGGGGGCGCGCGTGAAGAGCGCCGCCGAGTTGACCGACTCGAGCTGCACGATGAAGACGCTGTCGCCGGCCGGGACGGGAAGCATGGAAAAGTCCGTGGCCGCGAACGGGTAGGTCTTCGTGCTCACGCGCGGATAGAGCACCAGCTCCTGTGCGATGTAGCGTGCATCGGCGCCGACCAGGTAAGCGAGACCCGCCACGCAGGCGAGCGCGGCGACCGGCCGCGCGCCGACTGCTGGCGCCAAGCGGCCGAGGAGTCGCAGCGAATACCACGCCCCCACCATGGCGAGCGCTGCCAGAGCGGCCACGCCGGTGAGCATCGTGACGGCTCCGGTCCCGCCCAGCACCTGGAACAGCGCGCGCCAGGAGTCTTCGAGCGACTCGGTGGCGAGGCGCAGGCTGAAGGGCATCGCCGTCACGACCGTGTAGACGAACATGGTCGCCAACGTCCACCAGATCGTCCCTATCGACGCCGCGAGCGCGAGCGTGCTCGCACGTTCCTCCTGTTGCCGCCGCCACAGCGCAGCGGCGTGCCAAGCGAACGCCGCGAGGCAGGCGAGCTTCAGCCAGGCAACGAGGTCGGAGGACTCGCGGACTTCATTCTCGATCAGGCCGGCGGGCAGCGTCAGCCCGTAGGTGATCAGCAGGTAGAAGAGGTAACGCACGCGCGGCGTGCCCAGTAAGCGAAGGTGGCGCGGACGATCGACGGCTGGAGAAGGAAGCGGCACGCTTCCGCGGCGAGCTCCGGTTTCACCTCCCGGAAGCCGCCCGCCGCCATGGCGCGCAGCTGCATGCGCGCCGCGCGCTCGAAGAAGACGGCAAGGTAGGTGGCCTCCTCGACGCTCACCCCGACGGTGAGCAGGCCATGGTTGGCGAGCAGGATCGTCTTCGCTTCGCCAAGCGCGCCGGAGATGAGGCGGCCTTCGTCGTCGGCGACCGGCACGCCCGGCCAGTCCGCGAGATGCGCGCAGCCGTAGAGCATTGCGCTGTCCATGTGGATGACGCGCAGCGGCGCGCCGGTGGCCGCCAGCGCGGAAGCGTAAGGCGCGTGGGTGTGCACGATGGCATTCACGTCCGGGCGCTGGCGGTAGACCCAGACGTGGAATCGCACGCCGGGATTGGGGCGCGCGCCCTGCAAGGGCTTGAGGTCCTCGTCGACGAGCACCATGCGCTCGCCGGCCGCTTCGTCGAGGCCGCACCCGAAAGGCAGCGTCCACCAGGTCCCGGTCCGGTCGGCACGCGCCGTGACCTGCCCGGCAAGGCCCGACTCGTGGCCTTCGCGCGCGAGGATGCGGCACGCGGAAGCGAGCGCCTCGCGCGGCGGCAGGTCGCGCTCGGGAAAGTCCTCCGCCATCTCGCGGCTCACCCGCTCGAGGAAGGACTGCTTCATCGCATCAGCTCACTTCATCAAACTCGGCAGGAACGTGGAAATGATCGGGAAGGCGACCAGGATGGCGAGCCTGAAGCAATCGACGATCACGAAGGGCAGCACGCCGCGGAACACGGTGCGCGTGGGCACCTCGGGAAGCAGCGTGCTGAGCACGAAAAGGTTCATCCCGACCGGCGGGCTGATCAGGCCGATTTCGACCACTACGACGATCAGCACGCCGAACCACACGGGGTCGAGGCCGAGGTGCACGATGAGGGGAAAGAAGAGCGGCACGGTGAGCAGGATCATCGACAGCTCTTCCATGGCGGTGCCGAGGATCACGTAGATGACCATGATGGCCGCGACCACCATGATCGGGTGCAGGTCGAACCGCAGGACGATGTTCTTCAGGTCCTCGGGCATGGTGGTGATGTTGACGAATTCGGCGAACATGAGCGCGCCGATCAGGATCATGAACAGCATGGACGTGGTGCGCGCGCTCTCGAGCAGCGCCCCGTAGAGCTCGCGCCAGCCGAGCGAGCGGCGTGCGATAGCGAAGATGAGCGCGCCGAACGCGCCGACCCCGGCGCCTTCCACGGCGGTGAACACCCCGCCGTAGATGCCGCCCATCACCAGGACGAAAAGCGCGATGACGCTGCTCACTCCCCGGTACACGAGCGACATGGCGAAGACGGCGATCGCGCCGATGACCGCGGCGTTGTCGCTGGCCAGCCAGCCGAAATGCACCACTGCGCCCACGATCACGCCGACCGCCGCGAACCAGTGCAGGCCGGCGAGCGTCGCCCAACGCTCGCGCCACGGCAGGCGCTCGCCCGGCGGGCCGGCCTTGGGATCGCGCCAGGTGACGTACTGCACGGTGAGGCAGAGCAGCACGGTGGCGAGGATGCCGGGCAGCACGCCCGCCGCGAACAGCTTGCCGATGTTCGTCTCGGTCATGATGCCGTAGATCACCATGATCGTGGACGGCGGAATCAGGATGCCCAGCGTACCGCCCGCGGCGATGGACCCGGTCGACAGGTAGTCCGCGTAGCCGAAGCGCTTCATGGACGGATAGGCGACCTTCGCGAAGGTCGCCGCCGTGGCGATCGACGAGCCGCAGATCGCGCCGAAGCCCGCGCAGCCGACGATCGTGGCCATGGCGAGGCCGCCGCGGCGGTGGCCGATGAACGCGTAAGCCGTGCGGAACAGCTCCTGCGACATGCCGGCGCGGGTGACGAAGTTGCCCATCAGGATGAACAGCGGCACCACCGACAGCGTGTAGTTGCGCCCGGTCTCGTAGACCTTGGTCTGCGCCATGGCGAGCGCGCCGCCCCAGCTCCAGTCTCGCATGTAGGCGTAGCCGACGACGCCGACGATGCCCATGGCGAGCGCGATGGGGATGCGCATGAACGCAAGCACCATCATGGCCATCAGGCCGACGAGCGCTTCAGCCATGTCTCAAGTGGTGGCTTGACCGGCCCGGCGTTCGCCCGGGGCGAAGACCTTGAACAGGTGGACGAGGCCGCTGAGGAAGATCATCGCCGCCATGAAATAGACGAAGGGCCCGACCGCGATGCGCAGCACGTCGGTGGTATCGCCGTAGCCGGAAATGCGGCCGGCCTTGATGATCACCTGCCAGGTGAGGAGGAAGAACACGCCGGCGACGAGCGCATGCACGGCGCGCACCAGCAGCGCCACCGTCCGCTCCGGCAGCATGCGGTCGATGAAGTCCATGGTGACGTGCTCATCGGCGTGCGAGACGAGCGGCAGGCCGGCGAAGATGAGCACGAGCAGCACGAGCTCGGTGACCTCGAACGCGCCGCGGATCGGGCGATTGAAAAGGTAGCGCGCCACGACGTCGGAGAACGTGAGCAGCATGAGGCAGAAGAGGAGAAGCGAGGCGCCGACGCCGAGCACGGCATCGGCGCGCCTCTCCCAGACCGTCCCGCGCTCGGCCACCTGGGCGGCTTATTGCTTGCCTGCGGACAGCTTCTTGATCTCGGCGTGAAACTCGTCCAGCGCGCGCCTCGCGTCGACGCCCTTGGCGCTCGCCTTCTTGATCCAGTCCTCGATGATCGGCAGCGAGCGCTTGTGCACTTCGGCGATCATCTCGGGGCTCGCCTGGACGATCTTGACGTTGGCCGCCTTGAGCGCCGCGATGCCGACCTGGTCGGCCCGGTCCCAGGATTGCCCGACCGAGCGTGCGGCGTATTCGTACGAGTACTTCTCGATGATCGCCTGGTCGCGCTTCGGGATCTTGTTCCACTTGTCCTGGTTCATGAAGAAGCCGAACGCCGAGCTGTACATGCCGCCGGGGAAAACCGTGGCCTGGCCGACGACCTTGTCGAGCTTGAACGAGGCGATGGACTCGAACGGAAAGAAGACCCCGTCGGCCACGCCGGAGTTCATGAGCTCGTAGGACTCCGGCGCCGGCTTGACGAACGACGAGCAGCCGATCGCGTTCGCAACCGCCTCGGCGACTCCGCCGCCGGTGCGGATCTTCAGTCCCTGCAGGTCCGCCATGCTCGACACGGGCTTTTTCGTGAACATCTGCCCCGGGCCGTGGGTAAAGACGGCGAGCAGCTTGACGCCCTTGTACTCGCCCACCTTCTGGAAGTACTTCCAGTGGATGCGCGAATAGGCGACGGAGTTCACCTCCGCCGTGTTGGCCGCGCCGGGCAGCTCCGCCATGAGCGGCAGGATGTGCCGGGCCGGCGTGTAGCTCGCCGTCACATACGAGAGGTCCACCAGGTCGTCGCGCACCGCGTCGAACGTCCCGGGCGGCGCCGCCGGCGCCTTCGGCAGCGACTGGAACTTGACGCGTCCGTCGGTCGCCTTCTCGACTTCCTTCGCCCAGTTGGCCTGCCACAGGGTCAGGTGATGCGTCGGCGGCACCCAGCTCGAATAGGTGAGCGTGATGTCGGCGCGTGCGGGCGAGGCGCCGATCAGGCCGAGCGCGCCGCAGGCGAGCGCGGCCGCGGCGAGCTTGCGCGTTACTTTCATGGTGAGTCCTCCTCTCGCGTAATGATAAATGTTTGTCGTGCGGCGTGCGCAAATTAACGAGGCCGCTCGTTCTCGCGGCGGCGCGCCGGGCGCGTCCATTGTTTTTCGGATTTCCTTTGGCTACGATGCTCGTCGCTCGCCGGCCGCGCAGCATGCGACGCGAAGCGCCACAAGCGGGGGAAAGCATGCCACATGTCGTGACCAAATCGGACCTCGTGCAGGTTGCCGCGAAGGCGGGCAACGTGAGCCGGGCCGCGGCGGGCGAGGCGGTGAACGCGGTGTTCGACGCGATCGTCGCCAACGTCGCGAAGGGCAAGCGCGTCACCGTGGTGGGCTTCGGCACGTTCCTGCCGCGCAAGCGCAAGGCGCGCGCCGGCCGCAGCCCGGTCAACGGCAAGGAAATCCGCATCGGCGCGAAGACGCTGCCGGCGTTCTCGGCGGGCCAGGGCTTCAAGGAAGCGGTCGATAAGACATCCTAGAGGTTTTCTTTCCAGCCTCTTGTTTTAGCGGGCATTGCAAAGGCGAGGCTGCCTTGGCAGAATCGCAAAGCACGATTCTTGCCAATGGATAGCCCCCTCATCCTCTCGCTCGACGCGCACGGCGTGCCGCACCGCTGGATCAGCTGGCAGCAGGCCTGCTTCTACTACGCGAAGAACCTCGTCGCGTGGACGCTGGGCGATGCGACCTTCACCTACTACGGCGGCATCTCGCGAATTACCGGCGAGCGCTCGAGCATCACCGCGCATTCCATCGTCGCGATCAAGGGCAAGGCGCTCGCGGTGCGCGGCTTCAACCAGGTGCCACCGCTGAACAACCGGGAGCTGTTCCGACGCGACCGCCACACGTGCGCCTACTGCGGCGGGGAGCACAGCTATTTCCGGCTGACGCGCGACCACATCACGCCGCTCTCGCGCGGCGGGCGCGATACCTGGATGAACGTGGTCACGGCGTGCCGGCAGTGCAACGGCCACAAGCGCAACCGCCTGCCGCAGGAATGCGGGATGGAGCTGCTCTACGCGCCGTACGTGCCGAACAAGGCGGAGTACCTCATCCTCACGAACCGCCGCATCCTTTCCGACCAGATGGAGTTCCTCAAGCAGCACGTCGCGTCCCACTCGCGACTGGTTCTTGCCTGATTTCTGGCGCAATAGCGGTTTCCACCTCCTAGAGCGCGACGCTGCCGGGCGGCTGCGCGTCACCGACGACTTCCTGCGCGCCTACCTGCTTCGGCCGGAAGTGCATCCGGTCGAGGAGTCGAACGAGGCCGAGCGGGCGCTGCACGCCGCGCTCATGGCGGAGCCGCGCAAGCCGGTCGCCGAAGCCGAGCTCGCGGCGCTCGCCGATCCCGATGCGCGCGACAACTACCGGCTCGTGCTGCGCTTTCGCGACCGGCTCGTGCAGGCGGGCACCGTCGAAGGCTGCTACCAGGCGCTCTTCAATGGAGCGGTGGATATCCCGCCGCTCTTCATCGAGCAGATGGCGCACGTCGTGCTGCGCAACGTGCTGCGCGACTGCAGCGATCCGCTGCAGCTGCGCGCGGCGGAGATATTCTTCCGCGAGCAAAAAGTGACGGTGCAGGACGGCCACGCGCTGCTCGCCGACTTCGAGACCGTCGAGCAGCACGCCGCCGGCAGCCGCTACGGCTCGATCGGCCGGCTGATCGTCGAGGCGCAGGGCAGCCTCGGAAGCGCGACGCTCGACGTGCTGGACCGGGGTAACGCGGCGCTCTATTGGCAGCGCGAGTCGCGCCATGACACCGTGATCAGCCTGACTTACGGCCGGCCGGCGCTCGACGCCCTGGCGCGCGTCATCGAGGCGTGGCTCGCGCATTTTCTCGGCCTCGAGGTGAGCGTGCGGCCGATCCGCCGCATCGACGAGCCGCGCTGGGCCTGGCACATCGGCCTCGACGCCGAGTCGAGCGCCCTGCTCAACGAGCTGTGGTCCGGCGCTGCGCTAGAGCCCGGCCGCCTGCAGCGCATCCTGGCGCTCTTCGCGCTCGCCTTTCGCGACCCGTCGGCCATGCGCCGCGACATCGCCGGCCGCACCGTCTATCTCGCGCTCGCGGCCGACGAGGCGGGCGTGGTGCGCATGAAGCCGCAGAACCTGCTCTTGAATCTGCCGCTTTATGAAGCCTGACTACTGGGACAAGGCGAAGCGGGCGCTGGCCCGGAAGGACCCGGTGATGGCCCGGATCATGCGGGCGCACCCCAAGGTGTTCCTCGCGCGCCGCGGCGAGCCGTTCATGACGCTCGCGCGCGCCATCGTCGGCCAGCAGATCTCGGTGAAGGCGGCGCAGAGCGTCTGGGACCGGTTCGCGGCCTGCGTCGGCGAAGTGGTCCCCGAAAACGTGCTGGCGAGGCCGAGGCCGGCGCTGCGCGCCTGCGGCCTCTCGGACCGCAAGACCGAGTACATCGCCGACCTGGCGCAGCATTTCGCCGACGGCCGCATCCACGTGCACCGCTGGCCGGCGATGTCGGACGAGGCGGTCATCGCCGAGCTGGTCGAGGTGCGCGGCATCGGCCGCTGGACCGCGGAGATGTTCCTGATGTTCAGCCTGCTCCGGCCGGACGTCTATCCGCTCGACGACCTCGGGCTGCAGAAGGGCCTGCGCCTCGCGTATTTCGGCGGCCGCAGGATTTCATTGAAAAGAATGCGCCAGCTCGGCGAAGGCTGGCGGCCGTGGCGCTCGGTCGCGACGTGGTACCTGTGGCGATCGCTGGACCCGGTTCCCGTCGAATACTAGTCCGGGTGGCGGGGGGGTAAAATCGCCCCCCGTGAAAACCACCTTCCTCGAATTCGAGCAGCCGATCGCGGAGCTCGAGACCCGGATCGAGGAGCTGCGCTACGTGCAGGACGACTCGGCCGCGGATATCTCGGAGGAGATCCAGCGGCTCACCAAGCGCAGCCAGACGCTGACCAAGGACATCTACGGCAAGCTCACGCCGTGGCAGGTCGCGCAGGTCGCCCGGCACCCGCAGCGGCCGTACACGCTCGACTACCTCCAGGCGCTGTTTACGCACTTCGAGGAGCTGCACGGCGATCGCACCTTCTCCGACGACGCCTCGATCGTCGGCGGCCTGGCGCGCTTCAACGGCGTGGCGTGCATGGTGATCGGCCACCAGAAAGGCCGCGACACCAAGGAAAAAATCGCCCGCAATTTCGGCATGCCGAAGCCCGAGGGCTACCGCAAGGCCCTGCGCCTGATGAAGCTGGCCGAGAAGTTCGCGCTGCCGGTCTTCACCTTCGTCGACACGCCGGGGGCCTACCCGGGAATCGACGCCGAGGAGCGCGGCCAGTCGGAGGCGATCGGGCGCAACCTGTTCGAGATGGCGCGGCTGCGCACGCCGGTCATCGTCACGATCATCGGCGAGGGCGGCTCGGGCGGCGCGCTGGCGATCGCGGTGGGCGACGTCGTCCAGATGATGCAGTACGCGATGTATTCGGTGATCTCGCCCGAAGGCTGCGCCTCGATTCTCTGGCGCAGCGCCGAGATGGCGCCGGAGGCCGCCGAGGCGCTCGGCATCACCTCCAGCCGACTGAAGACCCTCGGCCTCATCGACAAGATCGTGCCGGAGCCGCTCGGCGGCGCGCACCGCGATCCGCAGGCGGCGGCCCAGGCGCTCAAGCGCGCGCTCGCCGAGGCGCTCAAGCAGGTCCAGGAGAAGAAGCCGAAACAGCTCGTCGAGGAGCGCCTCGAGCGTCTGATGGGCTATGGCAAGTTCAAGGAAGCCGCCGCGCGCTGAGCCGGTGGCGGGCGCCGTACGGCGCTCGCTTCCCGCCCTGCAAGGCAAGCGCGTAGCGGTCGGCCTTTCGGGCGGCGTCGATTCGGTCGTGCTTCTGCATGCGCTGGCGCGCCACCTTCCGGTGCGCGCGGTGCACGTGCACCACGGCCTGAGCCCGAACGCGGACCGCTGGGCACGGTTCTGCCGCGCGTACTGCCGTTCCCTCGCGGTGCCCATCACGGTGAAACGAGTACGCGTGGAGAAGAACGGCAAAGGCGTGGAAGCGGCCGCACGCGAAGCCCGGTACGCCGCGCTCAAAGGCCTGCGCGTGGACGCGATCGCGCTCGCGCACCAGCTCGACGACCAGGCCGAGACGGTGCTCATGAACCTCCTGCGCGGCGCCGGCCTGCGCGGCGCGAGCGGCATGCCCGCGGCACGCCGCTTCCACGGCAAGCTGCTCGTCAGACCGCTGCTCGGGGTGCGGCGCGAGGCCGTCGTCGGCTACGCGAAGCGCCATGGTCTCGAGTGGATCGAGGACGAGAGCAACGAGCTCGAAGCCCTGACGCGAAACTTCCTGCGCCGGCGCATCGCACCGCTGCTCTCGGAGCGTTATCCGCGCTGGCGCGAGGCGCTCGCGCGCGCCGCCCGCCACTTCTCTCGCGCCGAGCTCGATGCGCAGCTGCTGGTGCGCGCGTTCCTCGCCGAGAGGGGGCTGCGGGCGCCGAGCGAGGCGAAGCTCGCCGAGATCGTGAAGCAGCTCGCGACGGGCGCGAGCGGCGCGCTGATCGAGCACGAGGGCGCGCGCCTGCGCGTCTACCGGGGAGCGCTGGTCGACGAAGGCCCGCCCGCGGAGGCCTTCGCGCCGGTGACCTGGCGCGGCGAGCGGCGGCTGGCGCTCGCCGGGCTCGGCGGCGAGCTGGTCTTTCGTCGCGTGCGCGGCGCGGGCATCGATGCCGGGCTCCTCGACGCGGACGGCATGCTCGTGCGCCCGCGTTCCGGCGGCGAACGGCTGCAGCCGGATCCACGCCGGCCGCGGCGCACGCTCAAGAACCTGTTCCAGGAAGCGGGCATTCCGGCGTGGCAGCGCGAGCGCCTGCCGCTGCTCTTCCGCGGCGATTCGCTCGTCTGGGTTCCCGGCATCGGCGTCGATGCGCGCTACCGGGCGAAAAAAAATCGGGCCGGCCTGCTTCCCGAATGGCGCCAGCCGTGACAGCGCACACTCTAAGCTGCTAAAATTTCAGGTTAATTTACCCTCGTGGCAGTCCTTTTGAAGCGGAGATTCCCGGAATGGCGGTAGAGCGCACGCTCTCGATCATCAAGCCCGACGCGGTCAAGAAGAACGTGATCGGCCAGGTCCTCGCGCGGTTCGAGAAGGCCGGACTGCGCATCGTTGCCGCGCGCATGATGCACCTGTCGCGCGCGGAAGCGGAAGGCTTCTATGCGGTCCATCGCAACCGGCCTTTCTTTCGTGATCTGGTCGATTTCATGACCTCGGGCCCGGTGCTCGTCCAGGTGCTCGAAGGCGACGAGGCCATCGCCCGGAACCGCGAGCTGATGGGCGCGACCGATCCCAAGAAGGCGGCCAAGGGCACGATTCGCGCGGATTTCGCCGAGTCGATCGATGCCAACGCCGTGCACGGCTCCGACGGGCCGGACACGGCGCGCGTGGAGATCGCGTACTTCTTTCCGGCTTGCGAGGTGTTCGCGCGTTGAAGCTCAACCTGCTCGGATGCGATGCGGCGGCGCTCGAGCGCTTCTTCGCCGAGCTGGGCGAAAAGCCCTTTCGCGCGCGGCAGCTGATGCACTGGATTCACCAGGCGGGCGAGGGCGATTTCGCGCGGATGAGCGACCTCGCCAAGGCGCTGCGCGAGAAGCTGGCCGCGGCGGCGTGCCTCGAGGCACCGCAGGTGGTCGGCGATACGCTCGCCTCGGACGGCACGCGCAAGTGGCTGCTCAAGGTCGACGCCGGGAATGCCGTCGAGGCCGTGTTCATTCCCGAGACGGGGCGCGGCACGCTCTGCGTCTCGAGCCAGGCGGGCTGCATTCTCGATTGCGCCTTCTGCTCGACCGGCAAGCAGGGCTTCAACCGCAACCTTTCCACGGCGGAGATCGTCGGCCAGCTCTGGCTCGCCAACCGGCTGCTGCGCGCCCAGGGCCTCGCCCGGCCCATCACGAATGTCGTGCTGATGGGCATGGGGGAGCCGCTGCTCAACCTGGACAACGTGATCCCGGCGCTGCGCCTGATGACCGACGACAACGCCTACGGCCTGTCGCGGCGGCGCGTCACCGTATCGACGGCGGGCGTCGTGCCGGGCATCGACCGCCTGCGCGAAGCATGCCCGGTCGCGCTCGCGGTTTCGCTGCACGCGTCCAACGACGAGCTGCGCGATCGACTCGTGCCGGTGAACCGCAAGTATCCCTTGAGCGAGCTGATCGCCGCCTGCAACCGCTATCTGACGAAGGCGCCGCGCGATTTCATCACGTTCGAGTACGTCATGCTCGACGGGGTCAATGACGCCGACGAGCACGCCCGCGAGCTGGTCGCGCTCGCCCGCAAGGTGCGCTGCAAGTTCAACCTCATCCCGTTCAATCCCTTTCCCGGCTCGGGGTTCGGCCGCTCGGATGCCGAGCGCATCCGCCGCTTCGCCGCCCTCCTGCAGCGCGCCGGGCTGACGGTGACGACGCGCAAGACCCGCGGCGACGACATCGCGGCCGCCTGCGGCCAGCTGGCCGGCGACGTCGCCGACCGCACGCGGCGCCGGGCGAGCGTCCCGATCAGGGAACTGCGCGCTTGAAGCGCGCCTCGCTTCTTCTCCTCTTCCTGGTCGCGCTGGCCGGGTGCGCCCGGCCGCCCGAAGTCTCGACCGCCGACAGCGGGACGATCGCCGGCGAGGTGGGCGACCCGCGCAACCGCGCCCGCGTGCATACCGAGCTCGCGGCGCTGTACTACGAGCGCGGCAGCATGGGCATCGCCCTCGAGGAGCTGCGCCGGGCGACCACCGCGGACTCGAGCTACGCGCCGGCGTACAACATGCTCGGCCGGGTCTACATGGACCTGAAGGAAAACCGCCTGGCCGAGGAGAGCTTCCAGCGCGCGCTCGCGCTGGCGCCCAAGGATCCCGACATCAACCACAGCTACGGCTGGTTCCTGTGTCACACGGACCGGGAAGCCGAATCGATCGACTATTTTCTCCAGGCGATCCGCAATCCGCTCTATGCCACGCCCTGGATGTCGTATTCGGCGGCCGGGGTGTGCAGCCTGCGCAAGGACGACCTCAAGAGCGCGGAGGAGTTTTTCCAGCGGGCGCTGCGGCTCAATGCCGACGAGCCGAACGCGCTGCTCAAGCTCGCCGCGATCCGCTACCGCCAGGGCCGGATGGACGACGCGCGCCAGCTCGTGACGCGCTACAACAAGCAATTGCCGCCGACCGCCCGGTCGCTCTGGCTGGGGCTGCGCATCGAGCGGCGCGCGGGCCAGCACGTCGCCGAGCAGAGCTACGCCGACCAGCTGCGCCGGCGCTTTCCCGGCTCGCCGGAGTTCGCCGCCCTGCAGCGCGGCGACTACGAGCTGACCGACGCGGAGCTGCGCCGTGAGTGAGGCGGGCCCCGAGGTGGGCGCGGCGTTGCAGCGAGCGCGCGAGGCGCGCGGGCTCGCGCTTTCCGAGG
>Ga0153915_10004397_pt1 | contig 12988 bp, 12 predicted proteins | sample Opewatmetagenome_2_FD_107003 | JGI IMG/M metagenome (GOLD analysis project Ga0153915, IMG submission 107003) | Freshwater wetland microbial communities from Ohio, USA - Open water 3 Core 3 Depth 3 metaG | ecosystem: Environmental > Aquatic > Freshwater > Wetlands | place: USA: Ohio, Lake Erie... | reverse complement strand
CGCCCGCCCTGGGCGGCGAGCTGCGGCTCGCCGACGGGGCGCCGGCCTGGGATCGCCTTCTGGCTCGGCTGCCGACCGTTCGGCGGCAGTTCGAGCGCGCCAGGCCGGTCCTTCCGTTCGTCTATCGCGGGACTCTTCCTTTCCGGAGCCTCCGCGCCGCCGGCGAGACCTGGGCTCTCGTTCCTTCGGCCGCCGCTTTCGTGGATCCTCTCCTCTCGACGGGGTTCCCTCTGGCGCTTCTGGGCCTGGCCCGCCTGGCGGAAGCGATCGAGACATCCTGGGGCCGGGATTCCTTCGCGCGGCGGTTGAACGCGTATGAGAAGCAGACTCTTTTCGAAGCGGACGCCGCGGCTCTCCTCGTGTCGGCGCTCTTTGCGAGCTTCGCGGACTTTCCGCTCTTCGCCTCCCTCTCGAAGCTCTACTTCGCGGCCGCGAGCTTCGCGGAGACGGCGCGGCGCCTCGAGCGAGCCGATCTCGCGAAATCGTTTCTCTGCGCGGACCACGCGACCTTCGGCCCGGCGCTGGAGGAATGTTGCCGCCTCGTGAACGAAGCCTTCGGCCGGGGCGGCCCGACGCCTCCGGAGCGGGAGGATCTTCTGGGAAGGCTCGCCCGGGCTATCGAGCCGCTCGACGTGGCCGGTTTGGGCGACCGCGGCCGGCGCAACTGGCATCCCGTTCTGGCCCGGGACCTCATCGCCGGCGCTCCCAAGGTCCTTGCCACGCCCGCGGACATCGAGAACCTGCTGGCGCGCTCGGGATTCTTCGCGGCCAACGGCCGGGTGAGCGGTCGACGGTCGAGACTCGAGAGTCAAGAGTCGGGGCCTGGTCCCTGAAGCCTCGGCTCTCAGCTCTCGACTTTCGCCGCGCCCTTGCGGAGGAGCCGCAGGGAGAGCACCAGGACGAGCACCATCACGGTGAGCAGGGCGAGCTCGATCATCGCGCTCCGGAACAGTCTGTCGTCGCCCTTCTCGAAGACGGTCGCAACCTGCGCCGTCACGACGAGGATCCGCCGGGTGACGGCAATGAGCCCCACGATGAGAAACGGCTCCGGGACGAGCGTGTGCTCGCGGAAGGAGACCTGAACCGTGTAGAGAAGCTCGACGATCATGAGGATCAGGAGCATCCGGTCGAGCAGGTCCACCACACTCTGCGCCGGCGCGCCGGCGAGCACGCTCCGAGCCAGACCGATCGCGACGTTGACGAGGAGGGCCGCGGCGCTCAAGCCGAGCAGAACGCCCAGCCCGATATAGACGATGTCCTCGACGCGGGTGAATCCCCGCGCGATCGTCAGGCGCAGCGCCTCGGGCTTCTTGACTGCTGCGGAATCCGTCACCGGCTGCCCTCCCGAGCCTGTTAGAGGGAACGAGGCAAGAAACGAGCCATGATGGGTCCTCGGGGAAGTCATAGACTGAGCTTCACTTCGCGATGAGAGGGGACCTCCGCGGGCTGCTCTGGACGGCGGCGGGCGCGACCGCCTTCGCCTTTCTCGTGTTCCTGGCCTGGGAGACGCTGCGGCCTCTGCGCCGTTCGCGCGAGTCGAAGCTGCGCCGCGCAGCGCGCAACCTGACGGCCGGAGGCATCTCGCTCGCCGTCGTGACGCTTCTCCAGACCCCGTTCCTCGTGCCCGTCGCGAAGTGGGCCGGCCGTCGGCACGCGGGCCTCCTGAACCTGGTGGAGCTTTCCCGTCCGGTCGAGATCGTCCTGGCGGTCGTGCTCCTCGACTACACCCTCTGGATCTGGCACCGGATCAACCACGTCGTTCCCTTCTTCTGGCGCTTCCATCTCGTCCATCACGTGGACCGGGACATGGACGCTTCGACCGCCTTCCGCTTCCACTTCGGCGAGCAGGGGCTTTCCGTCGGATATCGGCTCCTGCAGATCGTCTTGCTGGGCGTCGATCCCTACGCGCTCGGGGTCTGGCAGGGGCTCCTCGCGGTCGCGATCGTGTTCCATCACTCCAACAGCCGCCTGCCGATCGAGGTCGAGCGAGTGCTCGTCAGGTTCATCGTGACGCCCCGCATGCACGGCATCCACCACTCCAACTACCGCAACGAGGCCAACGGCAACTGGGCGAGCCTCTTCTCCGCATGGGACTACCTGCACCGGACGGCCCTGCTCGGCGTCCCCCAGAGCTCCGTCGAGATCGGAGTGCCCGCGTACGAGAAGGAGGAAGACGTGACCCTCGGAAAGATCCTTGCCATTCCGTTCCTCAATCAGAAGGACGATTGGATCGGCGAATCGGGGCCGCGCCTGGAGAGGCCTCACGATCCCGCGCAAAGACTGGAGCTGGTGCCGTGAGGATCGGTTCATCGGTCCAGCGGTTCATCGGTCCATCTGCACCGGTACATTCCTTGCCGGTGTTTCGGGCTGTTCACCCGATGTTCCGATGATCCGATGACCCGATTGCTGGAGGCGGACCTGCGCGAGCTTGCCCGGCGGCTTTCGCCGGCGGCCCGCGTCACCGTGGTGACCGGCGCCGGCGTCTCGGCCGCGAGCGGTGTGCCCACCTTTCGCGGCCCCGGCGGCCTCTGGAAGGACTTCCGACCCGAGGAGCTCGCGACCCCCGGGGCCTTCGCGCGCGACCCAAAGACGGTCTGGGAATGGTACGACTGGCGGCGGCAGCTCGTCGCGCGGTGCCGTCCCAACCGAGCCCACGAGGTGCTCGCGCTCTGGAGCCGCCGCTACCCGTCCTTCACACTCGTCACGCAGAACGTGGACGGCCTGCACGAGCGCGCGGGGACGGAGCGCGTCGTCCGCTTTCACGGCTCCCTCTGGGAGGTTTCCTGCTGGAAGGAGTGCCGCGCGGGCTCCTGGCCGGACGACACCGTCCCCTTCCCCCGGTTGCCTCCGCCCTGTCCGCACTGCGGAGGACCGCTTCGCCCGGGTGTCGTCTGGTTCGGCGAGGCGATCCCCAGCGCCGCGCTCGAGGCGGCGGAGCGGGCGCTCGATTGCGATGTCTGCCTCGTCGTCGGGACCTCCTCCGTCGTCTATCCCGCCGCGGGACTCGCCTCCGAGGCGAAGAGCCGCGGCGCCTTCACCGTGGAGATCAATCCCGAGGCGACGCCGGCCGCCTCGGAGCTTGACCTGGCCATCCCGGGCCGCGCCGAAGAGATCCTCGACCAGGTCGAGGAGATGATCGGGAGGCGGTAGGCGAGAGACGGAGAGCTGGCAGCTGAGAGCTGATAGCTAGTTTAGCTTCTCTCCCAGAACCTTCGCCGCCTGCTCCTGCCGGAAGGCGCGCAGCTTCTCCTTCAGCTCCGGACGGCTCGAGGCGAGCGCGGCGACGGCAAGAAGGGCGGCGTTGACCGCGCCGGCCTTTCCGATCGCGAGCGTCCCCACCGGCACGCCTGCCGGCATCTGGACGGTCGCAAGCAGGGCATCCAGGCCCTTCAGGGCGGAGCCTTCGAGCGGTACGCCGAAGACGGGCAGAATGGTGTTTGCCGCGACCGCTCCGGCCAGATGCGCTGCGCCCCCCGCTCCCGCGATGAGCACTTCGATGCCGCGCGCCTCCGCGTTCCTCGCGAAATCGGCGAGAGCCTCGGGCGACCGGTGCGCCGAGAGCACGCGGCTCTCGTGCGGGACGTCGAACCGCGCCAGCGTCTCGCCGACGTGCCGCATCGTCTCCCAATCGGACCGGCTTCCCATGAGCACCGCGACGAGAGGCTTCGAAGCGCCGTTCATGTCGGGCGCGATTCTATCGGGCTTTCGGGAGCAGACACTCGCTTCGGCGCCTTCGGTCGTGAGCGTCGGAGAAGGGAACCGGCGTAGCCACATCGGATCGTTTCGGCTCCCTCCGGCCTGCTAAGATCGTTCCCAGGTGGCTTGACCCATGAAAAGGGGAATCTGGGTGGTCGTGGCGATCGCGATCGCGGCTGCCGGCGCCTGGGGCTACGGCGCTCTGATGCGCCAGGAGAACGACGACGGCCGCCGCGTGCAGCTGCTCGCGATCGCGGAGGAGCAGCGTCTGGACCTCTCCTTTTCCCGGAGCGGGCGGCTGGTGACCCGCGTGCCGGAGGAGGGGGAAGCCATCGCGTCGGGAAGCCTCGTCGGCCGCATCGAGGAGCCGGGGCTCGCGGAAGACGCGGCGGATCTCGAGCGCCAGCGCGACCAGATCGCCGCGCAGGAGAAAACGCGGAAGGAGTCGGTCGCCCAGCTCCAAGCCCAGCTCGCCGAGGTCGTGAGCGAGGTGAAACGGATGAAGCGCCTCGCGGCCGAGGGTCTGGTTCCCGCCGCGGACCTGGAGACTCTCCAGCACAAGCGTGACGAGCTCTCCGCGGGCATCCGCGCTCGGGAGGCCGAGAAAGGAGGCCTCGAGGCGCAGGGGCGCTCGCTCGCCTCCCGCCTCGACAAGGTCCGCCGCTTCGAGAAAGAAGGGACGCTCCTCTCACCGGCCACCGGGACCGTGCTGACCCGCTACCACAGGCTGGGAGAGTTCGTCGCGGCCGGCGACCCGGTCGTGACGCTGCAGGTCGAGGCGCCCTACCTCCGCGTCGAGGTGCCCGAGGAGCGCCTGTCGGTTTTTCCGGTGGGGGGAAGTGTGACCGTCTGGCCGCAGGCGCGTCCCGACAACCGCTTCGCCGCGCGGGTGGTCACGGTCAAGCCTCGCGCCGAGTTCGCCACTCGCAAGAACTGGGGCCTGCAGAGCCGGGACCTGAAGACCTTCTCCGTGCGCCTCGCGCCGCAAAACACCACCGTCATCTCCGGCCAGACCTTCGTCATCGAAGCGGGAAGAAATTGATTCATTGAATCATCGGACCATTGATTCAATGAAGATCAAATCAAATCCCAGCGACTCAATGGCTCAATGCCTCAAATGGCTCGATGACCCGGTGACTCCTCCTCCTTCCATAGAAGCCGAAGAGCTGACCAGGACGTTCGGCCGCTTCGTCGCCGACGACCACCTCTCCTTCACGGTCGCGGCGGGGGAAACGTACGGGATTCTCGGCCCGAACGGGGCCGGCAAGACGACCCTGATCCGAATGCTGACGACGCCTCTGCCCACCACCTCCGGGCGGGCGCGCGTGCAGGGACACGACGTCGTCACCGAGAGGGCCGCCGTCCGCGCGGCGATCGGCACCGTTTCGCAGGCCGTCACCACGGACGAGAACCTCACGGTCCATGAAAACCTCTCGGTCCAGGGGAAGATGTACGGAATGTGGGGGCGCTCGCTCTCGAACCGCATCGAGCGCCGATTGAAGGAGGTCGGCCTCTGGGAGCGGCGCGGCCAGGTCGCGCGGGAGCTCTCGGGCGGAATGCGCCGGCGGCTGGAGATCGCGCGCGGCGTGCTCCACTCGCCGCAGGTCCTGTTCTTAGACGAGCCGACGGCCGGCCTCGACCCGCAGAGCCGCCGGGCGATCTGGAGGATGCTCGAGGAGATGACCCAGGCGGATGCCGCGCTCTCGATCGTTCTGACGACCCACGCCATGGACGAGGCGGACCATCTCTGCGACCGGGTCGCCATCCTGGATCTGGGCCGAATCCTGTGCGAGGGCGCTCCGGAGACTTTGAAGCGCGGGCTCGCGACGGGAGAGCGGGTCGAGGTGCGGACCGACCGGGAGATCACGGCTCGGGACCGGGAGGCGATCCTCGCGCTCGGCGCGGTCAACTGGCGGTCGGCTGATCCGGAGTCGGCGGAGTTCGAGGCGCGCCCCGGCGAGGGGATCGGCAGGCGCGCCGCCGAGCTCCTCGAGGCTCGGGGCTACCGCGTGCGCCACCTGACGATCTCTCCGGTCACCCTCGAAGACGTCTTCTTCTCCTACACGGGTCACGCTCTGCGCGAGGCATGAACCCGGTCATCCGCGCGCGGGGTGTCCGGCTGGCGGTGCTTGGCATCGCCGCGATCTGCCAGCGCGCCTATGTCACGCTCTGGCGGCAGCCGGTCCTGATCATCTCGACGATGCTCTTCCCGATCGTCTATCTCCTGATCCTCGGCAACGCGTTGAACCGCCAGTTGAGAGCGATCCCGCTCGCGGTCGTTGACGAATCGGGCAACGCGCTCGCGGCCGAATGCGTGCGCGGGGCCATGGCGCTCGAGAGCGGCCGCGACCTCCTCCGAATCACCCCGGTCGCCGACCGCGACGAGGCTCTCCGGGGTCTGCGGCGCGGCCGGTTCCGCGCCGTGTGGGTTCTCCCGTTTGGCCTGTCGCGGCAGGGACCGACCCCGTCGTTCATCGGCGACAACACAGACCGTTTCTCTTTCGACACGGTGGAGGCGGCGCTGCGCGACGTGTGGGACGCCGCCTCCGCGGGAACGGGCTCCGGACGGGTGGAGCCGGCCGTCCGGCTCGAAGCCTACCCGTACCTCGACTACCTGACATACCTGGCTCCGGCCGTCGTGTGCCTGGCGATCTTCATGGGCTCGATGGTCTCCGGAGGCCTGCAGGTGATCGAAGACCGGATGTACGGCTATCACGAGGGCTATCTCGTCACACCCATCTCGACCGGGACTCTCGTCGCCGGGCACATCATCGCCGGCGCTCTCGTCGCCATGCTCGCGGGAGACGTCGTGCTCGTGGCCGTCCTGGTCGTGACTCCGGTGCCGGTCGCCGGCGCGGCGGCCGTCGGCGCGTGCCTGGTGACGGTGTTCCTGACTTCCCTCGCGATCGCCGCCGTGTGGTTCCTGCTCTTCGCGCGGGCGCGGCGCGCGAGCGTCCTGAGAGGGATGTTCGGCATCATCAACGCCCTGCTCTTCTTTCCCTCGGGCGCGCTCTATCCCGTCGAGTCGTATCCGAAGTGGCTGCGCGCGATTTCCGACGTGGATCCGCTGACCTACGGACTACGGGCGCTTCGCGACGTGCTCCTTCGCGGCGCAAACCCGTCGGCCGACTACGCGCCCTGGGTATTCCTTCTGACCTTCGCCCTGGTTTGCGGGATCCTCACCCGCGTCCTGTTCAAGAGAGAGGTGTGATTGGTCGCCGTTCTCAGTTCCACGTTCGAGGTTCTACGTTGAGCCAACGCGTTCTCCAACAGAGAACGGAGAACGTCGCACGTCGAACTATCCGCGAAGGTACATCTCGAACTCCTCGGGGTGGGCGGCGCGGGCGCGCGCCTCTTCCAGCTCCACGGCTTCCTCGCGGGCGAGCCGGGCGAGGGACTCCTCCAGGGTAACCGAGCCGTTCTTGCGCGTCAGGACGATCTCCTGGTGCAGGTGTTGGAGCGCGTTCTTGCGGATGTGCTGGCGCGCGCCGTATCCGACCATGAGCAGCTCGGCCGCGGGGACGCGCCCTCCTCCCCGCCGCCGCGGCAGGAGAGTCTGCGTCAGCACGGCGGCCAGAGCCATCGACAGCTCCTGGCGGATCGTCGGCTGCCGCTCCGGGGGGAAGGAGTCCGCCACGCGGGAGACCGTCGAGGCGACGTCGGTCGTGTGGACCGTCGAAAAGACGAGGTGCCCGGTCTCCGCGGCGTTCAAGGCGATGCGCATCGTCTCAGGATCGCGCATCTCTCCCACCACGAGCACATCGGGCGCCTGGCGCATGGCCGCGCGCAGAGCGGTCGCGAAGTCCGGAGCGTCCGCGCCGACCTCGATCTGCTCGACGAGGCTCATCCGATGCGGATGCTCGTACTCGATCGGGTCCTCGATCGTGACGATGTGGCGGGCGTCACGCCGGTTGATTTCGTCCACGAGGGCCGCGAGCGTCGTCGTCTTGCCCGAGCCGGTCGGGCCCCCGAGGAGAACGAGCCCGCGGGGCAATCTCGTCAAACCCTCGACGCCCGGCGGGAGACCGAGAGCGGCCAGCCGCGGCGGCTCGGAGGGAAGAGCGCGCACCGTCGCCGCAGCCCGTCCACGTTCCCGGTGGAGGTTCAGCCGGAAGCGCCCCCGTCCCGGCCGCGCGTAGGAAGCGTCCGCGGACTTCTCACGGGCGTATTGGGAGCGCGCGTGGCCGGGCAGTGCCGGCAGGACCGCCTCCTCGATCTCCTCGCCGGAGACCGGCCCTTCCTTGAGCGGGAAGACCGCGCCGTCCACGCGGACGCAGGGAGGCGACCCGGCGACCAGGAGGAGGTCGCTGCCGCGCCGCTCGAGCAGAGTGTCGAGCCAGCGGTTCAGACGCGCGGAATCCTCTCCGGAGAGTTCCGTCTGCCCTTCCGCGTTCAGCTCCCGGATCAGCCGGTTGATGTCTTCGACTTCGTCCATGAACGGCCCGCGGTCATTCTGAGGGGCGAAGGCCCGAAGAACCCGTCTCCTCTGTCAGAGAACACCCGAGCAGATCCTTCGCTTCGCTCAGGATGACAAGGGGGGAGAGCGAAGGGATGACGAGGCCGGAGAGCGAAGGAATCACAAATTCCTCCTCACCCGGCCAGGTGCCAATCCGTGTGCGGCGCCTTGTTGTCGAAGATCCAGAGGCGGAAGAGGCGGCGGTAGGTCACCGGCTTCCAGTCGATCGAATCGAAGAAGGGGCGAAGGGCGAAGTGCAGGCGGCGAAGGTTGTAGAAGGGCACGGCGGTGAAGTAGTGGTGCTCCAGGTGGTAGGCGGAATAGAGATACCAGAAGTCCCAGAATCGGGAGGGTTTCATCACCGTTCCCCACTTGGCGGGGTCCTGCGGATCGATTGCGTAGTGCTGTCCGAGGCGATTCAAGGCGAAGGCGATCGGAAAAACCAGGAAATACGGCACGAGGTACACCCTGGCGAGCACGCCGAACCCTCCCGCCCAGAAGAGACCGGCCATGACCGCCAGATGAAGGAGAATTGTCGCCCGGCGCTCCAGGGCGATCCGGCGCTGCAGCCCCGGCGGGTAGCCCGCGGTCTCCTGGCGCGCCGCGTGGAAGTAGATCGGGAAGAGAGCCGGCGTGAAGTAGAGGAGCTTGTACCAGGGCCTGTTGATCTTCGGGGACAGGTAGTGGCGCTTCGGGTCCGCAACGTCGTCGCCCAGCTCCGCGTGGTGCGTCAGGTGCCAGCGCGTGAACTGAAGGGCCGAAATGCCGGAGGGAATCGCGTAGAGGAGTCCCAGCAGGCGGTCTCCTCGAGGGTTCGGCCCGTTCCAGACGGCGCGATGAACGACTTCGTGGAGGAGGACGGTAAAGTTGAAGACCGTCCAGCCCGAGACGAGCGCCGCCGGAATCCAGATCCAGGGCTCCCGGAAGCGCCAGGAGACCACGGAAGCCGCCACGAGGATTGCGAACTGCCGCGCGGCGATCGCCAGGTGCCGGGCCGGGCTCTTGCGGTGCAGGTCCTTCAAGACCTCGTGCGGGATCGCCTTCGCCAGCCGGGTGCGCAGCTCGTGCGAGGCCTTCGCCCAGTAGTGCTCTCCTCCCATCGGGGGATATTCCTCCGGTCGGGAGGCGGCAGGCGATGCGGGATTGGCGCTCATACGGTCGCTTGCGGCGGCAACAACCTCGCCGCCCGGCCAACTATTCTAGGGCAGATACCTGTCGCCTCGCGCCCGAGCGCCGCCGCGACAGGTGGTACGTGTTAGGTGACGGGTGACAGGCCGTCTGGGTGATAGTCCCCCGTCCCTACCACCTTTCCCACCGATCACCCACGACCTGAAGAAAAAGCCCCGATTTCTCGGGGCTTTTTTTCGTGAAAGCGAGGCTCGTTACTTCTTGGCGGGCATCGGCTCCATCGACGTGACCTTGATCATCTTCTTGTCCTTGTCCATCGTCCCCTTGACCGTGACCTCGGTGGCCGCCATCTTCGTCAACATTTCGTCGTCGCCCGAGAGAATGAACATGGACTTGTCCGCCGTATTGTAGAGAGCCCACTTGGCGCCCTTCTCCTTGACGCACTTGATCGCGCAATCCTTGTGGGCCGCCTTGGCACCGGCCGCGCCACAGTGATCATCCGTCACCCAGCCCGTCCAGCTCCCCTCCTGGGCCGAGGCGAGAGTTGCCAGGCCGAACCCGAGAACCATCACCAGGACAAGCGTCCGGGACACGAACTTCTTCATAGACTCTCCTTTACCCGTCCTACCCGGATGATTCCGGGGGGACGGATCATATACGGCGGAAAGGTGAACGGCGGATGAACGGAAAGCGCGGGCGGCGTCTCCTTGAGCGTCTCTTCAGGAAGGCCCTGGAGGGGGCGGATCCGCGGCGAGGCGTCCTGGAGGCGCTGTCCAGGCCCTCCATCGCGCGGCTTCTGGCAACCGCTCGCCGCGTGGGGGTCTTCGCCTGCGGCAAGGCGGCGGCGCCCATGGTCCAGGCGATCCCGGAGCGGTTCCGGCAGAGGGCCCTGGTCGTGCTTCCTCGTGGGTTTGCCGCCGAGGGACTGGGCTCCGCAGACGTCCTTTTTTCATCCCATCCGGAGCCGGATTCCTCGAGCGTGGCGGCTGCCCGGCGGGCCCTCAAGTATTTCGAGGGATTCGGGCGGGGGGATGTGATCCTGTGCCTCATCTCGGGAGGAGCGTCTTCCCTTCTGGCGATGCCCCGTCCCGGGGTCACGCTCGCGGCCAAGCGCTGGGCGGTTCGGCGGCTCATGCGATCGGGCGCCTCGATCGTCGACATCAACCGGCTGCGCAAGAGTCTCTCCGCGGTCAAGGGGGGCGAGCTCGGGCGCCGCGCCCGCGCCAGGCTCATCACCCTCGTCCTGTCCGACGTGCCGGGGGACGATCCCGCTCTGGTCGGATCCGGCCCGACCGTGCGCGGCCGCCGCGGAGACGTCGCGCTGATCGTCGGATCCAACCGGCTGGGCCTCGAGGCCGCGGCGCGCGAGGCGCGCGGGCTTCGAAGCTCGACGCGACTGACCCGGGGGAGACTGTCGGGAGAAGCCCGCGACGAAGGAGCGCGTTTCGCGCGAGCGATCCGGAGACTCGAGTCCGGGCAGGTCCTGCTCGCGGGTGGGGAGACGACCGTCACGATCCGGGGCGGCAGCGGCCGCGGCGGGCGCAATCTGGAGTTCGCCCTGGGCGCCGCCCTGGAGCTTGAAGGTTCAACGGGTGTCTCGATTCTCGCGGCCGGCTCCGATGGCGTGGACGGCAGCTCCAGCGCCGCCGGCGCTTTCGTCGACGGCGCGACCCTCGCTCGGGCGAGGCGCCTCGGCCTTGATCCCGGCAGGGCTCTCGACCGGCACGACACGGAGCCCTTCTTTCGGAAGCTCGGCGATCTGCTCGTCACCGGGCCGACGGGAACGAACGTCTGCGACTGGGCGTTCGGGGTCAGGCGTTAGGTCGCGCGCCTCTATAATGGTCAGTTCGACATGAAGGCGACGGAACGAAACAGAGAGCTGTCCGCTCTGGAGCGGTACACCGAGGAGCCGAACCGCTTCGGGGCCTACCGGATGGCTCTCGGATTCCCGAACAGCTACGAGATCGGCATGTCCAACCTCGGGTTTCAGTGGGTCTATCGGCTCTTCAACCGCGTTCCCGATCTCGTGTGCGAGCGTTTCTTCTTCGAGGAGGGGCAGCCCGCGGTCTCCTTCGAGACCGGACAGCCGCTCTCGGAGTTCGGCCTGCTCGCCTGGTCTCTCTCCTGGGAAATGGACATCGTCAATATCATCAAGACGCTCGGGGCCGCGCGGATCCCGGCTCGCCGGCAGATGCGGGGTGAGGCGGATCCACTCCTCCTGGTCGGCGGCGACGTCGCGCGTATGAACCCGGCCGCGCTCGCCCCCTTCGTGGATGCCTTCGCGCTCGGGGACGGGGAGCGGCTCGTCCCGGCGATCGCGCGCCTGCTCCAGGCGGGCCTGACGCGGGAGGAGTTCCTCGAAGAGGCGGCGAAGCTCCCCGGATTCTTCGTCCCGGCCGTCCAGGGACCGAGGGCGGAGGCCGCCGAGAGTTCCCGGGTCGTCATCCAGCAGCCGATGTCGAGGAAGGAGATCACTGCGCTCTTCGAGGTGCCCCACTCCACGGTCCTGACGCCGCGAACGGAGCTCGCCGACAAGCTCCTGATCGAGATCTCCCGCGGCTGTACCGAAATGTGCCGGTTCTGCTGGGCGGCGTACGCGATGGCGCCCATCAAGCAGTATCCGGCCGCCTCGATCCTGAAGGTGGCGCGGGAGGCACGGCCCTTGACGGATCGGACGGGCCTGATCGCCACGGCTGTGTGCGACCACCCGGAGATCACCGAGATCCTGACCGGCCTGGCCGACCTCGGTTACCACATCGCGCTCTCCTCCATCAAGATCGACGCGATCGAGGCCCCGATCCTGGAAGTGCTCGCCCGGCAGGGAGAGAAGGCGCTCGCGATCGCCCCGGAAGCCGGCAACGAGAGGCTCCGCCGCCACATCAACAAGAAGGTCTCCGACGAGATGTTGCGGGAAAAGGTCCGCATGGTCTTCGCGCACGGATTTACGCGGTTGAAGCTCTATCTCCAGGTAGGACTGCCCACCGAGACCGACGAGGACGTCCGCGACCTCGTGCGGCTCGTCGAAGACCTGCGCGAGATCGCTCTCTCGGAGGGAAGGCGCACCGGGCAGGTTCCCCAGCTCGTGCCTTCCGTCAATGCCTTCATCCCCAAGCCGCACACTCCCTACGAGGAGGAGAACCTGGCGCAAGAGGACTCGTTGAAGGAAAAGCTCTCGTTCCTGCAGCGCGAGTTCGAGCGCATGGGCAACGTGCAGCTTCGCGGCATGTCCGTCACGGAGGCCGTCTGGGAGGCCTACCTCGCCAAAATGGACGAGACCGGGGCCGACATCCTGGAAGAGGCCGCCTCGGGCGTGCCCGTGCGCCGGCTCGTCAAGATCCACCGCGACCGCATCGCCGCAGTGGTCCGGCCCGCCGCCGCGGGAGGAGCCGTGCACGCTCCGACCGCCGCACCCTGGTCCTTCATTTCGAAACGGTAAGCTGCGTCGACGCGCGCCGGACTGGCGGTTTCGCGCACACCCTCGAACCCGGGATGGTCTATGCCGCGGAACCCCGATCCCTCCCCGCCGGCGGACGGGAGGCGGCTCTTCAGACTCCGGACCCTGGACCTTCGCGCTTCTCGGGTTTGGGGACGAGGATCGAGACCGTTTCCTTCGCGGCGCGGCAGGTGATCGGGGTCTGCAGGACGCAGTCGCCGTCCACGTGGACCTCGACGGGATAGTCCTCGAGAGACCGGATCACGACCTCGCGG
>Ga0153915_10004396_pt1 | contig 12991 bp, 12 predicted proteins | sample Opewatmetagenome_2_FD_107003 | JGI IMG/M metagenome (GOLD analysis project Ga0153915, IMG submission 107003) | Freshwater wetland microbial communities from Ohio, USA - Open water 3 Core 3 Depth 3 metaG | ecosystem: Environmental > Aquatic > Freshwater > Wetlands | place: USA: Ohio, Lake Erie... | reverse complement strand
CGCAAAAATAAATTCGGCAAGATACGGAGTTGAAATAGATTTTCTCCCGTTTTCCGCTATGCGCATACCCGCCCGGTTTAACAATATATTTTCTGCCGCCGTCTCGCTCGGCAATTCGCTTGCCAATGTAAAAAGGAAAGATTTTTTACCTTCAATAAAGAAAATTTTTGCTCTCCTTAAGCCGGGCGGAATGTTCCTTATGCAGATTCTTAACTATTCGCGTATTTTAAAGAATAAGGAAAGGATCGTCGGAATAACAGAAAGAGAAGGCAATACATTCATCCGGTTTTATGATTTCCATAAAGATAAAACTTATTTTAACATTCTAAGAATATCCGGCGGGGAAAGGAAAAATCATTCTTTGATAACCTCCGAAATATTTCCTTATAAAACAGGAGAGATTATAAGCTCATTTAAACAAGCGGGGTTCGGCAAAATAGAAAAATACGGCGGCTTGAACAAGTCAAATTACCTTGCCGGAAACTCCCCCGATCTTGTTATCTGCGCATTTAAAAGAACTAAAGATTAGAAAGTTTGTTAATGGTCTTTTCCCTTAACTGTTCAAGCGTTTCTTCTGCAAGCATTTTAAATGCATCGTCTCTCAGTTTTCCCCATTTTTCATGAACCGGGCACGGCGATTCTGATGAACACCCCGGGAAACCGAGCACGCAGCTGCTGAAAACTTCGTCTCCGTCAATTGCCAGAACAATGTCAATAAGTTTAATTTCAGCCGGATCCTTTGCAAGGTAAAATCCACCTGATTTCCCCTTTTTTGACCCGATTATGCCGCCGGCCGTAAGTATTTGGAGCATTTTTGAGACAAATTCTTTAGGCACCTTTAATTCATCCGAAATCTCCCCCGCTTTAAATATTCTGCTCCTTTCTTTAACAGAAAGAAACAGAACCGCTTGAACCGCCAGCTCGCATTTTTTTGAAAATATTACCGTCATTGTTCTCCTTTTGGGAATATTCATTCCGAAAATAACGATTTTTTGCTATTTATTCATTCCTCAAATGAACATTTTCGGCCTGCTTGTGGTCAAAATAGATTAATATTTATTAATTCTTCATTAAGAGAATCTTTATTTATTTACTTTAAGTTTGATACAGAAATAATAAACACATAAACTAAAAGGAGTTATTATGAAGCGCATAGCAGTTGTATTATTAACATTGGCTTTCCTTGGAACAGCAGTATTTGCTCAGGAAGCAGCAAAAAAACAGGAAACCAAAAAAGCAGCAAAGACAGAAATTGCTAAAACCGAAAAAGCAGTAACAAAAGAAGCAGCTAAAACCGAAAAAGCTGCAAAGAAAGAAGCTGTTAAAACTGAAAAAGCAGTAACAAAAGAAGCAGCTAAAACTGAAAAAGCTGCAAAGAAAGAAGCTGCTGCTGCAAAGAAAGAAGCTGCTGCTGCAAAGAAAGAAGCTGCTGCTGCAAAGAAAGAAGCTGTAAAAGAAGCTAAAGCTGCAAAAAAAGATGCTGTGAAAAAAGTAAAAGCTGAAAAGACAGAAACCAAGTAATCTTGTTATATTCTTTTCTGATAAACAATTTACAAAAAAGGAGGGCTGAAAAGTCCTCCTTTTTTTATATCCTTTGTAAAATAAATAATTCACTTTTAAAATTTTTCCTCTTATTTCACCGAAAATCACCGCATAAAATTTCTTAAAAAATAGTTAATTACCCTTTTCTTAAAAGTTTAAATTTTTATATCTTTTAGATATGAGAATATTAGTAGTAGAAGACGAAAAGAAAGTAGCCGCTTTTATAAAAAAAGGGCTTGAAGAAGAATACTTTACCGTTGATACGGCATATAACGGAAAAGAAGGGCTTGAATTTGCAACCAAAGAGGAATATGATCTTATTCTGCTTGATATTATGATTCCTTTTATAGACGGCCTTACTCTTACCAAGGAACTGCGTAAAAGAAAAATCACCACCCCGATACTTCTTCTTACTGTAAAAGATTCAACGCAGGCAAAAGTTGAAGGGCTTGACGCGGGAGCGGACGACTACCTTACCAAACCTTTTGCGTTTGAAGAACTGACTGCAAGAATACGCGCGCTCTTAAGAAGAAACGAAAGCCAGAAAATGTCGGTTATTACAATTGACGATCTTGTAATGGACCTTCTTGCCCACAAAGTTACAAGAGCGGGAACAGAAATTGTACTTACCCCTAAAGAGTTTTCCATTCTCGAATACCTCATGAGAAATAAAAACAAGATTGTTTCGAGAACTAAATTAATTGAACATGTTTATGATTATCATTTCGATACCGAAACAAATATAGTGGATGTTTATATTAATAAGCTCCGCGCAAAGGTCGATCAGAACCACTCTAAACAACTTATTCAAACCGTAAGGGGAGTCGGTTATACAATTAAAGAATGATTTTCAGAAAAATCAATAAAGCTGAATTATTCAGTCTCCTGAACACCACGCGATTTAAAACTACCCTTTGGTACGCTCTTCTTTTTCTTTCGCTAGAATTATTTTTTGCATTAACCGCATATTTCTATATTTCTTCCAATTCTCTCGACCGTCTTGATCTCGGACTTAAAACACAGGCGGCCTCAATTCTGCGCCTCTTCAGGGAGCGGCAGATTGATCTTACTACTTTTCAGCCGGATGCCGCATATAGAAGTCCCGAAGACCTTGTATGGGATATGCTTTATGATGTGGTTGTCCTTGACAGGAGAAATTATTTCATCCAGATATCGCAGGGAAAGAAGTTTCTATTCAGAACTAAGAACCTTGGAAAGGTAACCCTTAAAATGCCGGAGGGGGAAAAAGCCGATACATCAAAAGCATTCGACTTGAACAACGAAACCCTTGCCGAAGGTGAAATAAGGTGCTACCAGCTTGCCGATAAAAGATATAAAGTTATTGTCGCCTATCCGAAGGAACATATTGCCCAGACACTAAGCAGTTTAAGGGATTACTTTATAATTATGGCTCCTCTCTTTTTTATAGTTGCGTTATCGGGCGGGGCTATTATATCGAGAAAATCCCTTTCCCGCATTGACGCCGTTATAAAAAAGACCGAAGATATAACCGCCCAGAAATTGAACGAACAGATACCCGGGGGAGAATATGAAGACGAATATGGCCGCCTTGTTAAAAAAATGAATGAGATGATTGAAAGGATTAAAACTTCCGTCGATTTTATGAACCAGTTCTCGGTATCGGCGGCGCACGAGCTTAAAACTCCCCTTACAATTCTGCGCGGCGAAATTGAAATAGCCCTTAAATCGGAAAAATCACCCGAAGAATATATAGAAATTCTTAAAAGCAATTACGAAGAAACCATCCGGCTTATAAAAATTATCGATAATCTGTTTTTCATTTCAAAAAGCGACAACAAATTAATTGCGCTCGAAAAAATAGATACCGGAATAAAAGAGTATCTTACAAGCGTTGTAACCAGCCTCAGGCTTATAGGAAAAGATAAGAATATAGAGCTTGCTCTTACGCTTAAGGAAGACGCTGTTTTACTTATAGATCATGTCCTGATGAAACAGGCTCTTCTTAATCTGGTTGACAATGCAGTCAAGTATGGCTATGAGAACAGCATTATAATGGTTGCCGGTGAAAAAACATCCGAAGCTGAATATCTGATATCCGTTACGAACGACGGAGACGGAATACCTCAAGAAGCCCAGGAAAAGATTTTCGACCGTTTTTACAGGATGGAATCCTCAAGAAACAGAAAAACCGGCGGAGTAGGGCTCGGCCTGTCGGTGGTTAATTCAATAGCCGAACTGCACGGAGGAAGAGTTCAGGTGACTTCTCAGCCCAACGGAAAGACCACATTCAGTCTTTTGCTTCCCGTGCTTTTCTATCCAGATAAAGAGAAAAATTAATCGAGGCTGTTAATCGGGGCGCTTTGAGAGGGCACCGAAAGCTCTTCAATTTTAACTTTAACCACGCCGTGTTTCAAAATTCCAAGCGCTTTTGCAGAACCTTTTGAAAGATCAAGGCTTCTTCCCTCAACATAGGGGCCCCTATCGTTTATTCTTACAAAAACGCTTTTGTGGTTGCGGAGGTTTGTAACTTTAAGAATTGTTCCGAAAGGAAAGGTTTTGTGTGCTGCCGTTAAAGCGGATTCTTCATACTTTTCACCGTTCGCCGTCTCTCTTCCGTTAAATTTCTTGCCGTACCAGGATGCTGAAATTATTCCGTGATCAAGTAAGGCGGCCGGGGCGGGAGTCGTAATGTAAAAATTTCTCTCGTTTGCCAGTTTTTCGTACTCTTTTTCTACAAGGGAAGAATCGCTTAAATTTATTAATCCGAAACTGAAAGTCGCCAATAGTGAAACCAATATTATATTTAGTGAACGCAAAAATACCTCTGTTTTGTTTTTGAATAAAAGAATAAAACCGGAAATTGTGAAACGCTAAATCTTTAGGGCTTTAATACAACGCTGAACCGGGGGAAGGGAATTTATCTTTTTGGGACTGAGCTGATGCGGGGAGAGCTTACGGGCCGGGCGGGATTCCTGTTTCCTTATCATCATTGACGAAGAATTGTTATCAGAAGGGGAAACGGCTCTTGTAAGGTTTATGAGACTATAATCCGGCCCGGCATATAAAAAAGCCGAAAGGCTTATCAAGACTGCCAAACTGTATTTAACCAGATTTTTTCTCATATATTTTTATAAATTATTTTAACTATTTCAGAATAATATCTAATTTCGCTTATCGTGTTTTTTGCACTGTTAAATTTACTAAAATCCTTATTAAAAAAGGGTTAAAATCGGTTAATCTATAAGTTTATAATATACTAATTAAAATATATATATTTTATCAAATAATCCGTTTTCATCTATATGTTATACAACCTGACTATATCGTTGGTTCTCTCTCAGGGAGGAATTAATTACAAAAGTTTCTTAACGGAACTGAAAAAAGAGACTCTCTCTCCTGAAGAAATCTTTATCCTTTCTCCCGAAATTCCCGATTTTCAGCCCAAAAACGCAATTTTTATAAAGGCGGCCAACCCGTTTGCTTCGGAGACGTTTATTGAACTCGCTTCTAAAATAAAATCTGATTACTTCTTTTTTATTCCCCGCACCGAAGAAATAAGCATTTGTCCCGGTGGAATAAAGAAGTTTCTAACCATCGCTTCTGAATTAAACAGCGGGCTGGTGTATTCCGATTTCAATGAACTCAGAGGCGGCAAGCCCCTGCCGCATCCATTGATTGATTACCAGCCCGGAAGCCTAAGGGATGATTTTGATTTCGGGAAAATGATCTTAATTAAAACGGAAGCGCTTAAGAAAGCCGCCGGCGAGTGGATTGGCAAAGATAATTATTCCGGCTTTTACAGGCTGCGCCTTTATATATCAAGAAATTACCCTATAACAAGAGCGCCTGAAATTCTTTATTCCGCTTCGGAAACCGATTTAAGAAAATCGGGCGAAAAACAGTTTGACTATGTCAACCCGGCGAATAGGGATGTTCAGATAGAGATGGAAGCGGTTGTTACGGATCATCTAAAAAAAATCGGTGGGTATTTACAGCCCTGTTTTCCCGAAATTGAATTTCGGGGGAGTTTTCCTGTGGAGGCCTCGGTAATAATTCCGGTAAAAAACAGGGTAACAACAATTATGGATGCTGTCGAATCGGCGCTGAAGCAAAAAACCCGGTTTGAGTTCAATATTATTGTTGTAGATAATCATTCGACAGACGGAACTACGGAACTGCTTTCATCATACAGCAAAGAAAACCGCCATCTTATCCATTTAATACCCTCGGAGAAAGAATTAAATATTGGAGGATGCTGGAACCTTGCCTTAAACAGTGAAAATTGCGGCCGTTTTGCAGTCCAGCTCGATAGCGATGACCTTTATAAAGACGAAACTACGCTTCAAAAAATAGACGATCTTTTCCACAGCGAAAAATGCGCGATAGTAATTGGCTCATATGTAATGACGGATTTTAATTTAAACGAAATACCTCCCGGAATTATAGCCCATAGGGAATGGACGGACAAAAACGGCAGGAATAACGCCCTCAGGATTAATGGTCTCGGGGCGCCGAGAGCTTACTATACTCCGGTAATCAGAAAAATTAAATTTCCCGATGTAAGCTATGGCGAAGATTATTCTGCCGTACTTGAAATTATTAGAGATTTTAAAGTTGGAAGAATCTATGAACCTGTTTACATTTGCAGACGGTGGGAGGGAAATTCCGATTCTTCCCTCTCTTTTGAAAAAATAAATGCAAATAATCTTTTTAAAGACAGCATTAGAACAAGAGAATTAAGCGCACGAATAAAAAAGAACATGGAAAATGTTAAATAACATATTAAACAGAGAATCCGTAAACGGAAATTTATGCCGCGATGTAAAACTTCTTTTTGAAGAACAAAAAGAAGAATGGCCTTTTTTAAAACAGAAATTCGGAAACCTCTCGAATGTTGAAGTCCGGACAATTAAACTTGGCGATTTTTCGGCGGCTCTTCAATTTAACCCCGACAGAATACATTCAACATCCGCCGATATAGATAAGCGCCTTGTCCAGCCGGGAGAATGCTTTTTGTGTTCTGCCAACAGGCCGAAAGAACAGAGGGGAATACAATACGGAAAATATTTTGAGATACTGTGCAATCCGTATCCTATATTAAATGATCATTTTACGATAGTAAAACTGAAGCATTCATCACAAAGCCTGGTGCTTCATTTGAGAGAATTCCTAAACATCACAAAAGATCTTGGAACAGAATTTACTCTTTTTTATAACGGTCCTCGCTGCGGAGCTTCCGCCCCCGGGCATATGCATTTTCAGGCAATAACAAAAAATACGCTTCCCATAGAGAAGGATTTCGAAATTCTTAAAGGTGAATTTATAAAATGCAAATACAGCACCGACAAGATTTCGGCGGGTATTTCAAAGAACTACGGCCGGTATTTTATAGCAATTGAATCATCGTCAGATAAAGAAATAATCCTGTTTTTCAAAACGCTTCATGCAATTCTAAAGAAAATAACCGCCCCGGGGCAGGAACCCCTAATGAACGTTCTTGCTAATTACGAGAATGATTTATGGCGGCTGATTATTTTTCCCAGGGCAAAACACCGCCCATCGCATTATTTTGAATATGCCGAGAAGCAAATTCTCGTAAGCCCGGCTTCGGTTGATTTGGGAGGGCTTATGATTACCCCTCGTAAAGAAGATTTCGAGAAAATAACAAAAGAAATTTTGCTGGAAATTTTCAGGCAGGTTACGGTTACAAAAGAGATGTTCGAATATTTATGCAGCAAGCTTGTTTAGCCTGCCGCATTTTATATTTAACTCATTCTTACTGTAATAAGGCTTATATCGTCGTCAAACTCGTTTGAAGTAAATTCCTTGAATGCTTTCTGTATTACTTCAAGCTGGTCGTCATTTTGCGTAATTGTTTTAATTATTTCTAAAATGCCGTTTTCCTCAAGCATAGCGCCTTTTTTATTTCTCGCTTCAGTAATGCCGTCGGTGAACATATAAATTTCATCGCCGGGTTCAAGGCCGGCTTCGATGTTTTCATAAACACTTCCGCTCGCAAATCCAAGGAGTATTCCCGATGCGTGGTATGTTTTGAGTTCTTTCCCTTTATGAATTATCGGGAGGTCTCCGGCGCCGCTGTAGCGCAAAGTCCTGTTCTTTCTATCGAGTATTATAATTGAAAGAGTGATAAATACTTCCGAAATTCTTTCATCTTTGAAAACCGATTCATTCACTTTTGCAATTATGTCCCCCGGCTGAATATCAGACGAAGATTCCATTGCAAAGCGGATTGCGCTTCTTACATATCCCGCATACGCGACTGCAAAATACCAGGCATTCCATCTTTTGCCCATTACATCTCCCAGAATAACGGCAATTTTATCATCGCCGAGAGGATAGTAATCTATGAAATCGCCGCCGGGAACATTCTTAAAGGGAACATGCCAGTGTCTTATAAGGAAATTTTGAAAAACAGGAAAATCTTCGGGAACTACTTTTGCCCCCATAGAGTCAGCCGCCCTTTGCACTTCGGTAACAACTTTCGTTCTTTCCTTTTCAAGCGCTTTGAAAGTTGCCGCTATTTTAGCATTAATAAGTTTTGGGCTTGCCGTTTTTATTATATAATCTTCAATTTCAAGCTCGTAAGCCTGCAAAATATCATCCTCTTCGCCACGGGCAGTAAGAAATATAAAAGGTATTTTCTTAAGTTCCGCATTTTCAAGCAGTTTTTTTCTGAATGCAAGTCCGTCGCATACGGGCATCATAATATCGCTTAATATAAGGTCTGGTTTAATTTGTTCCGCTTTTGCATATCCCTCTTCCCCGTTCACAGCAACTTCAACCTTATACCCCGATTTTTTAAGATTGAAGGAGAAAAGAAGCTGAATGCTCGGTTCGTCTTCAACCAGTAATATTGTATAAGTAGTTACAGATCCATCGGTATTCACAGTATAGTTCCTTAATTGTTTATTTTGAAAAGCTTTTAACTGCAGTCTGAGCGTCTTCGAATGTTTCAAACACCCTGTAAAGTCTGGTAAGTTCGAACATAGAGCGTACTGCCGGTTGAAAACCTACTAATTTTAGATCTCCACCTGTTTTTGCCGCTTTTTTAAGCGCATTGACAAGTACGCCAAGAAAAGTCGAATCAATAAATTCGCATTTAGATATATCAACTACAAATTTTCCGCAACCGCCGGCAATTCTTTCTTCGAGTATTTCTTTTAATACATTTGCCTCAGATATAACGCCCCTATCAAGGTTAACCGTTTCCACAAATACGTCCCCTACAAGTTTTTCCATCACTTTCATTATTCACCGTTGCTTTTTGCGTTAATTTTGTATTTTTCCATTAATCTGTAAAAAGTTGCTCTTCCGATTTTAAGTTTTTTCGAAGCTTCTACAATATTGTTATCGGTAATTTTCAGAGCATGTTTAATAGCTTCTTCCTTAAGTTTTTCAAACGGAATAATCGGCGCATCTTCGGTAAAAATAGCGTTGTTTTTATGAAGCGGCATTGCTCCTCCTGCTTCTCTGAGATGCTGGGGAAGAACGGAAGTGTCAATTAATTCCCCGTCGCATAAAATAATGCACCGTTCAATTGTATTTTCAAGTTCGCGCACATTTCCGGGCCAGTCATAATCGTACAAAATCTTCAGCGCGCTTTTTGTAATCCCTTTTATGTTCTTATTAAGCTTTTTATTCGTCACCGCAATAAAGTGATCTATAAGAATTACAAGATCCCCCTTTCTTTCTCTTAAAGGAAGAATATTAATAGGGAATGAATTAAGCCTGTAATATAAATCCTCCCTGAATTCTTTATTTTCAACCGCAATTTTCAGATTGCGGTTAGTTGCCGAAATAATTCTTACGTCTGCTTTTATAACTTCGTTTCCGCCGACTCTTTCAAATTCCTTCTGCTGAATGACTCGCAGAATTTTTGCCTGAAGCGACATTTCCATTTCGCCTATTTCATCGAGGAAAATTGTACCGCCGCTAGCAAGTTCAAACTTTCCAATTTTGCGCTGATGGGCTCCTGTAAACGCGCCGCGTTCGTGCCCGAAGAGTTCGCTTTCAAGAAGTTCGCGCGGAATAGAAGCGCAGTTCACCACTACAAAGGAAGCGTTCTTTCTTACGCCGTTAAAATGAATTGCCCGTGCAATTAATTCTTTTCCTGTGCCGCTTTCTCCATGTATAAGAACCGTTATGTCGTTATCGAGAACTTTAGAAACCATCCTGAACGCATCCTGCATCTTCCGGTCGGCTGAAATAATATTTTCAAATTTATATTCTTTCTGAAGATTCTCTTTTAAGTTTTCCAGTTCTCTTTCAAGATCGTAGCTTTTAATTGCATTTCTTATCGCAGGTTCGAGCCTGTTTTTATCTACCGGTTTGGGAAAATAATCGTAAGCTCCCATTCTGATGCTTTCGAGAGCCACATCAATGCTTCCTTGTGCGGAAAGCATGATTACCGGAAGGCTCGGGTTTTTCATTTTTATCTTAGTAAGAATTTCAAGGCCATTAATATCGGGAAGCATTATATCGAGAAGGACAAGATCCGGATTATCCGACATGCTGTTAAGAGCGTCCTGCCCGGTAGAAAAAGACTTTGTTTTATAATTCCACTGGTTTTGAACCCAGTGCGTGAGCATTTTAAGAAGGGAGGCCTCATCATCAACAATAAAAATTAATTTCTCCAATTTTTCCTCATACTTATTTAGGAAGACGAATAATAATTGTTGTTCCTTTATTCAATTCGCTTGTAACCTTAATTAATCCTTTATGCATATCTATTATCTGCTTAACCGTTACAAGCCCGAACCCCGCGCCGGGAACCTGCGTGCCCGGACGGTTTATTTTGCTGAATTTCTGGAATAAGTTTGGTATATCCTTTTCGGCAATTCCGATGCCGGTATCGCTGATTGAAATTTCAATTTCGTTCTTAATATCCTGAACAATTATTGTAATCCGTCCGCCGCGGTTGTTGAATTTTATTGCGTTGGAAAAAAGATTGTTAAAAATTTTAACAAGCCTGTCGTTATCCGCCTTAAGGTTTACTCCGCCGGGAGGATAATCGGCGGAAAGGATAATCTCTTTTTCTTTTATCTGTTTTTCAAATCCCTGAATAACTTCTTTAAGAAGATCTACAATGTCGAATGTTACGTATTTAAGCTCTTCATCTCCCGATTCAAGTTTCGAAAAATCGAGCACTTCGTTAATTAATTTAGCAAGGCGCTTACCTTCGGTAAGTATAATTCCCGTGAAATCAATAATGGTTTCCTTTGGCATATCCCGGTCAGATAAGATTGTTTCGGCAAAGCCTACAATTGAAGCAAGGGGAGTGCGCAGTTCGTGTGAAACGTTTGAAATAAACTCCCCTTTCAGTTTGTTAAGCTCTTCAAGAACCGTTATTTTATTTTTCGCCCGCTCTCTTTCAATAGAAATTATCCGGTTGGCTTCAATAAGTTTCTGGTTAAGGTCTTTTAGTTTTGCTTCGTCTTTAATACGGCCGCTTATATCGCGCCCGATGCTTATCATTCCCGATATTTCGCCGTCGGTTTTAAGGGGTTTTGCATGAATTTCGAATGTAATCCGAGTGCCGAGTTTTGAAATAAAATTAGCTTCGAAAATTGTGACGTTATCGGAACTTATAATTTTCTGAAAAGCTTCGGCAATTTTTCCTGCGTCTTCCGGTTCTATATATTCAAGAAAATGTTTTCCGATCATATCGCCGGGCGAATATCCGAGCGCAAGAGAGCCGTTCTTGTTAACCATTGAAAAATAGCCGAATCCATTAAGAATAAAAATCAGGTCGTTTGCCGTATCTATCAGCATTCTGAATTTTTCTTCTGACTTTTCAAGCTCTTTAACAGACTTCAGTTCGCCTGTGTCCGGTTCTTTTTTACAAATCTCATTATATACCGAAAGGGCTTTGGCGATTGTTTCTTTAGCGCCTTTATTGTATGCGCCTTCATTTTTAGAGAAAAGGAGAAATTTATTTTCGGATTCACCCTCTGTAACTAAAAGGGAATTGATGGAATATTTCCCTGCGAGGGTTTTATATTCCGCAAGTTTTTTAATTCCTGCGGTTTTAAGCTCTTTCTTTCCGGAAAGAGCGCCTAGAAAAGAAATAAGAAGGGGGTCGTTCCGGTCAATTGCTCCGCAAGATGATTCAATTTGATAATTGTTTGTATCAAATTTAATCATATATCCTGCCGCTGAATCGGAAATTCGGCAAATCAGCTCTATTATGCTTTCCCGGTGTCCCATTATAAAACACAAATTATTATTAGTTTAAAATAATGCTTTTAACAGAATAAAGAAACAAATGTATTAAAAAAGAGCATATTTAATCTGTTAATATTTCAACAGGACTACTTATTGCCTGACATTATTTGCCCAATCTTAATATATTAGAATAGGACAACCGGGATTTTAAAGCGGAACCTGCTTTTTTCTTAGCTGAAGTACATACATTATTGTTTTGAATAGATTAAGAGGAAATATGAAAAAATTCATTTACTTAATTTTGGCATGCGCTTTTCTTGCCTCATGCAAAAGCGGCAAATTTCCATCGGTTGATGAAATTACAACTCAGCAGGATTTAAAACTCAGCCTGGGCTCAAAGTCAATATTTTATAACGGCTCCAGCGTAAGTTCGGCGATTCTCGATAAAGCTCTCCCTTACGGGAACAATGAACTTATTTTTGTTAGCTTTAGGGAAAAAAGCGTTTATATAACCGATTTTTCATTGAATGTGAAAAGGAAAATTTATCTGCTTAATCAGTTTAAAAAGGTGTTCGACGACAGGATCTCTGATGTTTATATAAACAAAGATACTCTTTATTTTACGGGAAATTCGCTTGCAATAAAAAAGCTTTCCCTTAAAAATGAAAAAGTTGAAACAATAAACCTTAAAGGAATGATTTATTTCTCTCCATCGAATTATATGAGTTTCACCTCCTCAGGAAATTATGTTTTCACATATAACTGCTTTCAGAATGTAGCTAAGGATAAAATTAAGGCCGGGGATTATGTCGTAGGCTCAATGTTCAGCCCTACGGGGAATATTGTTAACTATATTACTGTTGATAAAGATGTTTTTGAACACGATGCAATAGGAAAAGACAAAGCTCTTTATTCCGAGTTTTCAGGAAAGCATTATATCTATTTCGAAATGGAAAAGAATTTTCTTGTTCTCGATTCCCTTAACAATAAAACCGGCGTTAAAACTTTTTATGTTAATAAAGATTGGGAAAAACCGCAGTTAAAGAATAAACAGCTTGCCGCTTATATGGTAAACACGCAAAACCTTATAGAATACAACGGCGGGTTTATTCATTGGCCTCCGCCGGGTAATTTTGAGAAAAAAGGTAGAATAATAATTTACGACAAGGATTTTCAGCCGGTTAAAAAGGTTTACCTTCCTGAGCTTGCTAAAATATCTTTCTATTCATATTTCGTTTGCGGCAATAAACTTATTGTATTTTCAGGCAACCGCAACGGGGAT
>Ga0153915_10004394_pt1 | contig 12992 bp, 7 predicted proteins | sample Opewatmetagenome_2_FD_107003 | JGI IMG/M metagenome (GOLD analysis project Ga0153915, IMG submission 107003) | Freshwater wetland microbial communities from Ohio, USA - Open water 3 Core 3 Depth 3 metaG | ecosystem: Environmental > Aquatic > Freshwater > Wetlands | place: USA: Ohio, Lake Erie... | reverse complement strand
CCAGAAGGACGCTGACAGCGCCCACCACTACTTCCCGTCTGTGCAGCCCCTGATAGAGAAAGAAGGCCCGGTTCACGTGCCATCCCGCCGCCCACGGATACTCCAGCACCGCTCCCCGCTCCTTCGAGGCCGCCAGCTCGTTGTAGATGCCTGGGACATTTTGTGGAAGCAGCGTTGGCCGGAGCGCCCCCTTCGTCAGGAAATCATAATGATGAGCGAAGGAACTCCGCCACACGCGGTGGTCCATAAAAGGACCGGTCAAAACAAGGGCGAGCAGCAGGAAGACCGCTGCACCCGCCGCCGGCCACTTGCTTCCGGCCACTCTCGCGTCCAGCCCCATCCGGCGTAAGAGCAGAGCGAGGAATCCCTTGGCGTTCTTCTTTTCCGAAGAGCTGGTTGGGGTAACGGGCGACGAGGGGCGAGAAGAACGGTCCGGCGGGCGAAAGCCCACCAAGGCGGCCACCCAGAGCGATAGCCAAGGCAGGTCCACCAGCATATAGCGGAAAAAAATGGGCGGATCATCGTGCCCTACGGGAGCCAGACAAAGCAGGCCTACCAGTTGCCCCAGCACGGTCGTGACCGAGAGTGCAGCCAGGCGGCTGTCCAAATGGAACAGCCTGACCAGCCCCACGACAACCGCGAGCCAGAACAATATTGCCACCCACCATTCGCCGCTCCCGGAGTGCAGCTGCAAGACGCTAAGCACCAGCCGCTTTGTGAGATGCAGGGCTTCGTGCTTTCCCCGGACCAGGGAGATCAGGCTTTTTCGGGCGGGGAAGAGGAAAGACAGGAAGACCGCCAGCGTGACCAGCCCGAGAAACAGGAGGGACTTGAGCCGCCGGAAGGATTTGCGGACAAGCAGGTCTCCGACTGCGAACAGAAATGGTGAGACTACGAACGGGGCTGCACCCAGATGGAGCCAGACGGCCAGGGCAGCCAGGAGAACGTAGACGGCACCCCAGCGCCAGTCCTCAGGCCGGCGCCACCAGCTTTCAAAAGCGACAAGAGCACCGAAAGCAAAGAGGACGATCGGCCCGTAGGAGCGGCCGATCCGGCTATAGAAGACCAGACCCGGCGAGACGGCGAGCAGGGCAGCAAAGATCAGTGCGCTGCCCCAACCCAGACGACGGGCCACCCAAAAAGGGGCGAGGAAGAGCAGGGCAATCCCTGAGAGCAATACTGGGAGCCGCACCATCATCTCGGTGAGCTTGACCCCGTGGTCCATGAGGAAGCGGTAGAGAGCCGTCAGCGGGATCGAATTGTCCACACGCTGGTAGGTGGTCAGGATCCTGGAGATTGGGTAGGCAAGGGCCGCGTGGACAGCGTGCATCTCGTCCTCGCCCAGCACTTGGGCCGGGAGGTTCCAGAGACGGAAGGTTACACCGGCGGCAAGAGCGAGGAGCAGGACCCCATGCTTTTTTCTCAGCCGCGAGAAAAGGCGCCGCCGGGGCCGCACAGACACAGCCGTCGGTACGGCAAACGTAGGAATCATTAGAAAAAACGGTATACCAGAGGAAAGGCGCTGTCAAGGCAACCTTAAGAGTGTTCCCCTCAAGACTGGGGTTCCGCGATGAAGTGGAAGCGGTTCTCTCCGAAGAGCCTGACGCAGGCATCCACGGCTTCAGTATCGTAAAACCGGCCTTTATTCTCGACGACCTCAGCCAGTGCCTTGTCGATGCCCTGGGCCGGACGGTAGGGGCGGTGGGACGACATGGCCTCGACGATGTCCGCCACGGTCAGGATGCGGGCTTCTTTGAGGATGAGATCGCCGACGAGGCCCAGAGGGTATCCGGACCCATCCAGGCGCTCGTGGTGTTGCAGGACGATCTGGGCCACCGGCCAGGGGAACTTGATGGTCTTGAGGATATCGTAACCGACCTGGGGGTGGGTCTTTATGATGCCGTACTCGATGGCCGTGATGTGACCCGGCTTGCTCAGGATTTCGGCCGGGACGTAGATCTTGCCGATGTCATGGATGTCCCCGGCCACCCGCAGGCCCTCGACCTGGAATTCGGACATCCCCAGCTCCTGGGCGATGGCGCAGGACAGCTTGCTCACCCGGCGCTGGTGGCCCGCGGTGTAGGGGTCCCGGATCTCGATCGTCAAGGCCATCGCCTGGATGGTGCCCTCGAGGGCCTGGTGAAGTCTTTCCCAGCTCTCCTTGAGTTCCTTCTCGGCGCTCTTGCGGGCGCTGATGTCGCGGAAGACGAGCACGTGGCCGCTCGAATTGTGGCGGCCGTCGCTCATCGGCATGGCCGTTTCCTCGATCGCGTACTTTTTGCCGTTCTTGGCCCAGAGCACGATCTCGGGCTCGTCGCCGTCTTGAGAGACGATGGTCCGGAAGACGTCCCGGAGGGGCTGACTCAGAGCGTCATCGTGGGCCCAGCCGGTCAGTCGTTCGGCCAGGGGATTCATGAAGGTAATGATGCCGTTCTTGTCGGTGGCGATCACCCCGTCCCCGATGCTCTTGAGGAGGGCCGAGAGCCACTCCTCCCTTTCCCGGAGCCGGGCTTCCAGGAGCGATTTGAAGTAGGCCATCTCGATGGCGACCTTGAGCTCGCGCTCATCGAACGGCTTGATGATGTAGCCGAAGGCCTCGGTGATCTTGGCCCGCTTGAGTGTCTGTTCGTCGGCATAGGCGGTGACGAAGATGACCGGGATGCGGTAGGAGCGCCAGATCTTCTCGGCGACGGAGATCCCGTCGAGGGAACCTTTGATGATGACGTCCATTAGGATGATGTCCGGCTGGCAACGGGTGGCTATCTCCAGGCACTGGTCGCCGCTCGAGGCGATCCCGCAGACCTCGTAGCCCTGGCTGACGGCCATGTTTTCGATGTCCCGGGCCACCAGGCTCTCGTCCTCGACGATCAGGAGGCGGATCTTGTCCATGCCTATGCGCTCTTTTTCGAGGGAAGCTCATTGAACTCAAGCCGGAAGACGGTATTCGGTCCGCGGCTGAGCTCGAGCCGGCCCCCGATCTGCTCGACCAAGGTATTGACGATCTGCATGCCCAATGTTTCTGTTTTGCGGAAGTCCAGCCCGGCCGGGAAGCCCACTCCGTCGTCCTTGACCTGTATCACGTAACCGTCCTCCGGCACGGCGCTGAGGTCGATCTCCAGCTTGCCCTTCCGACCCTCGGGAAAGCCGTGCTTCAAGGCGTTCGAGATGAGCTCGTTGACGATCAGTCCGCAGGGAATGGCCGTGTTGATGTTCAGGTGGACCTCCTCGGCCTGGATCTTCAGCTGGACCCGGGTGATTTCAACCTGGTAGGAGTGGAAGAGGTGGGTGGCCAGGTTGCGGAGGTATGGGGAGAACTCGATCCGGGAAAGGTCGGAGGATTGGTAAAGGCGCTCGTGGATGAGGGCCATGGAGCGGATGCGGCGCTGCGATTCCTTGAACATCTCGAAGACGGCCGGGTCCCTGACCTGGCGGGATTGCAGGTTGAGGAGCGAGGAAATGACCTGCATGTTGTTCTTGACCCGGTGGTGGACCTCCTTGAGGAGGACGTCCTTTTCCTGGAGCTGGCCCTTGATCTGGGCTTCCGTCCTCTTCCGGTGGACGGCCATCGCCACCTGGTCGGAAACGAACTTGAGGATATTCTTTTCCTCTTCTCCGTAGCGCACTCCTTCCGTGTATGTCTGGACGACGAGGACTCCGATCGTTCGGCCCTCGATGTTCAGTGGAACCCCGAGCCAGTCGATGGAAGGAGCGCCGACCAGCTCAACCTCCCCAGTTTCCGTGAGCTGGGCGAATACTTCCGGGGAGGCGAGGAGCGGTTTCCCGGTCCTGAGGACGTACTCGGTCAAGCCCCTGCCGGGTTTCTTGGGTTTATCGGGCTGGTCGACCTCATCGACGAAGTAAGGGAAACTCAGCAAGCCCGTGCTTTCATCATAGAGGGCGATGTAGAAGTTCGTCGCGGGCATAAGGTCGGCGATGACGTGATGGATGGATTGGAAGAGCTCTTCCAGGCTGTCCGAGGAGATGGCGGCCTCCGAAATCCGGAAGATCGATTCCTTGAGCTTCTCAGCCTGTTTTCTCTCGGTGGTGTCACGGATGACGATCAGAACCGCCGGCCTGTTCCGGTAGGAGATGAGACTGCTGTTGACCTCCACGAAAAGGCTGGCGCCGTTTTTGGTGTGAAGGAGCAGTTCGTACTTGGCGGGGACATCCCGCCCGCTTATCCGTCGCGAGTGGACGGCGGCGACTCCTTGAAGTTCCTCCCGGCGCAGAAAATCCGAAAAGGGGCGGCCCGTGATCTCTTCCGGCCTGTATCCTCCCATCTGCGCCAAACGGGGGTTGGCGAATTGGATGACTTCGTCCTGGATTATGGCGATCCCGTCGTTGGCGCTATTGACGACGGTGCGGTATTTTTCCTCGCTTTCGCGCAGGGCTTCCTCGGAGGGGCCGGAGGCGGCTTCCTTCCTAACTTCTGCGCAGGGGATGGTCTCTTGCGTTGGCGGGTTTCTCTCCACTGACGGCGGACTCTCTCCTAACGCCTCAGGCGGTGTGCCCATGGGTGTAACCTCAGGGCTATCGTGGGACTGGGGGGCCCAAAAGGAAATAGCCGCTGGGTATGAATCGGGGGGTGAATTTTGGGGGTGCCGTCTCACCCTGAAAGGGGACCTCTCTCGGGTGCGGACGACCTGGCCTAAGCCTGGGGCACGAATAGCCCGGCGTTGGCCTTATAGGCGTTCATATTGGCTACGCTCTTGGTCACCCGGCCGACTCGAATGCCGGCCTCCGAGTCGTACAAGCCGCCCCTGTTGTTGATTATGTTGAGGGCCTGGGTGAGCCAGGTATTGACGGACGTCGCGCTGGGACGGTGCCGCGGGTTGCGGTCGATCGGGTAGAGGATGTGCTTGGCGGCCCAAAAATCGGCGGCCACGGGATCCTGGCTGGCCAGGAGCTGCCGCGCGTGGAATGTCTTGTAGGCCGGGTATCCCTGGAGCGCCAGGTGGGATACCCAGATGGCGTCGACGATGTTCAGTACTGGCGTTCTCACCGAGACTACCATCTTGCCGCAGGTATTGCCCAGCCTGCCGTAGTGTCGGATGCCGGAGTAGCCGTCGCTCATCGACAGGACGCCGTAGAAGTGCTTGAGGCTGGCCGTGATCTCGCAGCCGCCGTGGGTCTTGAGCACGGGGACGTTGATGAGCTTGAGCTTTTGCGAATGGCCGCTGCCCGTCCAGAGCCCTTCCCGGAGCTCCACCCGGCGCCCCCCGGCGGTGGTGAAACAGGGGTAGGACACGTTCTGGTAGGTGCGGTATCCGTCGTTGGCGTGGTTGGCGCTGCTGACGAACACCTTGCGTACCGGGTCGAGAAGCTTGCCGGAAACCCGGGGGTCGTAGAAGATCGTCTGGATGAGATAAGTGAAGGAATGGCTCTCATCCAGCGCGTTGGCGTGGACTGAGGTATCCCCGCCGTAAGAAGAGGAGGTGTCGCAGTTCAAGCTTCCGCGGCCCTGGCCGTTCTCGAACAGGACGACTTCGCCCGTGAACCCGTCGGGGTGGTCGAGGATCCGCTGGATGAGGCCGCGGACGACGTCGGAGTTCGTGGCCCCCCGGTACTTCCACTGGGCGTTGACCTTGATGAGGACGACATCATCGGCCGAGATGAGCCCTTGCGGGCCGCTCAGGTTGCTAAGCGCTGCGGAGCGGTAGAACTTGTCCCCTTTCTGCCCCATGAGGTCGAGGAGGCATTCGACCCCGACGTGCCGGTTGGGATAGCGCGGGTCACTGAAGGGGAAATCGGGAACCTGCTCAACCCAGTACAGGGGGGATTTGGTCAAGGCGGCGCCGTAGAGAAAAGGCTTGAACGGCCCGGCTAGGAGACCGGAGAGGCCGGCCCCCAACGCCTTGATAAATGACCTTCGGTTCCAGAGCGGTGAGGACAGCTTGTCGTCCATTACGACCTCCACAATTGAGTCGGGGGAATGGGCCTCGGCCCGAAAAATCACGGAACGACCGGGCCGGTCATCTCAAAATCGACTATATATATAGTTTATATAGGAAAACTAGTCAATAATCCGAACGCTCGCCTCCTTTGCCGAGCTCTTCGGTGACCTGGTAGCGGCCGGCAAAGGTGCCGCCGACGGTGAGCTCCCGGGGAGAGCCCAGATAGGTGCCCGTCTGAAGTTTCAGAAAAACTTTATTCGGCCCGTCAATTTTCAGCCTCCTTCATCTCTCATCAAGGCCGGCGAGATGTAGATTCCGCCCCGCCGGATCTTCTCGATGGCCAAGAAGAGTTCGCCATCGGCGCCCTCCTTCAAAATATAGCCATCCGCTCCTGCGGATAACGCCTCCCGGACGTATCCCTTCTCCGTGTGGATGCTCATGATCAAGACTTTAAGTTGAGGATATCCGGTCTTGATCTTGGAGGTCGCTCCGATCCCCCCCAGTTTCGGCATGGAGATGTCAACGATGGCCATGTGAGGAGCGGTTGGAATGGAACCCAGGAGGCTGAGGAGCTGGAAGCCGTCGCCGGCCTCACCGGCCACCTCCAGATACCGGGACGTTTCGAGAATCCCCTTCAGGACGAGGCGATAGAAGCCGTCATCATCCGCCAGGACCACACGATAAAGGCATTCCGGCGGCTCCGGCCTTTCCCGGCCGGAGATGCTGAGAGGATGTTTCATTTCCTATCTCTTGTGCCGAATCTGACTTGCCAAGACAATTCCCAACGTTAACCATTTTGGCATGGTCAAAACTGCGCAGAAATATAAGCCTCAATCCAAAAAAAGGGCCGCTCTTTCGAGCGGCCCTCGGAAAAATCAGCGATGGGGACGGGACGTTAGTAATCGACGCCCTTGACTATCGACCTTGTCAGGTTCTTGGGATTGACGGCCAAGGGCCGCATCATCTCGTTGTCCTCGTGATCGATGATGTGGCAGTGCCAGACGTAGCCGTGACCGCCGTTCGGGTTGAACGGGAAATTGCCGGAAACTCCGGCCGCGACATCGTTCGGAGCGAAGCGGACGGCGATACGTGTCACCTGGCCTGGCAGGGACTTGATGGTGTCCTTCCAGCCAGCCTCGTTGGCCGCGGGCGGGATAGGCTGGCCCTGCAGGAATGGCATGACGTCCGGGTTGCCGCCGTACTTGTTGCCGGAAGCCGCGCTGGGACCGTAGTTTAGCGGGGGGCCGTAAGCCGGCATATAGACGCCGGGGAGATAGGCCGTCATGGTCATGTAATCCATGCCGCCGCCCAAGAAGGCCGCGGCGTAGGCCTTGTTGTAGTTGGCCGTGTTGAAGTTCTGGCGGTTGATGATCTGGAATTGGGTCAAATGGGTGTGGATGGGATGGGCGTCCGCGGTCAGGTTGATGATCTCCCAAACTTCGGTGTCCCCTTCATTCGGGACTTCCGAGTAGTAGGCGGTGACGCCGTCGATCGTGAACGGAGTGAAGTCGTCCCTTGTTGTCATGTCCGGGTTCACGCCGTCCCACTTGGTGTTGTTGACCAGGATCTCGAGCGGGCCGCCGGGGTAGGCGAGGCCGTTGACCGTGACCGGCATGCCCATGACCTCGTTCAAGGTCAGGGCGCGGGTCTTCTGGGCCGTTACGGCCAGGGTCCCGGTGATGGGATTGACCAGGCGGACGAGTTTCTGGCCCGTCGCGCGGATAGGTGTGCCAGCCCCGGGATTGTAGCTGACGTCCGTTCCGGAGAGCGGCTGGTCGACCCGGATCTGGATGATCTGGCCGAGGGTCGTCCCGTTGGCCGGAGCGCCTTTGGGATAGGGCGTCCGGCCGGTGTTGCGGAGGATGAGCCGGGTGCCAAGAGGCTGGCCGCTGAAGTCGACGATGACGTCGGCCCGCTCGCCGGGCTGCATGACGAGCTTGTTGAGGACGGCCGCGTTGGGGTCGATCTTGACCGGCGCGTCCAGGTATCCGCCGTCCGTCCCGATCTGCCAGATGGCCGGCCCCATGGCCTTGGTCACGGGGTTGACAAAGAACAGCTCATAGGTCCTGGCGTTGGAGCCGTTGACGAAAAGGAAGCGGTAGCGCCGCGGCTCAACGGAGAGATAGGGCCAGGCCTTGCCGTTGACGACGATGGTATCACCGACGAACTCGGGCACCCAATAAGGATGGTCCGGGTTGGGTGTGAAGGGGAAGCCGGCCGGGAAGTAGAGCTGGCCGTTGGTGTCGAACATCCGGTCCTGGATGACCATGGGGATGAGCGGATCCTGACCGACCAGACCGGTAGCCGTCAGGCCCGCCGGGAGGATCAGGCTCGGGTCGGTGAGGGCGTAAGCGCCGGCCAGGCCGGCGTAGACGTTGAGCCGGGTCGCGCCAAGCAGGTGGTCGTGGAACCAGATCATGGCCGCTTCTTGGGTGTTGGGGTAGGTGTAGACAGCCCCATTGGAGGGCGTGACCGCGTTTTGATCGGTGTAATAGCCGTGCCCTGTGTCGGAGCCGTCGCTCATGAACCAGGCGTCGGGCCCGCCGTCGAGCTCGGGCGGGACCTCGCCGCCGTGCAGATGGACTACGGCCGGGATAGGGCCGGAGTAGTTCTGGCTCCATGGAGGCGCGGGCGGCTGGCCGGGATTCATGATCGAGTCCATGGCTCCCTGATTAGCTTCGCCGTTAAGCGGGTCGGCCCAGTGCAGGGTCTGATCTGTGGCGTTCTTCCAGAACATCAGCCCGGTCGTGTCCGTACTCCCGAGATTGTTGACCCAGGTGATCTGCATCGGAACGTTGCGCTGGGCAACGATGACCGGTCCGAGATAGGTTTCGCGCGGCCCGGATATGGGATTCGTGGAACTGGTATATCCCCAGACTCTTGTGAGAGGCTTGACGCCGGGTGCGAACGTGCCAGGCGGGAGGATCCTGGCGTCGAACTCCTCCATGGAGATCGTTAGCGGGGCCGTTCCGTTCAGGACCTCAAAACCCGCGCCTCCGAGCAGCGGCAGGGGCTGGACGAACTGCGGGATGTTTTTCCCCGGCAGCGGCGTTTGTCCAGCCGCCTGAGCGGAGGCAGGGTTGCCCTGCAACGCCCAGATGGCCAGCAGAGCGCCGGCCAAGGCAAAAACCGAAACTACTGAAACTCGTAAAATTTTAGAAAACATCTTTGGAAATCCTCCTTTCCATTTTCAGGCTAAATAAAAACAGAAAGGAGAGCTGCGTTCAATCCCGATAACTCGCCATTTTAACGTAGTCAAAAGTGTGTAGGAAGCAGGGCGGGATCAGATGTAACCCTTCTGGATGGCATATCTTACCAGGTCCGCCGTCCCCTTGAGACTCAGCTTGACCATGATGTTGGCGCGATGACGTTCGACCGTGTGGACGCTGATGAAAAGGATTTCGCCTATCTCTTTGTTCGACTTCCCCTCAGCGATGAGTTTCAGGACCTCTCTTTCCCGATTGCTGAGTCCTGGCCGGTCGGTCCGCCCGCGGACATGGGCCCAGTAGTCCGTCAGGTCCTCGGCCAGATGGGGAGAGACATAGATTTTTTCTTTCCGGATCTTCTCGATGGCCGCAAAGAGCTCGGCATCGGCGTCCTTCTTGAGAAGATAGCCATCCGCGCCGGCCGCCAAGGCTTGATAAAGATACTCCTTGTCGCTGTGCATGGTCACCATCAGGACTTTGATATCCGGATAGAGCGCCTTGATCTCCAAGATGGCCTCCAGGCCGCGCAGGTGCGGCATGGAGATATCCAGCACGACCAGATCGGGGTTCAGCGTAGCCATTTTCAAAAGGCCGATAAGTTCCAGGCCATCGCCCGCTTCACCGACCACCTCCAGGTCGGCAGTCCCTTGGAGGATACTCTTCAGACCTTGCCGGAATAAGACATGATCATCGGCCACGATGATTCGAAAGGCGCTCATTAATCCTATTCTCCCTTGCCGAGCGGAACGAAGAGAGTGACCCGCGTCCCTTTTCCGGCCGCGCTCCAGATGTCGAGCGACCCGCCCAGCATCCGGGCCCGCTCATCCATGGTGACCAGGCCTAGGCCCTTTTCAGGGCCCGCCTTGGTGCGAGCCGATTTCAGGTCAAATCCCCGGCCATCGTCCTCGATCATAAATGACACTGTATCCGCCTCAAGTCGGACTTTAGCGGAGACATGGCCGGCCTGGGCATGTTTCCCGACGTTGGCCAGGGCCTCTTGGAAAACCCGGTAAATCATGATCTGCGAATCCTTCGGAATAAGATGATCAATGGGGACAATATCCGAATCCACCTCGATCTGAAAATTCTTGGCAAAATTCTCGATGAGCCAACGGAGGGCGGGCGTAAATCCGATATCCTCAAGGATCGAAGGGCTGAGGTCCCGCGAGAGCCGCCGGGCGCTTTCGATGATCTCATCGATGTGCGTCAGGTTCCGGCGGAGACCCTCCTTGAGGTCCGACAGACTATCGGGTAGGCTCTTCTCCACCTGGCTCGTCCGGAGCTTCAAGACGGCCAGCGCCCCGCCCATTTCATCATGGAGTTCCCGGGCGATCCGCCTCCGCTCGGTCTCCTGGGCGGTCAAGATCTGGGAGGAAAGAGCGCGGAGCTGATGCTCCGATTCTCGGAGCGATTCTTCGGTCCGTTTCCGCTCGGTGATGTCCCGGTTGCTGCCCCGGCGTCCCAATTCATTTCCCTGATCGTCGAAGGCCGGCTGGCAGGCGTGGGCCAGCCAGCGTACCGACCCATCGGGACGGAGGATCCGGAACTCGATCTCGCCCGCGGTCATGGCTTTCTCCCCCTCGACCAGATGCCGGCTGAAAAACGGACGGTCATCGGGATGGATGATCCTCAGGAGCAAACCTGGGTCGGCCATGAATTCATCGGCCGCATGGCCGGTGATTCTCTTGCAAGAAGGCGAGATATAGACAAAATTCCTCTCCGGGTCTATCCACCATTCCCAATCATAGGTGTTATCGGCCACCGTTCGATATTTGGTCTCGGATCGCCGGAGGGCCTCCTCGATCCGCCGACGCTCGTTCATCTCGCGTCGCAACATCTCATTGGCTTCAGCCAATTCGGCTGTCCTCTCCTCGATCCGGGCTTCGAGCTCGTCGTGCGCTTTAGAGAGCGCTTCTTCATTCACTTTAAGGTTTCTAAAGAGCACGACGAGAGGTTTGGACAGGCCCATTTCGATGATCGTCTTATAGAGACAATAAAAGGAGATAATCCTAAAGAGATGACCGAGAACAAATAGAATCCCATAGTCAGTGACTTGAAACGAGAGGCAGAGCTCCGAAAGAAAGGTGAAACCGATGGCTGTCACCAACAATCTCAAGACCGCGGGATCAAACTGGTCTCGTGTCTGAATCAGTCGCCCGATCGAGGCGAGGAAAAGGAAACCCACCAGGTAGTTGCTGGCAATCTTGAAAGGAGTCATCCCCGCCCCCTCGATGAAACAGGCAGGGAACACCCGCCAATAAAGAACGGCTCCCACAAGAAGACCACACGCCGCTGAGAAGCCCGTGATGACATAGGCCAGCCTGACCTTTCGTCCCAGGAAAAAGGAGGCGACAAAAAGCGAGGCGCCTTCCAGATAGCGGGTCCCCGTCCACAGCTGGATCGTCACATTGCTCTCGGCAGAAAAAAAGACGCCCACCTCTTTGTAGGAAAACAGGTGCAGTACGTCCAGACCGCAGATGAACACGTAGGCAACGCTGACGAACTTCAAATAGCTGTTGTCCAGAGACTCCCGGACGTTCCAGATAAGCATGAATATCGCCACCGCCACGGAAGTCCGGAGGATCTCGGCCAGGGAGTGAAAGAGGGCATAGCTGTATAAACTGGTCAAGGCGAGTCCCGCGATGGCCAGCGCCAGCATCGCGTCTGGGGATTTAATCCTTATTTGCCCCGGCATGGGTTTCAAGAATATAGACGAGGCCCGGGGGCCTGTCAAGGCAGACTCAGAGAAAGGTGCGACTTCGTCTTCTTCAACGCGCTGTTCTCGAACGAAGGAGGCTAGGGCCCGCATCATCCTCACGCCAAGCTGTGCTAGACATCTTGGTTGGTATGGCAGGCCAGGGTTTAGGCCCGGGAATCCCAACCCAATTTGACATCTCTTCGAGCTACGTTCTATACTCCCCACGACGGTTGGATGGGATAATAAAGGCGAAAATGCGACCGCAGCTAGCAGAGCCAAAAACCCAAATTACTATAAATTTACTTTACTTACCACAACATATGAAGATAAAAGGGAACAAATGTACTGGTTGGCTTGTTAGCAGTGATGACCTTCTTGATGCTGGATTAGTTGAATCTGCATAGGTAAGAATCTATACTTCATAGCCTAACATAAAGCGCAACCGGAAGAGCGCGCTTATGCGGTATCCGGTTAGCTTCGACGTTAAATGTAAAAAAGGAGGAAATGCAATGGGATTTTTTAGTAACTTGTTGGACAAAAAAGCATCGACGCAAAAACAACCTGTCAAGAAAGAATCAGCACCACAGAAAATGTCGACATCATCGGACTACTCTCGATACTCCAAAGCAGTTATCTACTGCAGGAAGGATTTCGACATAAGAACCCTACGCCTTCCGGGCTTTACAGGGGACGCAGAAGTGTTTCGATCTGGCAGTGTGGTGAATGAAACAGAAATTATTGCAGCCATGTTGATGAAAGGTTGTGATAAAGATCGTATTTTGTTATCGCCTCCTGACTACGGAGTTGGGTTCATCAAATAGCACACTTTTGTTCCGAAATGTAACCATTAACATGCGAAGACTCCGGGGATGATGGTGCAGAAAGTTTATTGAACAAGAATGCGAGTTCATCGCCCGGGTCGTCACCCACATCCCAGACACGGGGGCCAGGGTTGATGCCCGGCCCCGCCCGCCTCAAGCTTGGGCCCAAAGCCTAGCGCCTCATCCTCCCTATCATCATCGGGGCAGGATTTGTCGTAATCAAGTTGACCTCCCCTGGAAACTTTGCTTATAATTTTCGTCAAAGAACAAGTTGTTGTTGAGCAATCTGTTTTCGCTCTTTGCGCACGAGAAAGGACGGCGCGCAACTTTGGCCTGGCGAAAGATCGGCGTCCCCATAAAATAAGCATGAATT
>Ga0153915_10004393_pt1 | contig 12993 bp, 9 predicted proteins | sample Opewatmetagenome_2_FD_107003 | JGI IMG/M metagenome (GOLD analysis project Ga0153915, IMG submission 107003) | Freshwater wetland microbial communities from Ohio, USA - Open water 3 Core 3 Depth 3 metaG | ecosystem: Environmental > Aquatic > Freshwater > Wetlands | place: USA: Ohio, Lake Erie... | reverse complement strand
TAGGAAAGAAGATCCTGGAAAACGGGGGAACCAGCCTTGATGCAGTGGAAAAAGTGATCAATTATTTCGAGGATGATCCGAAATTTAATGCCGGGAAAGGTGCTGTATTTACATCGGCAGGAACCCATGAACTTGATGCGGCAATTATGAACGGAAAGAACCTGAGCTGCGGTTCGGTTGCGGGGGTTAAACATATTAAAAATCCCATCTCACTTGCAAGGCTTGTAATGGAAAAGACTAAACATGTCATGCTGTGCGGAGAAGGGGCAGATGACTTCGGAAAGCAAATGAACGTCGCATATGTCGATAATAAATATTTTGATACACCTGAGCGGTTGAAGCAGTATGAGGAAATTAAAAGTGAAAAGCATGGAACGGTAGGATGTGTTGCCTTCGATGAGTATGGTAATCTTGCTGCCGGCACATCAACCGGGGGTACCGGGAATAAAATGCCCGGGAGAATTGGCGATTCGCCTATAATCGGAGCAGGAACTTATGCCAATAACAAAACCTGCGCAGTTTCCTGTACCGGTGAAGGAGAATTGTTCATCAGGAATAATATAGCATTTAATGTCTCGGCATTAATGGAGTATAAAGGTTTGTCACTTAAGAAAGCTGCCGAACAATTAATTTATAAGACACTTGATGAAAATACGGGCGGACTTATCGCAGTTAATAAAGAGGGTAATTATACAATGCCTTTTAATACAAACGGAATGCTGAGAGGTGTAGCAAATTCAGACGGTCTCTTTGAAGTTGCCGTCTGGAAAAAATAATTTTAATTGATATTTAAAGAGAAATTATAATTGATAATATTTTTCTAATTCAAGATTATAAAAAAGGAAGCATATGAACTTTCCAAAGCCCGATGAATATCCCGAATATGATTCTGCTTATATAAAATATATTCCTGACAGTGACAATATTATTAATGTACTTGAGGAAAGCAGGGATGAACTACAGTCTATCATAAGCTCACTTCCTGAAGAGAAAGGTAATTATTCCTATGCCGAAAGTAAATGGAGTATCAAAGAGGTATTGGGTCATATCGCTGATGTTGAAAGAGTTCATTCTTACAGAGCAATGTGTTTTGCCAGGGATGAAACAAAATCTCTCCCGGGTTTTGAAGGGGACGATTATGTAAAAGCAGCGGATTTCAACTCCAGGCCATTATCAAGTCTTGCAGCTGAACTTCTATCTTTAAGAAATGCCAATATTGCCCTGTTTAAAAGCCTGGATGAAAATACTTTGTTAAAAAGAGGTACCGCAAATAATTACGGGTTCACCGTAAGAGGACTTATATTCGCCATTGCGGGGCACGAACTGCATCATATTAAAATATTGAAGGAAAAATATCTCTGAAAACCGGGACAGGGAGCGAAAAAATGCTACGGTGAGTCAGGAATAAAGCAACATGGAAGAAATGTTCTGCTAACTACCCTTTAATAACTTCATAAATTTCCTTTAATATCTTTTTTGTAGCACCAAGATTTTCTTTTACATAATCCGCGGCAATTTTTCCTTTTTCTCTTCTCAAATCTTTATTCATAAAGAAAGTCCGTAGCATCCTGTATGCATCCCTTTGATTTTTTATCAGGATACCTCCGCCCCGCCTTAATAACTCATTTGACTCCTGGGAATTCTCAATTTTTGGTCCGAATAAAACTGGTATCCCGTATACAGCTGCCTCTAACACATTATGGATATTCTGCTTAAAACTTCCGCCAACAAAAGCAAGATCGCCGTAGGCATAAAGTGTAAGTAGTATTCCTACTGAATCGATAATTATTATCTTTTCATTATTGTAGGAATTAAGATGAGAAAAACGAATTGAACTTATTGTTCCTGATAATTCCACCTCAATTCTTTCAAGATTTTCGATGGTTGGTTCATGCGGTATTAAAAACATTATCGCATCTTTATCATACTTTGTCAGTTTAATAAATGCAGGCAGAACAACATTTTCATCGGAATCCCAGGTACTTCCGGCAACAAATACCTTTTTGCCCTGGAGTAGATCCTCCCTGATAATATTTTTTTCTTTTGCAGCCAGACTTTTTTCATGTACCCGGTCAAATCTTGTATCTCCAACGGCAGTAAGCTTTTTGTTATCAAGCTTAAAATCCTTAAATCCTTCGACATCCTTTTCAGAAACCGTCAATATTCTTGTAATATCTTTGAAGAGGATCTTGTGAAAATTTTTAAGGAGAGGGAGCTTTCGCGGAGAATTTTTTTTCATAGTTGCGTCGACTATGAAGCATGGAATATTCAATCTTTTCATCGCCCAGATATGATTTGGCCATATATCATACCTCATAAGTATTGCAAGAGAAGGTCGGGTAATTGAAATAAATCTCTCGGCGTATGCGCCGCTGTCGAATGGCAGGTAGGAAACAAGATCGGCATAAGGATATCTGCGTGAATTCTCATATCCGGATGGGGAGAAGAATGTTATAAGAATATTTATCCCGGGATTCTTCTTTAATTCCTCAATTATAGGTTTAGCCTGCTCAAATTCGCCGAGTGACGAAGAATGGAACCAGATTAATTTTTTTGATTTATCAAGTCTGGCAGCGTTAAGTATCAATTCCTCAAATATTCTTTTTCGTCCTCTTACACCTGTCCTTATTTTCCTGTCGAAGATTGAACCGATCCGGAGGAAAATATAAAGCGGAGGTATTATCAGAATATTGTACAGGAATTTCCAGATTGATTTCATCAGCTTTCTATAAGAGTCATAAGTACTTGAAAAGCTTTTTCAGGTGATAAATCAAGCATACACCTGAAATGTCCTCTGGGACATTTTTTTCTCCCAATATGAGAACAGGGTCTGCAAGTTAGGGAATTGTTCTCTAAAATTAAATTACTGTTTTTATATGGTATAAATCCAAATCCTTTTACAGTTGAACCAAATAAAGCGAGCACAGGAACCTTTACTGCACATGCTGCATGCATAAGCCCCGAATCATTGCATACAAAAGCGATGCATTTCTTAATATCGGCAGCCGTTTGTAAAAGGTCATCATTATTACAAAGATTTATTGAATTCTCAATTCTTTCAGAGATTTCAGTGCATATTGCAATATCATCTTTACCACCAAAAAGTACAACCTGAAAACCTGTCTTCACGAGCAATTTCCCGAGGTACTCAAAATATTCTTTAGGCCACATTTTGGTAAAATGTTTCGAACCTGGTGCCATTCCGATTAAATTAGTTTTTCCTCTTAATAGAGAAAAAGGTTCATTTTCGGTGTAAAGTTCAAGCCCTGCGCCGTCTGGTTTCAATCCCGGTATAGTTAATAAATATCTTTCAGGAATCGGAGAAGCATTTTTTAATCTGTTAATCTTAAAATTTACCAGAAGAAATTTATCGAATGAGTGTTTATAAAACCTTACTGTTTTTATATTAAGGGAGTTAGTAATTTTTTTGGATCTTAAATTATTCTGCAAATCGATAACCAGATCGTAACTCTTCTTTTTTAATTCCTTAATCAGGTTTGGAATTATTTCATCCTCAGGTTCATACAAAAATAATCTGTTGATATGGGGGTTTAGCCTTAATCCATCAGCATATTGACTTTTAGTAACAAATCCTATTTCAATTCCCTGGAAATTATTTTTAAGTATTCTGATCAGCGGTGTAGAGAGTAATACATCTCCTAAAGAACTGAGCCTGATTATCAGAATTCGATTTATTCCGTTAAGGTTATGTATTTTTTGATTATTCTTATTCATTTAATCTTTAAATTTAAGGAAAAGAATAAATCATTTACAGTTTTATTCAAAAGGGGAAGGATTTTATATTGCTGACTTGCTGTAAAAGGTAAATGGGTAAGTTGTGAGTACTAAAGACTTTTCACGGAAGTTACTCCGGGATAGAAATTATCATTTGAGCAATATGATACTTTTAATTATTTTTGTTAATAACAACAAGGGAATATAATGACGAGTTTAAAATCTCCGGGAACAAATAAATTTCCTGATGATTCGATTGAAAAACAGGTATATAATATCGTTGATGATTTGAAGGATTACCTTCCTATTATGAATGACAGAAACAGACTTGGATTTTGTCTGTATAAATATATGAAGGGAGAAGGTGATACTCCGGAAGTAATAATTAAAACCAATAAGCTGACTATTGAAGGAATTACTCCTGAAGAATTAGCTTCAAAAATTAATACCGGATTAGCCAAAATCGGGAAATAAATCAGGTGTTGTGAGACGAAAGTACTTCCTTTTCTGCTTCCTCATGCGCCATAAATTCTTCTACTTTAAGGACATCCTCTTTACTTCCAATGAAAATCGGTGTTCTCTCATGAAGTTTTGTGGGTTGAACTTCAAGAATTCGTTCCTTTCCATTGGTGGCTCTTCCGCCTGCAGCTTCCACTATAAATGCCATTGGATTGCATTCATATAATAAGCGCAGTTTTCCATTCGGATGTCTGGAATCAGCGGGGTACATAAATATACCACCATACAACAAAGTCCTGTGGATATCTGCCACCATTGAACCAATATAACGTGAAGAATACGGCCTGTCCGTTTCTTTATCATACTCCTGCAGGTACTTAATATACTTTTTTAAACCCGGATGCCAGTAAAGATAATTTCCTTCGTTAATGCTGTATATTTTCCCTTTTTTAGAAATTTGAATATTCTCATGGGAAAGCAGGAATTCCCCGAATGAAGGATCAAGTGTAAAACCATGAACACCATGCCCGGCAGTATAGACCATGAGCGTACTTGAACCATAGACAATATAACCGGCAGCTACCTGGCGATACCCCGGCTGTAGAAGATCTTCGAGTGTTCCGGGACCTCCGTCGGGAGTTATTCTATGATAGATCGAAAAAATAGTTCCTATACTCACATTCGCATCAATATTAGAAGAACCATCCAATGGATCGAATAAAAGGACATATTTTCCAATATCAAACTGACTCGGAATATGCATAATATCAGCTTCTTCCTCTGAAGCCATTACACATAAATGACCCCCATGATCCATAGCTCTGAAGAGCATATCATGCGCATAGATATCCAGTTTTTTTACCTGCTCTCCGTGTACATTATTATCTCCCGTGAATCCAAGGATATCAACCAAACCAGCTTTATTAACTTCAAGCGAAATTACTTTCGCGGCCAGAGAAAGATCGTGTAAAAGATAGGATAATTCACCGGTTGCCTCAGGATGAAGTTTTTCCTGTTCGATGATAAAACGAGCAATTGTCATGAATCGTGTGTGTGGCATGATTTTTTCCCGATTTATTAATAAATTAAAAAGTCAAACAGCTTTTGTTATTTCCTGATCTTTATATTGAAGCTGATATAATTTATAATAAATTCCTCTTTTTGCAAGTAATTCCTGATGATTTCCTGTTTCTCGTATCTCTCCTTTATGCATCACTATGATATTATCCGCACTCTGAATAGTTGAAAGTCTGTGAGCAATTACTATTGCTGTACGTCCTACAAGTAATTTTTCTATTGCACGCTGAATAAGTATTTCCGTTTCGGTATCAACACTCGAAGTGGCTTCATCAAGAACCAGTATTTTGGGGTCATATGCAAGAGCACGTGCGAAGGAAATCAATTGCTTCTGACCAACACTAAGAGTAGAACCGCGTTCCTTAACTTCTTCATCATATTTCCGGGGAAGAGATTCTATAAATTTATCGGCACCTACAAGTCTGGCAGCTTCCACAATTTTTTCAAACGGGATATCATCATTGTTCATGCTGATATTCGATTTGATTGTCCCGGAAAACAGAAAAACATCCTGAAGGACAATAGAAATATATCTTCTTAAATCACTTTTATCAATAGTTTTAATATCAATTCCATCCAATAAAATTGAGCCCTTCTGTATATCATAAAACCTGCTAAGTGTATTTATAATACTGGTTTTACCCGCTCCGGTATGTCCAACAATGGCAACAGTCTCACCTGGATTTATTTTGAAGGAGATATTCTTTAAGATATAATCTTCATCATTGTATGCAAAACAGACATCTTTAAATTCTATTTCACCGCTTACAGTATTAAGTTTAATCGGATTATCGGGATTTTTAATAAACGTTTGATTATCCATAAGTTTGAAAATTCTTTCGGATGAAGCCATTGCAGTCTGCATTATATTATACTTTTCTGAAAGATCCCTTATCGGTCTGAAAAACATTTCAGTAAATTGTAAGAATGCAAAGATAGTCCCTATTGTAAGTGTACTTCGTATTATTTCCCCGCCCCCGTACCATATTATCAAACCGACAGCAATTGAACTTAATAGTTCTACCCCGGGATAAAATAAAGCATAATAAAAAACCGATTTGATATTTGCTCCGCGGTAATCGGAATTTATGGAAAGAAATTTTTTCATTTCAGCTCTTTCTTTCCTGAAAACCTGGATCACGTTCATACCGGTAATATGTTCCTGCATGTAAGAATTGAGTCGGGCAAGATGGAGTCTCACATCACGGTAGCTTTCGCGGGCTTTTTTCCGGAAAAGGAATGTACCATAAATCAAAACAGGGAAAACAGATAATGTTACAAGGGATAGTTTAATATCCATAAAGAACATAAATATCAGTATCCATACTATATTAAATATATCGCTGAAAATCATTACTATGCCCGAAGAGAAAAGCTCACTAAGTGCTTCAACATCATTTGTAGCTCTTGTAACAATTCTTCCGATAGGAGTCCTGTCAAAAAACCTTAATGCCAGCTGCTGGGTATGTTTAAACAGCTGGGTACGCAGATCATAAATGGTTTTTTGTCCAAGGTACTGTGTATAATAAGTCAGAAAATATTGGACTGCCGCCTCAAATAAAAGGGTTGCAAATAAAATAAGACTTATAATTAAAAGTCCATGATAATTCGACTTTACTATATAATCATCTACTGCCACTTTGGTTAAATAAGGACGCAAAGGCCCCAACGCTGAAACGACAATATTCATCAGAATAGCCATTATCACATATTTACGGTAAGGCTTAATGTATCCGAGCAGACGCTTCATCAACCTCGAATCGTACGCTTTCCCTAAAACTTCTTCTTCACTTTGATAATCATTTGCCATAACTTTTGTATTTAATACTCTGATTAATAAACTATATATTATACATTAACCTGAAACTTTATAGATTCTTTCCTGTTTATTTTAACTCCTCCAGTTCTTTCTCCAATAACTGTTTATAATGCAGGTCGGCATAGATACCTTCAATCGCTACCAGTTCCTCGTGCGTCCCCTGCTCAACAATTTTGCCTCCCGAAAGGACAATAATTTTATCTGCATCTTTTACTGTTGAAATACGGTGACTAATTATGATACTGGTTCTTCCCTTCATGAAATCCTTAAGATTCTTTAATATTTCTTCCTCAGTATTTGTATCAACAGAGGAAAATGAATCATCAAGAATTAAAATTTTAGGATCAATTGCAAGAGCCCTTGCCAGTGTAGCTCTCTGCTTTTGTCCGCCGGAAAGAGTGATTCCCCTCTCGCCGCTTATCGTTTCGTAACCATTCGGAAAAGACTGAACATCTTTATCGAAATTGGCAGTTCGTGCAGCCTGCTCAACTCTTTCAGGGTTGATATCCTTCAAGCCGTAAGAGATATTATTATATAATGTATCGGAAAACAGAAAAGGCTCCTGCTGAACATAACCTATGTTTTTTCTCAAGACATTGAGAGAGATCTTTTTTACATTCTTTCCATCAATAAGTATTTCCCCCTCAGTCACATCATACAGTCTTGGAATAAGATTTATAAAAGTTGTTTTACCGGTACCGGTATATCCCATTATCGCAATATTTGAACCTTTGGGTATTCTCAGATTTATATTTTTTAATACATACGGAAGGTGCTCTCCATATTTAAATGAAACATTTCTGAATTCGATCTCACCGTCTAGCCTGGTAATATTTTCATCTGTTTCTTCCGTATCCATGATTTCATAAGGTTCATGGAAGATCTTATTTAAACGTTTCATACTTGCTTCTCCCTGCTGGACTATATTTACGACCCATCCGAAAGCAATCATCGGCCAGATTAAAATCCCGAGGTAGAAAGTGAAAGCAATAAGCTGGCCAAGGTTCATGGTATGGGATATAATGTAATCACCTCCAACGAGCATAACGATTACAAGGGAAATCCCGGTGATGGAAAAGAGAATGGGCATTAATAAAGCCTGGACTTTAACCATCTTCATGTTTCTGTCGAGGTAGTCTCTGCTCATTTTATTAAACGATTGTATCTCATTGATTTCACGTACATAAGATTTTATCACCCGGATACCGGAGAAATTTTCCTGTGCTTTGGTTGTTAAATCAGCGAACTTTTCCTGAATTTTGGTAAACCTCTCGTGAATTTTTTTACCGATTTTATAAACCAGGTATGACAGGAAAGGCAAGGGCAGAAGTGAATAAACTGTCAGTGAAAAATTTAACGATATCATCAATGCTATTACCATCACCAGTGTGATACCTGTATCTACTGAATACATTACTGCAGGACCAATAAACATTCTAACTGCATTTATATCATTTGTTGCGTGTGCCATAATATTTCCGGTTGCATTATTCTGGAAATATCTTAACGGCAGTCTCTGAATATGCGACCAGAAGTCATGACGCAAATCATATTCAATTTCTCTTGAAACAACAATGATTGTTTGTCTTATAAAATATCTGAATACACCGGAGAAGAAAGCGGTAACGACGATTAAAGTCCCGTACCGGAACAACTGCTGAACTGTCACAGTTCCATTGAAAGAATTTATAGCATCCTTTAGCAGAAGAGGAATATAAACTGCCCCGATATCCGACAGAATAATAAAGAAAACGCCCCAGGCTAATTTCTTTTTATATCGTAAAAAATATTTTTTTAGTGTGAATAAATTCTTCATAAGGTAATATAATCCTGACCCTTCACTTTAAAAAAAGAAGGGTTCGCTATTCATAATTTATTTTACTTAGCCCGATAGATCTTTTAATCAATCATATGAAAACCGGTGTATTTTTGCAATACCACAGGAACGCTTATTTTCCCTTCCCCGGTTTGATAATTTTCGAGTAAAGAAACCATTAACCTGCTAGTTGCTAAACCTGATCCGTTAAGTGTATGTACAAATTCAGGTTTTTTAGTGGCTTCATTCCTGAACCGGATATTAGCCCGTCTTGCCTGGAAAGATTCAAAATTACTGCAGGATGAAGCTTCAAGCCAGCGGTTTTCCGCAGGTGACCATGTTTCAATATCATAACATTTTGCAGCTGAAAAACTTAAATCCCCGGTGCATAATAGCAAAACCCTGTATGGGATTTTCAATTCCTTTAAAATGTCTTCAGCGTCATTTACCAGTTTTTCAAGTTCATCATAAGAAGTTTCCGGTTTAACAATTTTAACCATTTCAACTTTATTAAATTGATGTACCCGAAGAAATCCTTTAGATTCTTTTCCATAAGAGCCGGCTTCTCTCCTGAAGCATGCAGAATAACCAACATGATATATGGGCAGCTGACTTTCATTTAAAATTTCATTCCGGTAAATATTAGTAATTGGAACCTCGGCTGTCGGGACCGGATATAAATCATCTTTTTCTATCACGTACATATCCTCTTCCATTTTAGGAAGCTGACCTGTTCCCTTCATCGAATCCCGGTTTACGAGAAATGGAGGAAAAATTTCGGTATAATTATGATGCTGCAAATGATAATCGAGCATAAAATTAATTAATCCTCTTTCAAGAGTTGCTCCCTTACCGATGTAAAGCGGAAATCCTGAACCTGAGATTTTAGCGCTGCGTTCAAAATCAAGTATCTTTAATTTTTTACCAAGTTCAACATGATCCGGTACCTTTTCTTTTTTATCTAATGCAAATCCATCCGGCAGCCACCTTCTCACTTCAACGTTATCTTCTGCTGCTTTCCCTATGGGAACCGACTTGTGGGGGATATTAGGTACGAACATCAGAATATCATTTAAATCATTTTCAACTTCCCGGAGCTGTGAGTCGATAAAGGCAATCCGATCTGATACAACTTTCATTGAAGAGAGAAGATTTGAAACATCCTTCCCTTCTTTTTTCAAAACCGGAATCTGCGAGGATACCTGATTTCTTTCAGATTTTAATTCATCCCCCTGAAGGATAAGCTCTCTTCTGTGCTCGTCAAGAGCTAATATTTCATCAATTCTGTCTTTTTCATTTTTATTCTGAATTGCTGCTTTAACAGCATCAGGATTTTCACGTATAAATTTTAAGTCTAACATTTAAGGGTATAAGATTATTTTGATTCTAATGTCCAATTGAAATTTTGTATATAAATATCATTTTACGACAAGGTTATAAATTTTATTTTTCACATATATCTCTTTAACTATTTTTTTCCCATCAATATGTTTCGTTACTTTCTCATCGGCGAGGATAATTTTTTTAACCTCTTCCTGTTCACTATTCAGGTTAATTTCTATAGTACCCCTCAGCTTACCATTTACCTGGACTGCAATACTCACAGTTTCAGATACCAGAGAAGTTTCATCATATTTATACCAAACAGGATTTAAAAATATTGATCCCTCATTCCCTAAAAGCTGCCAGCTCTCTTCGGCAAGATGAGGTGCAACAGGTGAAAGAAGAACGGCAAATCGGGAAAGTGCAAATAGTTTAATTTCATCCGAGCACTTTTCAATATTTTTAAGTTCATTTATAAGTTCCATAAGGGAGGCAATGGCCGTATTAAACCTGAAATTACTTATCTCCTCCTCAAACTTTTTAATTGTCTGATTTGTCTTTCTGTATATAATCTTCTCATCCTCATTAAGAGAATCTACATTATACTCTTCATCGGCTGAAACATTTTTTGCCAGGTTTTCATATCTCAGGAACAAGTCATATGTCCGCTGAACAAACCTGTCGATTCCGGAAATTCCTTTATCACTCCAGTCCCCGCCAAGATCGAAGGGGCCCATAAACATCAGGTACATTCTGAAAACATCAGAACCATATTTCTTAGTAAACACATCAGGGTTAACCACATTATCCCGTGATTTCGACATCTTTGCTCCTTCATTAGTAATGGTACCCTGATGAAGCAAACTCAGGAACGGCTCATCACTATCCAGTAAACCGAGATCCCTGATAAACTTGTGTATGAATCTGGAATAAATAAGGTGCCCGGTTGTATGTTCTGTACCGCCTACATACATATCCACAGGGATCCAATCTTTAGCTCTTTCCGTATCAAAAATTGCATCCTTAATATGCGGATTAAGGAATCTTAAATAATACCATGAAGAATCAACGAATGTATCCATCGTATCTGGATCACGCTTCGCGTCTGTATTGCAAACCGGACATTTGGTATTCATAAATTCGGCATTAGTAGTTAAAGGGGATTCACCTTTCGGTTTAAATTCAACATTGTAAGGCAGAATCACCGGCAGATCCTTCTCATCAACGGGAACAATTCCACATGTCGGGCAATGCACTACAGGAATCGGTGTTCCCCAATACCTCTGACGGGATATCAACCAGTCTCTTAACCTGTAATTAATTTTTCTCTTACCGAATTTACTTACCTCAAGATAATCGGTAATTTTCTGTTTGCCTGTTTCAGAATCAAACCCATCAAACTCACCGGAAGCTATCATTTTTCCGATACCTGTAAATGCCTCCTGAAGTTCCGCATCTTCACCGGTACCCGGTTCAAGTATAACCTTTTTAATTGGAAGTGCGAACTTCTTTGCAAATTCAAAATCCCGCTCATCGTGCCCCGGGACAGCCATAACGGCGCCTGTCCCATAAGTTAATAATGCATAATCTGCAATCCATATTGGGATTTTTTTACTGTTTACCGGATTTATCGCATAAGCACCGATTGGAATTCCGGTTTTTTCTTTCACAGTTGAAGTTCTTTCAATCTCGGTTAATATTTTCACAGATTCCCTGTAAGCATCAACATCTGATTTATATTCAGGGGAAGTAAGTTTATCAACCAATCGATGTTCCGGAGCAAGTACAACGTACGTAACTCCAAAAAGTGTATCGGGCCGGGTGGTAAAAACGGATATTATTTCGTCGCTTCCATAAACATCAAATTTTACTTCAACACCTTCGCTTCTGCCGATCCAGTTTCGCTGCATCAGTTTTGTTTTTTCAGGCCAGTTTATCGTGTCCAATCCCCGCAGAAGCTCTTCAGCATAATCTGTTATTTTAAAGAACCATTGCGTAAGATTTTTTTGAATAACAACTGTACCGCATCTTTCACAGGTTCCATCCGACTTTACCTGTTCATTTGCAAGAACGGTCTGGTCTTTAGGGCACCAATTAACGGGGGCGTTTTTCCGATAAGCGAGTCCTCGTTTGTATAGTTGGAGGAATAGCCACTGATTCCACTTATAAAATTCTGGATCACACGTCATCAATTCCGCATTCCAGTCATACATGCATCCCATTTTCTTTAGCTGTTCACGAATATCCTTAATATTCTGCATTGTACTGTCGTAAGGATGCACACCAGTTTTAATTGCATAATTTTCGGCAGGAAGACCGAATGCATCGTACCCTATCGGCTCGAATACGTTACAACCTTTCAGTTTTTTATAACGTGCCCAGGAATCATTAGGACCATAATTATACCAATGACCGATATGCAGCTTCGATCCGGAAGGATAAATGAACATCACAAGTGAATAGAGCTTATTGTCAATTTTGGTGAAATCTGTTTCGTAAACCCGATTTTCCTCCCAAAATTTCTGCCATTTAGGTTCTATTTCTGAAAAAGGATATCTCATCTGATAAAATTACCGGAATTTAAAAATTGACATTAAATTTACCGAATTTGGGAGGTAATTCAAAAAATATCGAAAATCCATCACAAAAGATTATTGAAGGGAATTACTTTTTGTATGATTTCTGTGTTTAGAAAGTAGACATTTGTTATCCTCTTGTTCCAGACTTGGGGAAGCGGCACAAATACGGCAGAGGAGCTATTTTT
>Ga0153915_10004392_pt1 | contig 12995 bp, 12 predicted proteins | sample Opewatmetagenome_2_FD_107003 | JGI IMG/M metagenome (GOLD analysis project Ga0153915, IMG submission 107003) | Freshwater wetland microbial communities from Ohio, USA - Open water 3 Core 3 Depth 3 metaG | ecosystem: Environmental > Aquatic > Freshwater > Wetlands | place: USA: Ohio, Lake Erie... | reverse complement strand
CTGCTCTTCGAATCCGCTCTCGAGCAGACCGTCGCCTCTCCCGACTCCGCGTCCCACCCCGTCTCCATGCTCAAGCGCGAGAACTCCGAGATCGCCCGGCTCACCGCCAGTCTCAGGGAGTCCCTGGCCAAACGGGACGCGACGGCCGTGGAGAATGGTCTTCGACGCCTCCAGGGAGTCGCGGGCCACTACAGCTTGAAGGAGAACGTGCTGTTCCCCTATCTCGAAAAGCACGGCTTTCCGGGACCCTCCCGGGTCATGTGGAGCAAGCACGACGAGATCCGCACGCTGCTGAAGAAGGCGTCGGACGGCTCCCAGCGAACGCCGGACCTGCTGAAGAAGCTTCTGGAGGAGATCGATGGGATGGTCTTCAAGGAGGAGAACATCCTCTTCCCTGCCTCCCTGGAGCGCATCACCCCGGCCGAGTGGGTGCAGATCTACAAGGCGGGAGAGGAGGTCGGATACCCCTTCCTCGCAGGACACGACCTGCACCAGGCGCTGGAGATGGCCGAGGCAAAGGAAACGGCCCGCATGGACACCCCGCGCGAAGCGGGCGCGCTCCCGCCGGCCCCCCCGGCCGGCGAGATCCGCATGCCGACGGGCAGCCTGTCGCTGATGGAGCTCACGGCGCTTCTCGACGTCCTGCCGGTCGACATCACCTTTGTCGACGCAGATGACAGGGTTCGCTACTTCTCCAGCTCGCGGGAGCGGATCTTCGTGCGCACGACCGCCGTCCTGGGCCGCGCGGTGCAGAACTGCCATCCACCGCAGAGCATGGGGAAGGTCAACGAGATCCTGCAGTCCTTCCGTGACGGCTCGCGCGACCACGCGGATTTCTGGATCCAGATGCAGGGGAAGTTCATCTACATCCGCTACTTCGCCGTGCGGGACCCCGGCGGCCGCTACCTGGGAGCGCTGGAGGTCACGCAGGACCTCACGCAGATCAAGTCGCTGAGCGGGGAGCGCCGGCTGCTGGACTAGGATCGCGAACCGCAGCGGGCGCGTCCGGTCCCTCGCGGCATGGTTCGCCGATATCGCCCTGCGGGCGATCCGGGCTGGATCAGCCGCCCTCAGGCGGTTTGCCCCGGGACCCGGATCCGGACTTCAGGCGGCGGCCCGCCCTGACCAGGCGGATCACCCAGAAGAGAAACCAGGAGAGGGAAAGGAGCAGCGGCACCCCGAAGATCAGGATCTTTGCGGTAGTTGGGGTCATTCGGTCCTTACGATAATGCCCTACGCGTCAGGGATCAACCGGCGCAGACAAAGAGGGCCCCGTCATCGGGGCCCTCTCGTTTTCGTGCACGCTGCGCGGCTAGAGCTTGAAAGTGACACCGATGCCGAAGAAGTACCAGCCCCAACCACCGGCCCAGCCAAACGTGTTCACCCAGCCCTCCTCAGCGGTCAAGCCGATGTTCTTGGAGAACCACCAGGTCCATCCGCCGTACTGGGCGAGCCCGATGCCCATCCCTGTTCCGCCCCAGGTCTCCAACAGCATGCCCGGTCCGAGGCCGAGGAAGGCCTCGAACACCAGGCTCTTGCCGAAATCGAAGCCGAGGTTCAGGGTAGCCAGGCCCGCCACCGCAACGCCGATGCCACCTACTCCGAAGCCGGCCGAACCCTGCGCCGTGATGCCGAAGTCCAGGGGGATCGGTCCGAGGGCGAACTGGCTGAGGGTGAACTCGGCGCCTGCGTTGAGTCCCAGGCCCCACCACGTGTAGCCGCCGGTGACGGTGAAGTTGATGGTACCTGGCCCGTTCAGCGAGGCCAGCCAGGGAACCTGGGAGCTCTTCTTCTCGGCAGCAAAGGCCCCGGCCACGGACACGCACAGCAGCAGAACGACAATTGCCGCTGCAACCTTCCTTTTCATCTTCTTCTCATACCTCCCTCTCAACGATGATAGCTGGAACAATACTACGCTTGAAGGAATTTCACTGTCAACAACCACACGCATCACCGGCGGATGCGCCGGGGCGCAGGTGGGGACAGTCGAACGGCATCTTTGCTCCGCTGTGCCGCAAGAACGCCCGGTACGCCAGCCCGGTGCCCTCTCCCGCCCGCTCCGTGCTATACACTGCCCATGACCAGGCCATTCCGCCGACGCGCGCGGTCCGGGCGTGCCCCTTTTGCCCTTGTGCTTTTTCTCCTCGCTGCCTTCGGCGCAGCACCAGCGTTCGCCGCCGCGCCGCCCCTGGAGCGCACGGTGAACAACCTCCTGGGCACGACCTGCACCGTGCGGGTGTACACCGGGGGATCCACCGCGGCCCTGGATGCGGCCTTTGCCCGCATCGCCCAGATAGAGGACCGCATGACCGTGAGCCGCGACGACAGCGAGGTGATCCGCGTCAACGCGGGCGCCGGCCGGCACCCTGTCGCGGTCACCGCCGACGTCCTGGAGGTGATCCGCCAGGGACTGCTGTACTCCAGCGACGGCGACGGGGCATACGACATTACCGTGGACCCGCTGGTGAAGCTCTGGGGCATCGGAACCCCAAGGGCGCGGGTCCCGGCGGCGGAGGAGATCCGCCGCGCGAAGAGCCTCGTCGGCTGGCGCGATGTCGTGGTCGATGAGAAGGCCTCCACGGTGTTCCTGCGTCGGTCGGGCATGGGGCTCGACCTGGGGTCCATCGCCAAGGGATACGCGGCGGACGAGGTCGCCCGTGTCCTGCGCGCGTCGGGGGTGACGGCCGGTCTCATCGACCTGGGGGGCAACATCCTGACGTTCGGCACGAAGCCGGACGGCTCGAGATGGCGCATCGGCATCCAGAATCCCCTCGAGGCGCGCGGCACCAAGCTGGGCATCGTGGAAATCGCGGGCGGCTCCGTGACCACGGCCGGGACCTACGAGCGGTTCTTCGAGAAGGACGGGAAGCGCTACTTCCACATCCTGGACGCGAGGACGGGCTATCCCGCGTGGAACGGCCTGGCCGCCGTATCCGTGGTGGCACCGGACTCCACCTCGGCGGACGGCTACGACACCCTGGTGTTCACCCTGGGCCTCGAGCGTGGGCGGAACCTCGTGGAGTCCACCCGGGGGCGGATCGAGGCGGTCTTCATCACCGACCAGCGCCAGGTCTACGTGACCCCGGGGCTCCGCTCACGGTTCACGCTGACCGACCGCGCCTTCACCCTGCTGCCATAGCGCTCCCGAAAAGCGCAAAACGTGGACCGCATCCTGCGGCACCGTCCAGGCCGTTTCCACGGTGTGGCCGCGGAGCATCACTCAGCCTCCCCAGAACGGGCGCGGATGCACGAGAGTGGCGGCGTATACGGCCCAGTTGAGGAGGACAATGGCGATGAGCCCTGCAACGGCCTTCCCCCTGCCGCCAGTCCCTTCCCCAGTGGGGGCCCGGTCAGCGAGAGGCTTGCCGGCCCCCTCCGCGGCCCCGGTCTCGGTCACCGAGAGCAGCAGCGCATCGATACTTCCGATAATGTCCTTGCGATCGATGCGTCGCCGCTGGCCCATGATCGCCTCGAAGTAGAACAGCGACCTGCCGATCAGGCCGCCGATGCGTCCCGGCAGGCGCAGGTTGGGGCGGATCGAGAACCGGGAAAGAAAGACCAGGCCGGTCATCGCCGTTGCCTTCATGAGCCCGCTTTTCAGCGCGCCTTCGGTGATCGCCAGACCCAGGGGGGCAAGCAGGACCCGGCCGGTCGGGATCACGAGGTTGAACGCCGCGATGCCCGCCGCGACGAGGATGGACTGCAGGACCCGAATACGCCTCCCGGCGAGCGCATTCAGGGCAACGAAGGCCGCGATCAGGCCGGCGCGCACCACGAGGTCCTGCTGCAGCAGGAACGGGGGAAACAGCAGTGCCCCGCAGAGGAACAGCGCCTGGGGCGATGCCCCGTCGAAGAGACCTGTCCGGTGCTCTCCAGACGCCGCGTTCACGGCTGGCCCCGCAGGCGGGCGAGCCAGGCAGAACGGGCGGAGAACCGCTCCGCGAACAGGCCCAGGAGGACCGCGGTGACGGTGCCGACGGCGAGGAACGGCGGAGCGATGAGCCAGGCGCCCTCCCCGAAGATGAGGACCCGGGCGAGCACGATCTGCGCCGCGTTGCCGAACAAGGCGCCGGTGACCCCGACGCCTACCAGGGAGATGCGGGAGCCCAGCAGTCGCCGGGCGGCGACCATGGCCAGGGCGCTGGAGAACGAACCGGCCGCGGAGAAGAGGAAGACGTAGGACAACAGCGTTCCCCCGACAAGGCCCTGGCCCAGCACCTTGAGCGCGACCACGAGGAGAAGCAGCGGGACCGGCAGGAGGTCGAGGCCGACGAGGATCGGCAGGTTGGCGATCCCGACCCGGAGAAAAGGAATGGGCTTGGGGATCATGTACTCGATGGCGGACAGGAACATGCACACGCCGCCAAGAAGCGCGATGAGGTCGGCGCGTCTAGTACGAGAGCTCGTCGACGTCCTGTCCACTCGCCCCCCCGACTCTCACGAAAACGCGGTTCGGCAGGCACGCGATCCACTGCCCCTGCTGGGAGATCGCCGGCATGTGCACGCACAGCTTGTCCGGGCACGGCGAGTCCTCCACGAATGCTTTCCCGCCACGGATGGCGACGAGGGTGTCTCCAAGGGGTCCCGGGATCCGTTCCTCCCGGTCGATGTCCAGCGGCCAGATCCAGCGCGCGCCCGACGCCTCGATCACGATGTCTCTCGACGCGGCCTTCCCGGCGTAGGCAGCCACCGAGAAGCCTCCTATGACGAGCAGGGACACCACGATGGCAGACACGTCAAGGATTTTGAGCTTCATGGAATTGGCTCAGGAGCCAGGGGTTCTCTCCATTGCATCCGCATCGGTGCGTCCTGCGGTGCCGGGCCGCCTTCTCCGTCGATGCTCTTTCCGCACCAGGCGCAAACCTGCCTCATCACCGTCTTCCTATCCGATCCTCGCGGTCTGCACAATACGATACCACGTTCACCGCAGGAACGTGACTGCGTGGTTCCGGCGGGATCAGTGCTTCAGCTTCAGGGTGACGACCTCGAACGGCCGCAGGGAGAGTGTCGCATTCAGCGTCTCGCCCGACCGGGCAAGGGCCAGGGTCCGGCGCTCATCTTCCAGGAGCGAGCAGACTACCACCTCGAGCCGCCTTGCTGCCCGCGGCGCGTGAAAACGCAAGGTCCTTTTTCCCGCGCGTCCGCTGGGTTCACGCAGGCGCAGGATGACCCCGTCCCCGGCCTCCGCGGGCTTCAGCGTCACGGTCTCCAGGGGCAGATCCGGAGGCTCGAGCAGGCCGGGGGAAGGTTCCCAGCCCGTGGGCACCGGGCGGCACACGGGGGGCTGGAACGCATCGGCGGCATGCTGCCACGCACGGGCCCTCTTCCAGTCCCCGGCGTGCGGGACAAGACGGAACCGGTAGCGGAAGGTTCCCCCGATCCATTGGGGGAAGTTGGTGCCCCACTGCGTGTTGAAGAGATTGAAAAAGAAAACCGGCGCCCCCGGACCGCCGGATCCGTCGAACCTTTCTATGGCCGGAGACCCGATGGAAACCAGGGGCGTGTCGAGCGGGATCACCAGGAGCCCCTCCCCTGCATCATGGATGTCCACCCAGCGGTCGCAGCAGTACAGCAGGCGGTTCGCGTCCCGCGCGATGTCCGAGGAGGGATCGATCACGCTTCCGGTCTTGCTGATCGCGAATCGGGGCCGGGCTGCCCGCAGGGGCATGACCAGGTGTCCCGCTTCCAGCATCGGGCACTCCTCTTTCGCGGTGATCGTGACGGAAAGGTCCACGAAGGGCTGGTCGTCAAAGATCGTTACGACCTGCTGCACTTCCGGGGCGTTTCCGAAATCCCGCACGCTCTGCTCGTCCTGTTTCCAGGCCAGGCGCAGCCGCGCCCAACCGGGGCCGCTTTCCGCCGATGCCCCGGTGAGGGTCCCCGCAAACGTCCGATGATCGCCCGATGGGTACGCTGGCTTGCCGAAATCGTCCAGGAACCACCCCTCCAGATCGTAGGCATAGCTCTTCAGGTAGCTCACGATCTCCCGGCGCGAATACACGTCGTAGCGGTAGGCGCCGAACGGCACGCCGGCCTTGCGGTCTACCCAGTCCCTCCCGCTGCGGCGGTTCACCACGCTGACAATACCGCCCGATCCCCGAGCCACTCGCACTCGGACGAAATCGTTTTCCAGCACCAGGCCCGTGCCCTGCTCCCGCGCCGCAGCGCCATGGCTCCGGGAGGACCGCTTGGCACCGATCGGACCGGTGCGGATCTTCAGACCCAGGCACACGCTGGAAAGCGGCGGCAGCGCCCGGACCGTCGCCCAGGTTTCCCCGTCCAGCACCATCGAAGGAAGCTCCGCTCCGTCCGTCTCCGAGAAGACCCTGATGTCATCGCCAAGGCGGCCGAGCCGGACCTGCCCGCTCCATTCCCAGGCATGGTGATTGGTCACCTCCACCCGCGCGGCGGTCCCTGGACCCGGCGCGGCCTTTCCCGCCGGGCCCGGCTCCTCGGGCTCATCAAGCAGGGATTCGACTTCCAGGACCTGCCGCTCCGCCTGGGAGACGAAGCTCCGCTTGTCGTCCCAGGACCGGATGATTCTCTCGTACTTCCCGGAGCGAAGCACCTCCTCGAAGCGTCCCTTGTCGTAGACCCGGCCGCCGTGCTCCGGCGGGTTCAGTCCGAGCTTCGTGTCCATTCCCCAGGTGTGCTCTCCGAAGAGCAGGAGACTCTCGTAGGCTGCGGAGATCGGACCGCCTGCCCCGTCGAAACGGCGCGAGCCGGGCGCTTCCTGCATCATGCGAAGACCCAGGGCGCTCTCCGACTGCACCAGGCGGTTTCTCAGCGCCCGCAGCCTCGAAACCTCGGACGGCATGGAACCCACCCCGTGGATCCAGCTGTCGGCGAGGTCCTTCCGCACGACGGGCAGCCGCGGCTTCAGGTCCGAGATGGCCCGGGCGAAATCGTCGAGGCTTCCGATGGTGACCCGGGCCTTCGGGAAGCTCGATCGCGCCGCGCGCAGCAGGTCCTGGATCGCATCGGCGCGCTGCGGCCCCACGTTATCCGACGTGTGCTGCAGGGCGAGCCACACCGGCAGGTCCCAGTCTGCCGGGGGCAGCAGCGGCGTCCCGTATCCGCCGCGCGAGTACATCGTCAGGAGGCGCGATCCGTCCGGCCCCTCCCAGTGGAACAGGCGGGGAACGTCCGGAGGGGTCGAGCACGGGTTGCACCCGAGGTGCAGAAAGCTCACGCCGGCGGCGCACAGAAGCGAGGGCAGGATCCAGGTGTGCCCGGGCACGTCGGTCATCTTTGCCGCCACTGCCGCCCTGCCGAAACGCTCCCGCAGCCCCCGTCCCACGTACAGGCCGCGCACGAGGTCCTCAAGGCCGAACAGCTCGGTGTGCGTGGTGAGCGGCAGGGCATGCCAGGCAATTCGTCCTGCTCGTACTCTGCGCTCGAGGTCTTCCCCCTCGGGGCTGCCCTCCATCGTGCGCAGGCACCGGGCAAGCAGCCACGCGGGCAGCGTCCAGGTGAAGGGATGCGCAGGATCGGCCGCCTCGCTCTGGCGGCACGCCTCCAGCGCTCGGGGAACCATGACCTGCGAATAGGAGCGCAGAACCTCGTCTATGAGCCCGGTGAAGCCGACGTCGAGGTGGGATTTGAACACAACGAAGATGGTGGTGATCTCCCGGCTCATCTCGTCACCGAAAGCGGCATTCAGCCCTTGACCGCTCCCGCGGTGATCCCCTGCACGAAGTATCTCTGCAGCAGGAAGAAGACGAGGAGCGGGATCGACATGGAAATGAACGCACCGGAGGCCAGGAGGTTCCACTCCGAGCCGTACTGCCCCAGGAGGCTTTGGATGGCCACCGTGAGAGGGAACTTGCGCAGGTCCTGCAGCAGGACCAGGGCGTTCATGAGGTCGTTCCACACCCACACGAACTGGAAGATTCCCAGCGACGCGAGCGCGGGCACGGACAGCGGCAGCACGATGGATCGGAAGACACCGAGGTCGGAGTAGCCGTCCATCCTTGCCGCCTCGAAGAGCTCCCGGGGCAGCTCGGCGAAGAAGTTCCTCAGCAGGAAGATCGCGAACGGCAGACCGTAGGCGGTATGCGCGAGCCAGATGGCGAGGTACTTGCCCGTGAGCCCGAGCCGGCTCTGCATCTTCAGCACGGGTACCCAGGTCTCCTGCAGGGGCAGCACGAGGAGCGCGACAATGACCATGAAGAGGATGTTCCGCCCCCGGAACCGCAGCCACGCAAATGCGTGCGCGGCAAACGCGGCGATGATGATGGGCAGGACGGTCGCCGGCACGGTGATGATGAAGCTGTTGATGAAGTTGGCGAAGAAATGGCGCGCGGTGAGCACGCCGCGGTAGTTCTCGTCCGTGAGACGCCACTCCGTGACGATCCGCCACCAGCCGCTGGCCGCGATGTCCGCCTGCGGTCGCACGGAGGTGACCAGGAGGCCCACCGTGGGCATGAGCCACGCGAGGGCGAGCAGGACCACGAGGATGCCGCGGAAGACCCGGCCCGCGGTCGGGGAAATGGCTTGCGGGGTCATCTGCCGGCCTCCTGGTTTCGGATCCTCCGTACCTGGATCACCATGAGCGGGGCGAGCGGCACGAGCATGAGGATGGCCACCGCGCTGCCGTAGCCGACCAGGTTGTTGTTGAACACCTCCCAGTAGAAGGTGAAGCCGATCACCCGGCTCGCCCCCGCCGGCCCGCCCGCGGTCATCACGAGAACCAGGTCGATCATCTTCAGGCTGTTGATGATCATCGTGATGGCCACGAACGTGATGGGCTGCGCGAGCATGGGAATGCTGATCCGCCAGAAGGTCTTCCAGGGGTTTGCGCCGTCCACCCGGGCTGCTTCCAGGACCGCGGGGTCCAGGGACTTGTACGCAGCGGACAGCACCGTCATGGACAGGCCGGTCCAGATCCACACGCCCGTGGCGATGACGGCGTAGTTCACCACCTCGCCCGTTCCCAGCCAGGAGACCGGCGTGAAGCCGGGTATGAGCGCCTTGAGGATCGCGTTGAGCACGCCGATGGTCGCGTCCGGGCTGAAGAGGAAGCGGGCAATGACCGCGGCGGCAGTGGAAGAGATCACCATGGGAAGGAAGACCGCCGACTTCACGACCCGTTCCAGCCTCATCCCGTTGGCGAGCACGGCGATCAGCAGCCCGAACACCAGGGTCCCGCCGGTGAACAGCACCAGCCACAGGATGTTGTTCACCAGCGCGCCGGAGGGCGGCCAGTGCGCGAAGCTCAGGAACAGGGAGTCGCGCGTCAGGAGCAGCAGGTAATTGCGAAGGCCGACAAAGCGCGTGGGGTTGAACCCGGTTCCGCCGAACAGGCTGACGCGAAACGTCTGGATGGTCGGGTAGACGAGATACGCGGCCAGGAGTATGAGGGCGGGCAGCACGAACAGCCAGGCCCGCAGCTGGGCTCCTCGTTCCTTCATGGTCCCCCCAGGTCAGAGAGAAGACGGGCAGCCCGTGTGCCGGGCTGCCCGCCGCTCATGTCCTCGTGCGCTCAGTACGCGGGTACGCGTTCTGAGAGCCGGGCCCGCTTCGCGGGCAGTCGCTCTCAGTACGAACGCGCGGCGACGTCCTCCAGGAACTGCAGGGCATCCATGTAGTGGTCCGGATCTTTGATGACCCGCTGCAGCGCGGTGAACTCCGCGTCTCCTCCCACCGCGGAGGGAGCAAGGTCGGACCCGTCGAAGACGAAGATCGTGGCGCTCGTGAGCTGCTTGGCCTCTTTCCCTTTCAGCGCGGGGTACACGGACAGGCTTACCAGCTTGTTCGGAGACACCACGGAACCCTTCTTCGCGGAGGCCCAGATCGTGTTGGCCTGCTTGCCCGCCAGCCACTGCATCAGCTTGGCCACCTCGGGTCCCTTGGTGAAGGCCACCGCGAGGTCCCCTCCGCCGACCACCGGCTTGCCCCACTGCGAGTCGATGGACGGGAAGTCGAAGAAGTCGTAGTCCCTGCCCCCGACGAGCTTGGGGAAGTTCTGCTGCGCGAAGGAGCTCATGAAGCCGCCTTCGTAGTACAGCTCTGCGGCCGGGTTCGGCTTCAGGATGAGGTTGAACCCGTCAATGAATCCCGTGGAAAGCGTCCCGGTGACCCCGCCGGCGAGCTTCTTGTCCGCCGGGGTGAAAACCTGGATGAACTTCTTGATCGCCGCGACGACGGTCGGATCCGTCCAGGGCACCTCGTGAGTCACGTGCAGCTTCATGTACATGTCCGGGCCGGCCATGCGGACGTAGATGTTTTCGAACCAGTCGGTGAGCGTCCACCCGTCCTGGGCCCCGATGGACAGCGGGGTCTTCTTGGCGGCGATGTACTTGTTCTCCAGCGCCAGCAGGTCGTCCCAGGTATCGGGGATCTTCGCGCCGATGGCCCTCAGGGAGGCCGGCTTGTACCAGAAGGTGCTCTTGGAGTTGGCCTTGGCGATCAGGCCGTAGAACTTCCCGTCCACGGTCCCCAGGTCGATCCAGGCCTTCCCGTATCCGGCGTTCAGCAGGCTGGTGGGAATCATGTCATCCGAGGCGCCCTCGTTCAGCGGGACGATCGATCCCTCGCGGGCGTACGCGGCCACCTCTCCCGGGCGCGGGAGGATGGAGATGTCGGGGGCGTTGTTTGCAGCCACCCGCGATTTCAGCACGACGGTGGAATCGCGGTTGCCCTCGTAGCTGTAGGCGATCCCCGACTCCCGGCTGAAGGCGTCCAGGACCTCCCGGAACCCCACTTCCTCGTCTCCACCCCAGGTGGCCAGGATGGACACCGTTTTTGACTGGGCCGCGGTCTGCTGGGTCCCGGCGGTGACGAGAAACGCCAGGATCAGGAACGGCATGAGGAAAATCACACTACGTCTCATGGCAATACCTCCTTGGACTGCTTGTCCTTCCAGTTCGACGAACTGGCCAGATGCCTCGCAGGGTCTGGCGAGCCGCCGGGTGATCCGCTGCGGGATCCTCCCGAAGACTCGCGCAGGATGATTTCGAACGGGGTGAGCTCGTGGTACGGCGGGGAAAGCTTTCCGTTCATGAGCTCGAAAAGGATCTCCCCGGATCTCCTCCCGTGATGTTCCACGGGGAAGCTCACCGTGCTCAGCGGCGGCCGGGAGTACAGGGAGTCGACGACATTGTCGAAGCCGAACACCGCGATGTCCTTCGGAACCTGGAGCCCGGCCTCGGCGATCGCCCGGAGGGCTCCGAAGGCCACCGCGTCGCTGGCCACGAAGACCGCGGTAGGGAGGGACTGGCCGGCCAGCAGGGCCTGCATGGCCTGGCGTCCGCTCTCCGGGTTGAAATTGCCGTGCTGCAGGAAGGATGGCCGGGCAGGAATGTCGTGACTGCGCAACGCGCGCTGGTAGCCGGCAAGACGGGCGGCGGCCGCCGTGAAGTGCGCCGGGGCGTTGGTGATGCAGGCGATCTCGCGGTGGCCCAGCGCGATGAGATGTTCCACCGCAAGACGGGCGGCTTCCGCGTTGTCGATGTCTATGGAACAGAGGTTCGTACCGGGGAGGGAGCCCACGAGGACCACCGGGAACCGGTCCGCCGCGAGGGCCAGCAGCTGCTCATCGTCCGTGCGGGGCTCCAGCATGATGAGGCCGTCGATATGGCTGGCCCGGGCGAGCTTCAGGAGGTTGGTGCCGCTGGTTCCCTCTTCCACCGCGTCGATCATCAGGTGGAGATTGTGGTCGTGAACGACCTGCATAAGGCCGTCGATCAGCCGCAGCATGATAGAGTGGGACGCCAGGTGGTGATACGTGCGGGTGTATACCAGGGCGATGTTTTCCGTCTTGCGCCGGGCCAGCGCCTTCCCCGCGGCATGAGGAACGTAGCCTAGCTCCCGGGCGGCCTTCAGGACGCGCTCCCGCGTCCGCGTGCTTATCTTCTCGTGGGCTACCTCGTTGAGAACGAAGGAAACGGTAGCCCGGGACACTCTCGCCCGGCGCGCTACGTCGAAGCTCGTGACAGCCTTCTTCCTGGCGGGTTCCATGGCTGATTCCCATGCCAAACGACGTTTAGTCATCTTACTAACACGTGTCAGTAACGTGACAGCAAAGTACCACTCCAGCCAGGACCTGTCAAGTGGAATTCCGGCTCACGGGAGCGTCACTGGCCGAGAGACCGGAAATAGGCGCGGTTCTGGGCGATGGCGGAACTGACGTCCAGGCGGACGATTTCGGATTCCTCCTCCGAGATCAGCCACCCGTCGTAGCCCTGTGCCCCCAGCCATTCGAACAGCCGGGGGAAGTCACAGACGCCCTTTCCCATGGGCTGCCAGCGACCCCCGGCGTCAACATCCTTGCAGTGGACATGGACGATGCGCTCGCGGTGCCTCTGGAAACACTCCAGGAGCTTCTGCCCGCCTCGGACGATGTGGCCGGTGTCCGGGTTGAACATGAGACCCGAAGCCTCCGTCGCCTCGAGGAGCCGGTCGTACTGCTGCGCGGAAAGGACCAGGGACGTGTGGTGGGAGTGCGGGTGGACGGCCACCACGACCCCCCTCTTCCTTCCAAGGCGGGCCGCCTCGTTATAGAGCTGGAACGCCTGCAAGAGCTTCTCCTCGGCCGCCTCGCCGGAAGGGCTGGATGGACCGGCCAGGCACAACGGCACGGAGAACTGCGCGGCCAGCTCCAGGGCCTTCTGCACCCCGGCGAGGTCCGCCTCGCGGCGGGCAGGGTCCGTGAACCCGTCGTCCGCCGCATAGGCGAACGCCGCGAGCTTCAGCCGGCGGCCGTCCAGGGCGCGGCGGAAGTCCGCGGGACGGTCCCAGTAGCTGCCGATCATGACGTTGCTGAACTCCACTCCCGCGTAGCCCGCGGCTGCCACGGCGTTCAGGATGTCGTCCGCGGACCCCCGCCATTCGTCGCCCAGCATCTCCCAGCTGTACGTCTGGTGGCCTACCTTCATCGCTGAACCTCCCCTCTGAATCGTGTGTCCTCAAGCGTGCACTTCACGGCGAGGCTCGTCCAGAGACGAGACGATGATAGTGATGGATGAAGCTTTCCTGCATGCGGTTCTCGAGTG
>Ga0153915_10004391_pt1 | contig 12995 bp, 10 predicted proteins | sample Opewatmetagenome_2_FD_107003 | JGI IMG/M metagenome (GOLD analysis project Ga0153915, IMG submission 107003) | Freshwater wetland microbial communities from Ohio, USA - Open water 3 Core 3 Depth 3 metaG | ecosystem: Environmental > Aquatic > Freshwater > Wetlands | place: USA: Ohio, Lake Erie... | reverse complement strand
TTGAGCTGCGCTGGAGCAACTTGGTGATGCTAAAAGACAAAATCAAATCCTTGTATGAGTGCCAGTTTCAAAAATCGCCAACCGCTAATGTTACAGAAACTTTTGATAAAACCCCTTGTAGAATTAGAACATATGTGCCATAATGGTATCGCTATGTCTTCTAACTCCTTCCAACAAACCAGCCTTCTATTTCGCTTTCCACCTACCCACCAAAAGCTATTCGTTGCGTTTCGTTTTCAAGGTGCGAACCTGCAGCGTCTTCAGGATCTCGCTGTTTGCGACGCAGTATCGCGACCGAATTGTGGGAGCGATGCAAGGGCAAACGATTGCACATGTGGCGAAGCAAGCGCGTATACCCGCAGTATTGAGGAAGTTGTTTGTCCGAAACATCGAGGGCGCTTTGAGCCCGAAGCATCGCGAGTGCTTTTTACGAGCGATGAAGAGCATTCTTTGCGAGCGATGCAGGAGCGTTCCTGCAGCGTCTTTATGATCCCGCTGCTTTGCGACCCTGGGCGGACGGTTTTTATACGTCGAAGCCTCGCGACCTTTTTTACAGTGTCTTCATGTTTTCACTGCTTTGTGAGCGAGGAAGAGCGTACTTTGCAAGCTCCTGCACCGAGCGCAGTGAGGGGATGCAAGGGCAATTTTTGCCCTCAGCATCAAGGAATGCTTTGTGCGCCGCAGACTCGCGAGCATTTATACAGTGTCTTCATGTTTTCAATGCTATGGGTGCAAGGAAGAGCGTTCTTAGCCCGAAGAAACGCAAGCGCTATGTACGCGCACTGAAGAATGTTCATTTTGCTCGATAATGTTGCTGGGTTATCAAGTTTATTCCTACCCTGGAACCTTTAATTGGATGTAATTGAATTATTCATATGCAATTCCGCCCTCACCAAACCCCATGTTCCTCTCAATGCCCTCCTTGCCTGCTTCAGCTCTTTCTCATTGTATCCTGATCAAAAGGCGTTCGTTCCTCTTCATAATTCCTTTATTATTAAATACAAACATCTCCTCTTAAATTCGATCCTATGTCCACTCGCATCTACCGGAAAATTTTTCCTGCGACATTAAATTACTTCTACCTGCAAGTGACTAGGTAACCCTGAATTGAATCTATTTGAATTTTCTTTAAACCATTACCCCGTCATGCTCGCGGTTGTCTCTTAATATGAATTTATCATCCGTGTTTATCTGTGTGCATCTGTGGTAATTTATTTCCCCATATCTCCCGGACCGAACGCACCCGGCAACAACTCCGCCACCCGGGCTTCCTGTTTCAAATTGCCCTCAACGTCGGCGATCAGCACCAGCGTATCCAGCCCAAACTCCGCCATCACCTGGCGGCAGGCACCACAGGGCGTGCCCCCGTTGCTCGTCACCACTGCCAATGCCACAAACTCCCGCTCCCCTTCCGACACCGCCTTGAAAACTGCCACCCGCTCGGCGCACATGCTGGTAGGGTAAGCCGCGCTCTCCACATTGCAACCCGTGAAGAACCTGTCGGAGGCCGTCAGAACAGCGGCCCCCACCCGGTAGTTCGAATAAGGCGCGTAAGCTCTCTCACGGGCTTCGAGCGCTAATTGGACCAATCTGGCCCGCAACTCATTTGTCAGCATTGTCTCCATCCTGCCTCTCTTCTGGGGTTGCTACGGGGATCCGCTTGGCTCTCACTTTGCGGATGCGCCGCCCGGTGACCTGTTCGATTGTCAGGTTGATATCACCCACCTGCAGGCTCTCACCACTGGAAGGCACGCGCCCCACCTGCTCATAAATGAACCCACCCAACGTTTCGGTCTCTTCGGTAGGCAAATGGCTACCCATCACTTCATTAAAATCCCTCAGGTCCACCTTGCCCTGGAAGACATACTCACCCTCACCCACCTGCATGTAAGGCGCTTCTTCGCTCTGGTCATACTCATCCTGGATCTCACCCACGATCTCTTCAAAGATGTCCTCCAGCGTGACCAGCCCGGCAATCCCACCATACTCATCCACCACCATCGCCATGTGCACGTGTCCCGTCTGCATCTCCTCCAGTAGCTCATCCACCTTCTTTGCCTCCGGTACAAAAGTCGCCAGGCGCAGAAGGCTGTGCAGGGAATCGATCTGCTCCCCCTGGCGCCACACCCGCAGCAGATCCTTGGCGTACAGGATGCCCAGAATGTTATCCACCGACTCGCCATACACCGGCATGCGTGAATGACCCGACTTGATCAGTGCATCCACCGCTTCCGAAAGCGGGGTGGAGACCTCCAGGGCATTGATGTAGATACGGGGCAGCATGATCTCACGCACCAGCGTGTCGCCCAGCTCGAAGATCGAATAGATCATCTGGCGCTCATCCCCCTCCAGCACCCCGCCCTCGTGCCCTGCATCCACCATACTTTTCAACTCCGCCTCGGTGACGGTGCTCACCGGTTCCTGAGCTTCGCCCTTTCGCCTGCCGATGGCCAGCGGCAGCACCAACAATGGCGACAGGATCACCGTCAGGGACCGTACGTAGGGTGCCAGGCGCATCGACCATGTTTCAGGTTGGTGCGTGACCGCTACCTCCACAGCCCATTCCAGCCAAAAAATGACCAATGCCGCCAGGAGCAGGATGCCCAGCATCATCAGCATGGAGGAGAATGTCAATTCTTTGGGGAAAAATAGAGCCAGCAGCAAGCTGGCGCCTAAAAAACGGGTCAGGAGCTGGAGCAGATTACTGGCTGCTAGCCATTCCTGCGGAGCATGCAGTAAATTGACTGCCCGGTTGACCTTCGCCTCCATCTCCTCCCGTAAAGCTAACAGGCGCGCCAGGCTGGCGTTCAAGAGCGCACTCCTGAACGCGACAGTGAACAGGTCCAAGCATAACAGGACCAGCAAGCCCAAGACTATCAGGTAATGACTCACTTTTTTAGCTCTTTTATCACCCGGGCAGGCACCCCCACCGCCAATGTGTGGGGTGGGATGTCCTTGGTGACCACCGCACCTGCCCCGGTCTTGGCGCCTGCTCCCACCTTTACTGGTGCCACCAGCATCGTGTCTGATCCGATGAAAGCCCCCTCACCGATTTCGGTCTGGTACTTGTTCGTGCCATCAAAGTTGCACGTAATGGTACCCGCACCGATATTCACATCAGCGCCCACTGTGGCATCACCCATGTAAGAAAAGTGGCCCATCTTGGCGCCCGGGCCGAGACTGGAGTTCTTTACCTCACCGAAGTTGCCCATGTGTACACCCGTGGAAAGGTGGGCACCTTTGCGCAAGTGGCAATATGGACCCATCTCCACATGGTCTTCGAGCAGCGCACATTCCAGCACCGAAGCCAGGATTGTGCAGCCATCACCCACTCGGGTGTCCTTGATGATGCTATTGGGACCAATAACGCATCCGGAGCCTATCTTTGTGCTGCCATGCAAGTAAGTGCCAGGCCACAGAATGGTATCCTGCCCAAGGGTTACCCCCGGTTCAATGTAGATGCTGGCTGGGTCGACCATGGTTACCCCTGCCAGCATCCACTGGCGATTGATACGCTCGCGTAGCAAGGCTTCCGCTTGTGCCATGTGCAGGCGTGTGTTGATACCAATCACCTCGTTTGGGTCTTTCACCTTAATGGTTTGGACCGTTTGCCCCTCTGCTACTGCCATACCAGCCAGGTCGGTCAGGTAATACTCGCCTTTTGGGGAAAGCTGGATGCGTTTTACAGCCGGCCACAGCCAGGTTGCGCGGAAACAGTACACCCCTGGGTTGAGTTCTTGGATCCCCAGCTCCTCAGGGGTGGCCTGCGCCTCTTCCACAATGCCACTCACCTGCCCAGCTCGGTCACGCAGGATGCGCCCAAAGCCACGCGAATCATTGGTGGTCACCGTCAGCATGCTAACCGGACCGCTATGGGACTGCGCCTTTTCCACCAACCTGGCCAGCGTTTCCCCGGAAAGCAGGGGCATATCGGCATAGATCACCAGCACTATATCGCTTTTACCACTGAGCAGCGGTTCAGCCTGCATCACGGCATGTCCGGTACCGAGCAGCGGCTCCTGGAGCACATACTCCACCTGGTCTCCAAGTGCCTGGCGCACTTGCTCTGCACCGTGCCCGATCACCATCACGGGTTTCTCAGCGGTGACCTGCCGGGTAGCTTCCAGAGAGTACCAAGCCATGGGTTTGCCAAGCAAATTATGGAGCACTTTCGGCAGGATGGATTTCATACGCGTGCCCTGCCCGGCGGCAAGGATAACTGTGGAAAGTTTCATCGTCCCTCCATGATAGCAAAAAACGCAAAGTCCGGTGGGTTTCAACAGCAATTGCAATAAAACCCTGGGGACCTTGCGTTAATCATACCAGATGTCATCTGTGATAACTAGCTGGGGCATCCGGGCTCGAACCAGAATAAACAGATCCAAAGTCTGCTGTGCTGCCATTGCACCATGCCCCAAACTTGACGCCCAGTTTTCAGGGCGTCTGGTATTTTATCATATTTTCGAGCTATTCCTGACGGGAGGGGTTAAACTTCGCTGAAAGGTTCAATCACCCTTGTTCTCATCTGGTGCTAACCCGAGATCACGCGCCTGGTCGTATGAGAGCACGTCTTTACCATGCCCCCCTGCTAGGACGTCATTATTGGTTAAAGCCTCCCAAAAACCGTTTGCCCCTTCGATGCCACCGGTTTTCGAGGCCTTAGAGAACATATCTTCAACCCCTGCCAGGGTTTCCTGGTCAATGGTGATCTCTGCAGGTAATTCGGTTCGCAAGTCCTTTGATTCGTCCTGCCTGCTTTGCTCATCTGTGGCGTTGTTCGCCAGGATGGCTTGGAGGTCGCGGACTGCCAGCTGGATGGCATGGTCGATCATGCCGAGCTTATCCGGGTCAAAAAAGCCCGTGGTAACCACAAACAAGGCATGTTTCAGTCCGACAGATGTTACATATAGGCACTCTCTCCGAGTTGCGAAGTATTGCAGGCTTGCCCCAGCGCCTTTGGCCATCGCTTGGGATACCTGAAGGCTGGCGCTGAAGGTCTGCATCAATGCTGATAGCAACGCTGAACCAGTCGTGATCTCTGTAGCGCTACCAGCCTCTTCGACCACCTGCCCGACATCATTCACCAGTAAGGCAGATGCAGCTCTCACCTGCTGTTTCAGGCCTGCCAAACACTCGGCCAGCGTTTGGGTAGGTAACCGTCTGGATGCTTCCGCAACCACGTTCATCCGTGGGACTCCCATCGCTAATGCATCGGTGGTTATGGCAGCTGCCTGATCTTCGTCACTGGGTGGCAAGCTGGGCTCGCCCGCGACAGGCCACAGGCTATGCTTCACTGCGTCCAGGAAAGTTGTAATCTCAATGGGTTTAAAAAAGAAAGCTTCTGCGCCGGCTTCGGATACCTGCTGGCGAATCGCCACATCTTCAACACCGGTAACCAGGATGATCTTCGTCTCAGGTTTGCGCTTACGCAACTTGGTAACCATCTCCAAGCCTGACATGCCAGGCAGGCGAATATCCAATACCACCAGGTCGAGCGGCAGTGTGGTGCTGATAAGCAGCGCCTCTTCGGCAGAAGGTACTTCCAGCACGTCGATTTCCGCCCCAAGCGTCTTGATGCTGGCTGTCACCATGCGCCCGACTTCGTGATTATCTTCAACCACCAAAACCCTGTAGGCAGCCATAGTGGATTCATTCTATCATGGTTTTTAAAACCGAAGCAGCCAGCGGTGTATGCCACTGGCTGCTCAATATTCTAAGAAGAGGAACTAAATACCGGGCAGGGTCTATTCTACCCGCCAACAAGCTACCAAGTGGTCATCGCTGACTTCGCGGAAAGGAGGCTCTTCGATACCGCACACATCTAGTGCCACTGGGCAGCGTGGGTGGAACCGGCAGCCACCGGGTGGGTTCAATGGGCTGGGCACATCGCCAACCAAGAGGATGCGCTCACGCTTCAGTGTGGGGTCGGGGATGGGGATGGCTGACATCAATGCCTGGGTATAGGGTTGCAGTGGATTGCGGAACAGCTCTTCACGCGTGGTCATCTCAAACATTTTACCCAGGTACATGACTGCCACCCGGTCTGAGATGTGCTCGACCACGCTCAGATTATGGGCTATGAACAGGTAGGTGAGCCCAAACTCGCGCTGTAGATCCTTAAGGATGTTGAGCACCTGTGACTGGATGGAAACATCCAACGCGGAAACAGGCTCATCGGCAACGATGAACTTCGGGCGTAGTGCCAGGGCGCGAGCGATGCCAATCCGCTGGCGCTGACCACCCGAAAACTCGTGCGGGTATCGGCGGGCATGGTAATCTTCCATACCCACCTTGCGCAACATTTCAATCGTGGTTTCGAAGCGCTGGCGAGGGGTGCCTATGTTATGGATCTTTAATCCTTCGGAAATTGAATCTCCGATCGGCATACGAGGGTCCAGCGAGGCATACGGATCCTGGAAGATAATCTGCATATTGCGGCGGATGGCTTTTAGATCTTTACCTTTCAATTGGGCGACATTCACACCATTGAAGATGACAGAGCCGCTCGTTGGCTCGATCAACCTCAGTAGCGTGCGCCCGACCGTGGTCTTGCCGCAGCCGGATTCGCCTACCAGGCCTAACGTCTCGCCTTCGCGGATGTTAAAACTGATATTGTCTACCGCTTGCACCCAGGCAACGACGCGTTGCAACAAACCACCGCGAACCGGAAAATATTTAACCAGCTCCTTGATCTCCAATAGATTTTTCTTGCCATTGGTATGTACAGCTTGATCAGTCATGATTTAATTCTCCAAGTCAGTAAGATCAGGAAGGTTTTAGCGGGGCTGTAAAGCCCTCATAATCCTGGTAGAGCCAGCAGCGACAAAGATGCTCGGGCTCGTAAGGGAGTAGCTGGGGTTCCACCTGGGTGCAGATGGATAGCTGGTGTTCTATGCGCGGTCGGCAGCGAGGTGCAAACTGGCAGCCTGGGGGCAGATTGACCAGGTTCGGTACCGAGCCGGGGATGACATCCAGCACGTCTTTTACCGTTCCTAGAATTGGGATGGATGCCATGAGACCCTGGGTGTAAGGATGAACGGGTTTTTTGAATAGGGTTTTAATATCCGCCTGTTCCACAATGCGCCCGGCATACATCACGGCCACCCGATCGGCCATCTCAGAGATCACACCCAGGTCATGGGTGATCAAGATGACCGCCGTATCCATTCTTGCTCGAAGGTCGCGCAACAGGTCTAGAATCTGGGCTTGGATGGTCACATCCAGGGCGGTGGTGGGTTCATCGGCGATGAGCAGCTGCGGGTTCAGCGCCAGCGCCATGGCGATCATCACACGCTGTGCCTGACCACCCGACACTTCATGTGGAAAGGAATGCGCCTTGCTTTCGGGGTCGGGGATCCCCACCAGGGTCAACAGCTCCACCGCCTTGTTCCAGGATTCTTCCTTGCCCATATTCTGGTGGATTTGCATCACTTCTGCCACCTGGTCACCAATCTTGAATACGGGGTTAAGGCTGGACTGCGGCTGCTGGAAGATCATCGACATGCGGTTACCCCGCATGTGCACCATCTCTGACTCTGAAAGCTCCATTAGGTTGCGGCCATCAAAGATGATCGTGCCTTCCACCACCTTACCTGGGACACCGATCAAGCGCATGATGGATAGGGAAGTCACACTTTTACCACAGCCGGATTCTCCCACCAGCCCCAAAACCTCACCTCGCCCGACGGTAAAATCCACCCCGTCCACGGCTTTGACCACGCCGTCCTCTGTGTAAAAATAAGTCTTCAGGTTGTGAACCTCAAGCAACGTATCCTTTTTATTTGTCATTAGCGTCCTCTTCTATAATAATAAATTCTACTTCAAAAACGTTTTGTCTACCCATGAATCAGCGCTTCGCGCATATTCCTTGATCTTGCAACGCAGTTACGATCAACGCAGTGCTATTTACATGATAAGAACCCGGGTCAGTATATCCACCTTCTATACCAAAGACTGCATTGGTGGCTGCATGACGTCCATCAAGTGGGATGACTAACCAGTTTACTGATTTCATAAAGGCATATTGGGAGTGAATAGTCGCTGGTGGGTCATAATGGAGCTCAATCACCATCATCGTCGGGCTGGTCTTGTATTCCTGGTAAGTCACTGCCGACATGCTGGTGTCATCCCACCGTTTACTTCCGGTCAGGCTGGTATTAACGGCATTGGTCACCGCCTCAAAGGCAGGTTGACCCGGTTTGACTTCAACATCATTCCCATAGCAATGTACGATAATACCCACCGGTACTTCTTTAAAGATTGGCCAAAACCACAACAAGTCACCCGTATTCATGGCGATAACGGCGAAAAGGATCAAACCAAATATCACCAGTCCGGAAATGCCGGCTTTGAGCACAGAAGGTGAAGATGGTTTGGCTTCAGGCATACTATCTCTTCAGGCGTGGGTCAAGGGCATCGCGCAGAGCGTCTCCCATGTAGTTGAACGCCAGGTTAACAATAAAGATTGACAGACCCGGGTAGAACACCTTGGCTGGCTGCGTCCACATGTCTGATTGGTATTCATTCAACATATTACCCCAGGTGGGGACGGGCGGCTGGACTCCAAAACCCAGGAAGGACAGGGCTGATTCGTAAATGATTACCCCACCCAGGTCCAGCGTGGCTGAGACGATTATGGGTGCCATGGCGTTGGGGATCATGTGACGAATGATGATGCCGAAGTTCCCCAGCCCCATCGCTCGGGCTGCCTCGGTGAAATCCTGGTTGCGCAACGAGAGCACCATGCCGCGCATCAAACGCGCCGGACCCATCCAGCCAAAGACAATCAAGATGATGGCGATGATCACTGCACTGCTCCACTCTTGTGGCAGGAACGGAATCTGAATACCCCGTAATAATGCCGAAAAAGCCAGCAGCAGTGGTAAAAGAGGTAGGGTAAGAAAAAATTCCGTGGTACGCTGAATGACTTCATCTACCCAGCCCCCAAAAAAGCCTGAAACTGCCCCGATTAAAGCACCAGCGGTCTCAGCACAGATTGTGACCACGAAAGCGATCAGCAGTGAGATGCGCCCGGCATATAGCAGGCGGCTAAATACATCCCGCCCGATGGAATCCGTCCCCATGAAATATTTTAATGACGGTCCAGCGTTCTTGAGAATGGCTCCACTGGCATCTTTCTGGCTAACGGTTGGGTTATAAGGGGCAATCACGGAGGCAAGTACGCACGCCAGGATGATTATGGTGAGGACGAATATACTGATCACCGCCAGCTTGTGCCTGCGAAAGCGGGTCCAGATGATGCGTAGATAACTTTCTTCTTTAACTTTTGCGAGGGATTCGCGATCAAGCTCTGCAACAGCCATGCTTTTCTCTCCTATTTAAACCGGATGCGCGGGTCTACCACCGTGTACATTACATCGCCCAGCAGTGTGGCGAAAACAACCAGAACAGCCGTGATGAACAGGATGGACATCACCACCGGCCAGTCGCTGGCATTAAGCGCCTCGAAGTACAAGCGCCCGATTCCCGGATAGGAGAAAACGGTCTCAGTGAGGATCGCACCCCCAAATATACCCGGGATTTGGAAAACAACGATGGTAATGATGGGGATGAGCGCATTACGCAAGGCGTGTTTGATAATCACCACCCGCTCTATCAAGCCCTTGGCGCGGGCAGTGCGCACATAATCTTGTCGCAGCACTTCCAGCATGGAAGAGCGCATGTACCGCGACCAGCCTGCCAGATAAAGCAAACTGAGCATCATCGCTGGCAGGATGATGTGCATGAATCGATCCACAAAAGTGCCCTTGGTTATATTCAACAACAACTCCAGGCTGCCTGGCTGCGCCTCGCGCACCAACACCGTCCCTCCCGAAGGCATATAAGGTAACCCCCAATTTTTGAAGCTGTAAGAGAAGAGCAGGATGAGCATCAAGCCGAACCAGAAGACTGGCATTGCAGAACCGAAGAAGGCAAAGGTGGTCACAGCATAATCGGTCCCGCTGTATTGGTGCACGCCTGAATAAATACCAATGGGGATGGCAATGATCAGCGAAACTACCGTGGCGGTGGTCATCAGGATCAATGTGTTACCCAGGCGGCTTTTCAGCAGTGCCGTTACAGGCTGGCCGGCAGCCAGCTTCCAAGACCAGCCAAAATCTGCACGCAGGATGCCACGATTTGTGCCATGGAATCCAGCATACTGCTTGAGCACACCGGTATCTCCAGTCAACCATGAGATGTCCAGCCATAAGCCAGCTGAAGGGCGTGGCAAGCCTGTACCAATCGGAAATTCATAAGCGGTATTTTGGTTAACGGTGACGGTGGACTTGATCCCACCTGTATCTGCGATGGTGATGACTTGTGCGTCCACCTTGACCACACTGCCAAAGGTGACCAGATCAGCCGGGCGTGTCGCTTTGGGAGGAGGGCTGGCCTGGATGCGGTCTGCAGAGAATTGGTGCGCAGTGGTTTCCTTACCCCACACCCAAATCACATAACCAGGTTTGAGCAATGCAGGGCTTGGGTCAGTCCAGAATCGGGCGTAATTCCACCTGGGTGTCTTCGCACCCGTATCCGGGTCAGTTTCAACCAGCTGCTGACCTGTAGCGCCGAGCAACGGGTAGCGGTAATTGCCCAAACCCACATACAACCAATCCGCACCCAGCCAGTCGTCACCAATCAGCCAGGTCAGATAGCGTAAAAAGATCGGCTTGTCCAGCCCTAAATAGGCCTCCAAGCGGGCCATATCTGCCTCAGAAGGGCGGCTCCGTCGGTCACCAATATTTCTCAGCCCAGCCAAAGGCCCACCGGGGGCGATGTTGAGCAGGATGTAGATCGCCACCGTCGAGAGTAGCACCACGAGGATCATTTGGAAGACACGACGGATCAGATAATTGGTCATAAACACCTCCACAATAATTCATGCAATTCAGATAGAGCAAATTTCCAAAGCCTCCAATCATTTGAAGCTGTGGAAAGTTGCCCTATGGATGAATTATGAAGTTTTTAAAGTCACTAGTAATACTATTAAACTGAAGTGAGGTTCAATTTTGTTGTTTGATTCCAGGAAATCATTGATGAGATAAATCAACTTTCACCATAACCAGCCTTTCACACCAAGCAGTCTGGTTGTGATTATTACATTATGCATCCGTAATAAACAGTAGGATGGTGGCAGCCTTTCGACTGCCACCATCGCTAGTTTAAATATAAGCTTTGACTAGATACATGTACTGCACGGATTACTTAGTGCAGCCTGTGCCGTAGTCGAAGTTTTCGATGTTCCACATCTCGCTGTTAGCGGTTGGGTCCATGATGAAGCCGCACATATCCGGACGGGTTGCCGCTAACTTGAGGCGAACGAACAATGGCACCACTGGTAGCTGGTCAGCAAAGATACGTTGAGCATCCTTGGCAGCCGTCTCCAAAGCTGGCTCGCCAGGCAATGATTGAAGCTGGGTATTGCAGGCTTTATCATAGTCGGCATTATGGAAACCAGGATTGTTCTGACCAGACCAGCCATTCGCTGCGGTTGGCAGTTGGGTGCTCAGGTACAGATCGCAAGGCGGGGTAACGCCAGTCAACCAGGCAAACTCACCCAGGTCATACAGACGACCATACAGCTTGCCATCCGGACCAGCCGCGAACCACTGGCTGGCGGGATAGTAGCTCAAGTTAGTCTTGATACCACAGCCACCCATGTTCTGAGCTAAGATCTGGGTGACCTGCTGGCGCATGGTCGCGTTGGTGGTCTCGTAATTGAATTCCAGTGGGGTGTTATCGGGTACGCCTACAACACCTTGAGCAAGACGCGGGGTGGCCGGGTCATTATCGGTATCCTTCCAGCCGATCTCATCCAACAATGCTGTAGCGGCAGCCACGTCATAGGGCCAGTGCTTGGCATCCGCGGCGAACATTGGATGATTGGGCGGCAGATAGGTGTCGAGTACAACCGACTGACCAAACAGTACGGTATCAACCACCGACTGGCGATCCATACACATGGCTACTGCCTGGCGTAAGCGGGCATCACCGAAAGGTCCATCCGTACTGCCAGAGGCAACCCAACCAGCGAAGGCGCCGGTATTCTGGATGGATTCGACGGGCTGGATGTCGAAGTCAGCATGTTCCCAGGTAGTACCGGTGACGAAAGTGGCATTGATCTGACCCTTGGCCTGCAGCTGGAGCAGCAATTGTGACTGTCCATCCAGGGCTGTGGTCTGATCAACGATGTCGCACTCGCCTGCCAGGATGGCCGCGATGGCGGCATTGGCATCACCACCGGTGAAGCGATAGACCAGGTTGTCGATCTTGGGTAGGCCTTCGCTGGCGCGATAGTAGTTCGGGTTCTTGTGAGCGGTGATCTGCTCACCCTTGGTCCACTCGTCCAGGATGTAAGGACCATCACCGACCCACAGCTTCTGAGCATCGAACTGGGTCACGAGGTCAGCCGGGGTATACTGTCCCAGGATGTGCTCGGGTAATGGTTGCGTGATGTTGATGAAGTAGGTCGCGTCCATATAACCGGGTAGGCCGGTCCAGACGAGGGTTACATCATCCGAGGCTACATAAGAAGCGGTGCGGTCGAACAGGTAGCGCGTGGCATTCGGGACGTCTGGGCTACCACCCAGATTGAAGGAATAGACTGAGTCGGATGCTTTCAGCGGGGTACCGTCTGACCAGAGCAGGCCAGATTTTAATGTGAAGGTGGCTGAAAGTTGGTCCATCTGGGTGACATTGGTGCCATCATATTCCACCGCACAGTCTGATGCACGGCATCCGGCTGGACGCACCTGGGTACCTGCGGCTGCAGCCGTTTTAGCAGTCAAGGCAGCGGGATTACCAAGATCATCGACTACTGAGTCACCTTCCTTGACGTCTACGGGAGTGACCGCAGCATCGCCATCGGCCAGGCTGGGTGCTTTCTCGTAGATGAGCGGCTGGAAGGCGAAGGTGTTGGTGTCATAGGGAAGGGTTCCACCTTCATACATGGCTTCATTGACCTGGACGGCTGCCAGCATATTGCCACCGTA
>Ga0153915_10004390_pt1 | contig 12996 bp, 12 predicted proteins | sample Opewatmetagenome_2_FD_107003 | JGI IMG/M metagenome (GOLD analysis project Ga0153915, IMG submission 107003) | Freshwater wetland microbial communities from Ohio, USA - Open water 3 Core 3 Depth 3 metaG | ecosystem: Environmental > Aquatic > Freshwater > Wetlands | place: USA: Ohio, Lake Erie... | reverse complement strand
GGTTGTGACGTCGCTGATTATTTCCGTGGCGGTTTCTCTGGCCGGTATCATCGGGTTTGTCGGTATTATGGTTCCGCATTTGATGCGCCTTGTTTTCGGGTCCGATCATCGCCTGCTTCTGCCTGTTTCGGCTTTGTTCGGCGCGTCGTTTTTAATTGTGGCCGATACCATCGCCAGAGTTGTTTTTGCTCCGGCGGAATTGCCTGTAGGAGTTATTACGGCGCTTTGCGGCGCGCCGTATTTTATATTTCTTTTGAAAAGGAACGGACGCTGACCATGTCCATCATCAATGCCGAAAAAATAAATTTCAGCTACGCCGCACAATCGGTGATGAATGACGTTTCGTTTGCCATCGATGAAGCACAGATTGTGGCGGTTATCGGTCCGAACGGTTCCGGCAAAACCACTCTTTTGAAAATTATCAATGGCACGCTGCTGCCTGATGCGGGTAAAATGTTTGTTGACGGCAAGGCTACGGGCGCCTGGCCGCGCAGGGAGATTGCGCGAAAAGTTGCCATTGTGCCGCAGGAAGCCTCCGTAACATTTCCTTTTTACGCGGAAGAGATTGTGCTGATGGGAAGATTCCCGCATTCAGGCCGATACAGTTTTGAAGATAAAAAAGATTACGGCATAGTTCATAAAGCAATGGAGAAAACGGATACGTTGTCATTTGCCGCCCGGCGTTTTGACGAGCTAAGCGCCGGAGAACGCCAGCGTGTGCTGATTGCCCGGGCATTGGCTCAGGAGCCGAAAATACTGCTTCTGGATGAAAGTACCGTTTTTCTGGATCTGAAACATCAGGCTCAGTTTTTGACTTTGCTGCGGCAGTTGAATGAAGCGCAACAACTTACGGTAATTTTTGTTACTCACGACATTAATCTGGCCGCGCAAAACGCGCAGCGGATAATTTTTCTTGATTCCGGAAAAATTTATGCTATAGGAACGCCAGCGGAAGTTATCACCGCGGCAAACATCAAAGATGTTTACGATGTTGAAGTCGGGATAGATTCCAGTTCTCATAACGGATCTCCCCGCGTGACATTATTGACAACATAGCAGCAATTCGATTTTTATGGATAACGGGTCTGACAAAGTTATCCGAAGAAATGGAATTGGCAAAAGGCTGCCAAATAAAGGAAGCCGGTTAGAATCCGGCGCTGCCCCGCAACTGTAAGCGGAACGAAATCCACATTAATCCACTGATGCTTTGGCATTGGGAAGGAGTGGAGACTAGGTCGCCGCAAGTCAGGAAACTTTATGGTGAGTCTAACTTACTTTATTCCCGAGGGGGAAAGGAGAAGCTCCATGAAGAAAGTCTTAGTTTTAGTCCTGTTATTTTCCGTATTTGTTTTTTCACCCGTAAAAGCTGAAGAAAAGAAACCTGATGACGCGATTGTCACGATGGGAGAAGTTGTTGTTACCGCGACCCGCGACACTCAAGAAACACGCAAAGCTCCGGCAAACGTCAGTGTCATTACCGCTGAAGAAATCGAAAAATCAGGGGCGACAAGCGTTGTTGAAGCATTGAACAAACTCGAAAGTATTCAGTTTAGAACTTATAGCGGTAATTCCACACAGGCATATATAGATATGCGCGGTATGGGAGGAAGTAATCCTTACGGGAAAACGTTGGTTATGCTGGATGGCTGCCGTTTGAACCGGACGGATATGGCTTCCATCAACTGGATGCAGATACCGGTCAACACCATAGAGAAAATAGAGATTGTCAGGGGAGCGGGCAGTGTTCTTTACGGCGACGCCGCTATCGGCGGCGTAATCAATATCATTACCAAGAAAGGACAGGGAAAGCCTAAATTTAACACATCTGTTCTTGCGGGGAGCTATGGTCTTAATGATGAAAGGGCGGGTGTGACAGGTGCTGCCGGCAAATGGACGTACGCTTTAACCGGCGAAAACAATTTCAGCCAGGGTTACCGGGAACGTTCGAAATATTCTGCGCAGGGAGGCGGCTTTGATTTGGGATATTCGGCAAATGATTTGTTGAATGTTTCGCTGGGCATTTCTTTCAATAAAGTTGATTATCAACTGCCCGGTGCTTTAATAAGTGAAGAGATTGGGCAGGACAGACAAAAATATGGGAATCCCGATGATGACGGTTCCGAAAAATATACCAATGTCAATCTGGGCATTAAATCTTTCTGGGGATCATACGGGCAAACGGAAATCAATTTTCTCTACGGCAAGAGAGATTTGCAGGCGAATATGTCATCGTGGTTTTCCTTTTCCGATACAAATGCCGATATATATGGTATTACGCCGAAATATGTTCTGGCTAAAAAGATATTCGGATTTGATAATAAAGTAGTTTCCGGCGTGGATTATTATAACGAACCTTACAAAAAGAATTTTTTCACAGGGAGGGACAGAACATCTCAAACCAGCATGGCCGATCTTGCGCGGGAGTCCCTAGCTTATTATGTACGCGATGAGTTCAGTGTTTTGAAAAATCTTATTTTAAGCGGCGGCTACCGTTATGAACAGACATCCATTTCCTTCAAGTCTGCGGATATGAAAAAAACATACGATGCCGAAGCTTATGAAGCAGGTCTAACCTGGCTTTGGGGAAACAAGTCGAAGACGTTTGCTAAGTATGCGACTGTTTACCGCATTCCTTTTCTTGATGAAGTAGCTTCCATTAACGGTTTTGGCGGCGATCCGTTCAATGCCAATCTGGAAAAAGAAAAAGGAATCAGCATGGAATCGGGCATTGAATTCTATCCGCTGAATAACCTGAAAATAGGTCTGACCATTTTCCGCATTGATATGGAAGATGAAATTTCCTGGTTTGCTACAGGTCTGTATACCGGATATAATAAAAACCAGGATAAAACACGCCATGACGGCATAGAGTTTTCTATTTCTTATCTCTGGCCGAAATATCTCAAGCTTCACGGAAATTACACATACCATAAGGCTACTTATGAAAACGGTGTCAACAATAAAAAAGAAATACCTCTGGTTCCAAATAACATGGCCGGTGCCGGCGCGGAAATTTATCTGCCCTACAATCTGACGCTGAGGCCGGAAATAAATTATGTGGGCGATGCATATCTTTCCGGCGATGACAACAATAAAATCGAAAAACTGGAAGCTTACACACTGCTTAATCTTTACATTCACTACAAACAATCTTTGGGTAAATTCGGTTTGACGGCATTTCTGGGCGTCGATAATATTGCCAACGTTAAATATTGTTCCTCGGGATTTTATTATGGTGATGCATACGATAAATATTACTACCCCATGCCCGGAATAACATTTAAAGGAGGACTCTCTTTTGAATTTTAAGATTGCCTGTTTGAAAGATAATGCTTCAATATTATTTTTAATAGTTTTTCTTACGGTTTTTTATGCCGACTTTTCCTTTGCCCGCACAGTAACGGATGACATCGGTCGCAGTGTAAAAATTACTCCCGCACCGAAAAGAATTATTTCATTGGCTCCCGGTATCACGGAAATGCTTTACGCGCTCGGTCTTGCCGATAATATTGCGGGCGTAACAACTTTTTGTGATTGGCCGGCGGCGGCGCGGACAAAACAAAAGATAGGCGGCTTTACCAATCCATCGATAGAAAAGATTGTTTCGTTGAAACCGGATTTGATCATTGCCACCGCTGACGGCAACAGACAAGACACCGTACAGCAGCTGGAAAAACTCGGCTTGCCTGTCTATATAATAAACCCCGCGGATACCAATGGCGTTCTGAGAAACATTTTACAAATCGGTAAAATAACCAATCGGAAAGATGCTGCCGGAAAACTAGCGGATAGACTGCAAAAGAGATTAAACAATATTACCGCGCAAATACGTCACAAAAAGAAACCGCGCGTTTTTTTTCAGTTGGGACAGGAACCCTTATTTACGGCGGGAAGCAAAACTCTGATCAATGAGGCAATCGAACGGGCGGGAGGTATTAATGTTGCAGGTTTAGATACCGCCCGTTATCCTGTATACAGCGCTGAGGGCGTCATAGCGTCATCGCCGGAAATAATTGTGTTCGCGCCGATGATCAACGATAAAAAGTCGGTAGCGGTTAAAAATTACTGGCAGAAATTCAAAGATATATCGGCGGTAAAGAACAATAAAATTTATCCGATAGACGCTGATTTGATTAACAGGGCGTCGCCCCGTATTTTTGATGCCATTGAAATAATGGCTTCGATTTTTCATCCGGATATTAAATATTCCAGATGATAATTTTATGGTGTGGCATTTGTTCCAATTTAATATTGCCATGGAAAACATAACATATTAAAGGTAAAAGGAAGCTATATGAATTATCCGATTATTCCTCCGATTGATGTTGATGCCGCCAAACAGGCTCAGGTACGGCAAAACAATCTGACAAAGCCTGCCAGGAGTCTTGGCCGTTTGGAAGAAATTTCCATCCAGTTGGCCGGAATGAAGTCTGATCCGCTGCCCGATGTTTCCCGTAAAGAAGTGATAATCATGGCTGCCGACCATGGCGTCGCACTGGAAGGAATCAGCGCATTTCCTGCAGAAGTCACACCACAAATGGTGCTGAACTTTCTTAACGGCGGAGCCGCAATCAATGTGCTGGCGCGCCAGGCAGGTGCGGGTGTGACCGTTGTAGATATAGGCGTTGCCGCCGATTTTGATCCGTCTCTGCCGGGACTCCTTCACCGTAAGGTTGCCCGGGGTACGCGCAATATGGCCAGGGGGCCGGCCATGACAAGTGCCGAAGCCGAACAGGCGCTGGCCTGCGGTATGGATGTTCTGGCGCAGATTGCTGAAAAAGGAGTCGATTTGATTGCCACCGGAGATATGGGCATCGGCAACACTACGCCGTCATCGGCAATTGTCGCCGTTATGACCGGATTGCCGGTGGCCAAAGTAACGGGGCGGGGAACGGGAATTGATGATGCCGGTTTGGCACATAAGGTCCAGGTGATTGAACAGGCCATCGCTTTAAACAAGCCCGATCCGCAAGATGCACTGGATGTGCTTTTCAAAGTGGGCGGTTTGGAAATTGCCGGTCTTGCCGGTGTTATGATTGCTGCTGCGTCACGCCGCATCCCGATCGTGGTGGATGGATTTATTTCGACTGCTGCCGCCATGATTGCGTCAGGCCTTGTGCCTGATGTGCGGAATTATATGTTTGGCGCGCACCAGTCGGTTGAAATCGGTCATCAGGCCATGCACAAATATCTGGGCCTGATTCCATTGGTGAATTTGAATTTACGTCTGGGTGAAGGTACAGGAGCGGTACTTGCTTTTAATCTGATTGAAGCCGCATCAAGAATTCTCCGGGAAATGGCAACATTTGCCGAAGCCGGTGTGAGCAGTAAAGAAAAATAATCTGTTCTGGATGCAAATTGGTGGAAAAATGAAAATAATGCATAATCTGCGTAATGCTTTTGGTTTATTGACCACACTGCCGTTCGGAATGCCGGAAGATTGGTTTCCCGGGGACAGCGGCCGCGCCGGCATCTGGTATCCGGTGGTGGGAATTGTTATCGGCGTCTTGACCTGGATGGTCTGGCAGGCGCTGAATTTATATTTCCCGTCACTTATCGTTGGCGTATTGACTCTGGTGGTGTGGGTTGCCCTGACCGGCGGGCTGCATCTTGACGGACTGGCCGATTGTTGTGACGGCTTATTTGTTTCAGCCACGCCCGAACGGCGTCTGGAAATTATGAAAGACCCGCATCTGGGAACATTTGGCTGCATCGGATTATTACTGTTGCTGTTTTCCAAGGCAGCAGCATTGAGTACACTCACGTCTTCTTCCAGTTTCAGCATTATCCTCGCGGCGACAATCAGCCGCTGGTTCATTCTGCCTGCCGGGTTGTTGCCGCTCGCGCGTTCCGGTGGTATGGCCGCCGATTTTTCCGCCGGCCTGCAGCGCGGTGCAATTTTCATTACGGCGCTTTTGCCACTGGGCGTGGCCTTTTTGCTGGGCACTCAGGGCTTTATTGGTGTGCTTGCCGCCCTGCTCGCGGCATCTGCTGTTCTGGGACTGGCATATGCCGGTATTAAAGGTGTGACTGGCGATGTATTCGGCATGCTGGTCGAAGTAACTGAAACTGCCGTTTTGTTGAGTTTTACCTTATGAACGGACTGACTCCTTATCTTTTCCGGCTCGGCACAACTTCCTACATCATTCCCGCCGATATTTTGCCGAATGTTCAATATCTGGCAGGGAAAGTGCGGGATGTGGAACTGGTGCTTTTTGAGGTGGACGATGGTACGAGCAATCTGCCTGACCGTGAACAGATTGCCCGGTTACGCAGCATAGCTGCCGGCAATGATCTTACCTATACTGTTCACCTGCCGCTGGATTTGAGATTGGCGGACGATGGTTCTCCCCGCCATGTTTCACTTGAAAAAGCTAAGCGAGTGATTGACTGCACCCGTGATCTGGACCCTTATGCCTATGTTGTGCATCTTGACGGTAAATCCGTGCGCAAAGGGGCAACAACGGCGGCGATGCAACGCTGGCAGATGCATGCCATTGAGTCGCTGAAAATTGTTGGAGAGTGGGCAGGCAGCATAGAGAAACTGGCTGTTGAAAATATGGAAAGCTATCCCCTGGATTTCTACGAACCGGTGCTCGATCAAATAGCCGTCAGCCGCACGGTGGATGTGGGGCATTTATGGTTTGACAATCATGATCCTGTTACGTATTTACGCAAAGCACTGCCGCGCACGCGAGTTATTCATATTCACGGCATTGCCGGACGCGACCATAAATCACTGGCAAATGTGCCGGTGGAAAAATTGCGTGCTGTATTAAATGAACTGGTATGCTCTGACTATCGCGGTGTGCTTACAGTTGAGATATTTTCTGAGGATGATTTTCTGACCTCCTGCGCGGTCGTGGAAGCAGTTATGAACGAGAACATTTGCTCAGGTCTATCCTGTGCCGGATGAGATTTAAATATGGAATAAGGACAAAATATGAATCTTGAAATTCCCATCGACGGAATAACACTTATTTTAGGCGGCGCCCGCAGCGGCAAAAGTTCCTTTGCCGAAAAAATTGCGCGTGAAACAGGAAAAAAAGTTCTTTTTATTGCCACTGCCACTGCCGGCGATGACGAGATGGCAGAGCGTATTCGCAATCACCAGGCATCACGACCTGCTGAATGGCAAACACTGGAGCTGCCGCGTGGAATTGGCAAACATTTGAAGGAAACTCTTGCCGATGCTGTAATTGTTGATTGCATCAGCCTGCTGGTCAACAACATCCTAATGTCGTTGCCGGAAGACAGTTCGATGGAAGTTGTCATGCATGAAGTACATGAGGAGATTGATGGACTGATTGCCGCGCAGGGAAGATGTGGGGGCCAGTGGTTAATCATTTCCAATGAGGTCGGTATGGGACTTGTTCCGCCATATCCGTTGGGCCGCGTTTACCGTGATGCGATTGGCTGGGCCAATCAATCCCTTGCTCATGCGGCTAAACGTGTTATTTTTATGGTCGCCGGAATTCCAATGATCGTCAAATAAGGGTATATACGACATGAAGAAATCAATATTCAACTGGAGCGGTGGTAAGGACAGTGCTTTGTGTTTGTATCATTGTCTTAATAATAGGGATATTGAGATAAAATATCTTCTTACGACTTTAAGCGAAAAACACAAAAGGATCTCGATGCATGGAGTAAGAAAGAAATTACTTCAACTGCAGGCAAAAAATATAGGAATAAAACTGAAAGAGATTTATCTGCCGGAATCGGCTTCAATGGAAACATATGACTCAATAATGAAACAGACTTTTAACGGATTAAGAGATGAAGGCATTGAATATTCAATATTCGGTGATATTTTTCTGGAAGATTTGAAAAAGTACAGGGAAGACAGACTAGCGGAAGTGCGGATGAAAGGATTGTTTCCTCTATGGAAAAGATCAAGTACTGACATATTAAAAGAGTTTATTGATTTGGGTTTTAAAACTGTTATTGTCTGCGTAAATGAAAAATATCTTGATAAATCATTTGCAGGCAGGGTCATTGATAAAGATTTTCTAAATGATCTGCCTGATAATGTCGATCCCTGCGGTGAAAACGGAGAGTTTCACACATTTGTTTTTGACGGGCCGATCTTTAATATGAAAATCGATTATGAATCAGGCGAGCTTGTGCGCAGAGAATACAAAGTAAATAAGGATGATTCGAATGAATCTGATAACGATCAGAAAGAACAGGACTCTGTTTTTTGGTACCGCGACATTTTAATGAAATCATAATGGGTGCTCAATTGACAAAAAAGAAAGCAATAGTTTCCTGGACGGGAGGAAAAGACTGCGCCCTCTCATTATTTATGGCCAGACAATCAGGTTTTGAGGTTGCCGGATTGGTGACTTTCATTCCCGCCGGTTCCGATTTCAGAGCCCATCCTTTGACTGTAATTAAAAAACAGGCCGAGGCTTTGAATCTGCCGTGGAGCGAAATGGTTGTTGAAAAACCGTATGAGCCCTCTTATGAACTTTCTCTGAAAAAAGTAAAAAAAATATACAACGCAGATTATCTGATAACGGGAGATATTGATTTCATCGGCTGCTTTTCCACAAATTATATGGAAGACCGGTGCCGGGCGGCAGGGTTAAATATTTTTAATCCTGTCTGGCAAAAAAAAAGAGATGAAATATGGGACATGTTATTTGAAAATAATTTCGAAATAATTTTCTCATTATCAAAAGCAGATTTATTAGGTGCCGAATGGATAGGGAAAAGCATTACAAGGAAGATATTTGCGGAATTTAAAGACATCGCTCAGGCAAATGGCATAGATTTGTGCGGGGAAAATGGTGAGTTTCATTCAATTGTTATTAACTCCCCTGATTTCCGGAAGAGATTGATTTTGAAATCATCCCGAATAATTTCTGATGATGAATTTCATTATTTGAATATTGGGGAGATTTCCTAGCATTTTAAAATAAATTAACGGGAAAGAATTGTAAAATATGGCAGCTGACAAATTATCAACAAAAGGTCTGGTTTACGCGTCTCTTTTTGGAGCTCTCACCGCAGCGGGAGCTTTTATAGTTATTCCAATGCCGCCTGTGCCGATTACGGCGCAGACATTTTTTTTAAATGTTGCGGCGATTCTTCTGGGCGGTCCGCTCGGGTCGATAAGCCAATTCATTTATGTCATGCTGGGAGTGGTGGGGATACCGGTTTTTGCCGGAGGCAAGGCGGGGCTGGGTGTTATCTTCGGTCCCACCGGAGGTTATCTGCTGGGCTTTATCATCGCGGCTTTTGTTATCGGTTCTGTAAATCGAATGAAAAAAAGCGCGGGTATCTTCTGGCATATCTTCTCCATGACTATCGGAATGATGATAATCTATTTTCTGGGAAGCTTTCAGCTTTCCCTGGTGGCGAAGATGAGCTTCCACAAAGCGCTTGCTGTCGGTGTGCTGCCGTTTATTCCGGGTGATGTAATAAAAATTCTGCTTGCCGCCATTATCAGTTCAAAACTCAAGGGACGCATAAAGGTTTAGGATTTGCCGGGTGATTATCTTAGAAGATATTTATTATAAATATGAACCGGAAGGAATTGAAGCTCTGCGGGGCGTTTCTCTACAGATAAGAGAAGGAGAACATCTTGCTTTAATCGGTCCGAACGGCTGCGGAAAGACCACGCTTATAAGGCATCTGAACTCTTTGCTTTTGCCTGCAAGCGGCAAAATAACGGTGGACGGTTCAGACACAAAAGATACCAGGCAACAGGCCCAAATCAGGTCGCGTGTTGGGATGGTTTTTCAAAATCCTGATAACCAGATAGTCGGTATGACAGTAGAAGAAGATGTGGCCTTCGGTCCTGAAAATTTACGCCTGCCGACAGCGGAAATAAAAAAGAGAGTTGCCGAATCTTTGGACAGGGTAGGTATTTCAGAACTTGCCTGCCGTAATATCGAAAATCTATCCGGCGGTGAAAAAAGACTGGTGGCAATAGCTGGAGTGCTGGCTATGAGGCCGCGCTATATCGCGCTTGATGAACCGACGGCGTTTCTTGATCCCGCCGCAGCCGGGAGGGTTCTGAATATAATTGACAAGCTTCATTCCGAGGGAGTGGGAATAATTCATGTTACGCATAACATGGAGGAAGCGGCTCTTACACAAAGAATTGTGGTATTGAATGAAGGCCGGGTTTATCTGGACGGCACTGTGCGGGAAATTTTCGGGAAAGCCGTGATGCTGCAAAAAACAGGGATGCGACTGCCTCAGATTACAGAACTGCTGATTAAGATGAAAGAAGCAGGCTTTCCCGTGCGGACTGATATTGTAAGTTTGCAAGAGGCTCTGCAACAAATCATTTCTCTGACAGAACCTGTTAAGGATTGATTATGTATCACACCGGTTCTTTTATAAAAGGCCAGTCTCTCATCTATAATCTTGACCCGCGCCTGAAACTTGCCGTAACAGTCTTTTTAAGCATTTTCATTCTCTGGGTTAAACCGCCGGTGGCATTTTTTACGGGCATAGCCATATTTGGCGCAGCGCTGATAAGCCGCGTAAGTTTACGTACAATCGGCCAGGCCATGAAACCGCTTTTATATTTTATAGTGCTGATCTTTCTGGTTCACGTCCTGTTTGATGAAGGCGGAGTTTGGTTTAAAACCCCTTTTTTCGCAATTTCTCTCCCTCTGACGGGATTAAAACAGGGATTTTTTGTTGTCTGGCGGTTTTTGTGCCTTATTGTGGCCGCAGTTTTGCTGACGATGACCACAGCGCCCTCGCAAATGATTGCGGCAATAAAATATTTTCTAAAGCCGCTGAAACTGCTGCGGGCGCCGGTTGATGATATTGCCGTAATGATTATGCTGGCTCTAAGGCTTATGCCCATAATGCTCGCCCAAAAGGAAAAAATAGAGATTGCCCAGAAGGCCAGAGGTTATCATTTATACAGTTCCGGTTTTATCAAGCGGATAAAAGCTTTTTTGTTTTTAACATCAAATGTTTTATTAAGTGTCTTCAGGCGGGCGGATGAACTGGCGATGGCAATGGATGCCAGAAACTATCAGCGGGGTGATCGTTCATCTTTCATCGAATTGAAACTCACCTCAGCCGACTATCTTGTTATTATTGTTCTCGTAATTTTGTTTGCTGCAATTACATTTTTAAATTAAAAAAACTTTTAAACCAGGCTATTCATTTTCAGCAAAGATTTTCTTTGACATACAATATTCCGGTGTCCTATAGTTCCGGCATAAAAAAGATAAGTCTGTAATTTTGTCCTGCAGGGACAATGAGGTTTGCATGGTCGTAAAACACGAGCAACCGCCCATCGACGATTTGTTTGAGATCGAGCGCCGCAATGGAGAGATTCTCATCAGTCGGCTAAGGCTGTTCATACTGCTCGGATTTGTGCCCGTACTTTATATCCTGCGTTTTTTCACAGGCTATATCAGCATGACCTTTATTCCTCTGGTCGTCGGAAAATGGGTCATCGTATGCGCCATATCCTATTTTATTTATCGTCTGCTGCAACGAGGATACTATAACCATTTAATCGGCTACTGCACAATAACGCTCGATTTTGCCTTTATCACTATAAGTGTCATTACCCTTTCTTTCTATAAAAGCATGCCGACCGGCGCCATGAACGATCCCCTCTTTATTCTTTATTATCTGGTGGGGATTTCGAGCGTGCTTCGCTATAATTATAATTATGTTGTTTTCAGCGTTACTACGGGTATTGCCATCATAGCATCGCTTGCCGCCTTCGATATTCATTATTTCCATATTCCCCTCGACTCCGCTGTATTGATTGACCGCATTGCCGCCTTTGTTTTTTTTACTTTGATGAGTATTTCTTTTACCCGGCTGATTAAGGAATCCATCGCTCGCGGATATGGAATCATGCAGCAGCACCTGCGCGTGATTGATGCCATTCTGGATATCGGCCGCAAGATTGCCTCTAACAGTGAGCTTAAAAGGTCGCTGAAAAACATCACAACGAATGCCAGGGATCTGATGCAGTTTGATTTTTGCTGGATACTGCTTATTGGCGGATCTTCGGAAAAAATAAGCTGCATATCGGATGAAGAAATTCCCGGATCTTTCAAAAAAATGGAATTAATCGAAGCTGCCGAAGCCAAAACATTAACGGCTCTGGCGAAAAAATCGGGACTGAGTCTTAAGGATCAGCCGGTCATCGATTTGGCGGGAAAAATTATTAAAACAGACGAAGGAATTCAGGGCGCGATCTTCGCAGCCCGAACTCATGAACAAACAGGGCAGGAATACGATAACGCCCTGCTGGACATGTTTGCCGAACATGCCGCAATCTGTATCGGCAACTCACGTCTGTTGCAGAAGCTGAAGAAGGAAACAGTTTATCTTTATAAACAGCTTGATGATCTATCCTGTTTTGAGAATATTATCGGCGAAAGTGAGCGTATGAAAGAAATCTTCGCCCTTACCGGTAAAGTTGCGGACGCGGACATACCCGTGCTTATCTTGGGCGAAAGCGGGACGGGCAAAGAACTGGTGGCACAGGCTCTCCACAACCTCAGCCGCCGTAAGAAAGGCCCTTTTGTCAAAATCAACTGCGCCGCGATTCCTTCGGAACTTCTGGAGAGTGAACTTTTCGGATATGAAAAGGGGGCTTTTACGGGAGCGGTCAGGGCGAAGAAAGGACGTTTTGAACTTGCCGACGGCGGCACCATCTTTCTGGATGAAATAGGCGATATGGATATCGGTTTGCAGGGCAAGCTTTTACGCATATTGCAGGGACAGGAGTTTGAGCGGATTGGCGGCGAGATGACGCGCAAAGTAGACGTTCGACTGATTACAGCAACCAATCAGAATCTTGAAGACATGATTTCCAGGGGTACGTTCCGCGAAGATCTTTTCTACCGGATCAACACCGTGCCGATCCGTATCCCTGCGCTGAGAGATCGCCGCGAAGACATTCCGCTGCTGGTAAGACATTTCCTGAAAAAATACAGCGAAGACAGGAACATTGAATTGACAGGTTCCGCAATGGAATATTTGAGTCAGAAG
>Ga0153915_10004389_pt1 | contig 12996 bp, 12 predicted proteins | sample Opewatmetagenome_2_FD_107003 | JGI IMG/M metagenome (GOLD analysis project Ga0153915, IMG submission 107003) | Freshwater wetland microbial communities from Ohio, USA - Open water 3 Core 3 Depth 3 metaG | ecosystem: Environmental > Aquatic > Freshwater > Wetlands | place: USA: Ohio, Lake Erie... | reverse complement strand
TGTTCTCAAATTTCTATGAGCAAAAAGTGGGGCCTGTCGTCTAGTACGGATTATGACACCGGCCTGCGGAGCCGGAGGTCCTGGGTTCAAATCCCAGCGGGCCCGCCACCATTTTCTTAACTACCCTTCTTAAAAGTAATCTGCTGAATTTTCTTTGATACTTGGTAGAGGAGACTGCCTATGGCGATGGCAAAGGCGGGCATGGCGGGCAGGATATACCAGTAGATTTTTGTTTGAGCTAACGTGAATATCCCAAACAATAGTGCAATCCAGAGCAGAATTAGGGTGTCCGGCCTTGAACGTTTAACAACGGATTTGAATGCGGTCAACCCAACAGCGAAAGGCAGCAACGCGACCCAAATTAGGCGTTCGCTACTAACTAGGTATTCAAAGTAAAACAGGTAACTTCGTACATGGCCTTCAACAGGGCTAACTGTCCTTGTGAAGCCGTAAACAAAAAAGCAGTCATAAAAGTCTTTAAACCGCAAGTCCATATAGATGACCCACGGCAAAAAGATTAGCAGTGCTATCCCCAAAAAGAGCGCAAAACGCTTCGTAAAAAGAAAGCGGAGGCTCTTCTTCATTAGGACTAAGTAAGGGATGATTATTAACGGAATCAGCAAGGCCTCAAACTGCTTTGTCATCAAAGCCAACCCAAAAAATGCGCCGCTCAAAACCGCATACAGACTCGTTTTTTCTATGTCCTCGCTCAAAATAAAACAGTAAGTGCTAGCAAGAATAAAGAAGACCAACGGCACATCAGTCATGGCGCGGGTTGCAAACTCAAAGAACATGGTGAAGGTGCCTAAAACTAGCACTGACAACAACCCGACATATGAATTGTACAGCTTTCGCCCCAAATAGAAGATAACAACTAAGGATAGAATGCCAAATATTGCGCTCCAAACTCTTGTTGCAAAATTGGTAATGCCGAAGGCTTGGTAGGAAAGAGACATCAGCCACATTATCAGAGGAGGTTTAGCAATCCAAATTGCTTGTTCACCAAACGACCAAGGTTGAAGGTAATCACCACTCTTATTCATATGGAACGCCATGGAAGAGTACGTTTTCTCATCAGCCGCCCAAAGAGGTCCAGCGCCTAAATTGGCAAAGAAGGACACTGAAAAAACCAAGATAAGCAAACAGCAAAGTAGATTGGCATGAGCAGAAAACCAGAAATCAGGCTTTTTTAACTGCAAGCTTCGGTTCGTTCTCCTATTCAACCGAATAAAGTATATGATTGAAATTATGATCCCAACCCCGACAACACACGCAATGGAATCAAAGGCAATCGTGGTCCAAATTAGTGTAGATTCTACGGGTAAGGATTCATCTATTGCCACGCTTAAGTTTAGAGCGTAAACATGATAGTCATAGGACCCAACATAGAGTTTAGCGTTTACTATTGCGGGAGAAGAATCCACCATAGATCCAGTCAGATAACTCCATTTCTTTGCTCCCGTAAAAGCATCAAAACAATAGATGTAATAGTCTTCAGAGCCCACATACACGTTGCCGTCTGAAACTACAGGCGACCCCCAGATCCAATATCCGGTCTGAGTATGCCAAATCTTGTTGCCAGTTGAAGCGTTCAAGCAGTAAAGGTTCCTATCTTCAGAACCAACATAGACATATCCGCAAGCAACGGCTGGAGAAGAAGTCACTGTATCCTGCGTTAGGTAGCTCCACATTTCCGTCCCCGTGGAAGCGTTTAAACAAAAAACATAGCCGTCATATGAGCCTATGTACAAGCAACCATTGTGTAATGAAGCAGAGTTCATGGTGCTTCCAGTGTGGTGGCGCCAGATTTCTTGGCTCGTTGTTGCATTTACGGCGTATACAAAAAAGTCTTCAGAAGAAAAGTAGACCAACCCATCAGACAAAGCAGGCGACGAATCTACGCGGTACTTCGTTGGAAAAGTCCACAGGGGGGAACCGTCAGAGGCGTTAAAACAGTAAAGGCCTTGTTTACCTGAGCCAATGAAGACGCGGTTATCCAAAACAACGGGAGAAGACCTAATTAAACCACCTGCTTGAGATATCCAAACTGGCCACCCTGTGGTAATGTTTATGCAGTAAACCCACCCGTCGTCACAGCCAACGTAGACGTTATTATTGTAGATGGCAGGCGACGAGTTCACTTCACCTCCAGTCGGGAAACTCCAAACTTGGGTTCCACTGGAGGCATTGAGACAATAAATGGTGGCGTCTTTGCAACCAACCAAGACATAGCCGTTATAAACGGCTGGAGAAGACCAAACAGCCGCATGTGTTGGAAAAGCCCATGCAAGTTCAGCAGAATTCACTGACCTGTTGTCCATTGAGCAACCGCTATGGCTTATGTCATGACGATACATCATCCATTCGTCGATCCCGGAAGTGGTGCTAGCACCAGAGGTTGCCGGTATGCATATTGTCTGAATTAGAGTAACGATGATTAGGCCGATTAGAAACCACTGGCGTCTTGTCATTCGGATCCTTACAAGAAAGCACATGGCAGATTAGGATATATTAACGCTCTTGAACCCCGCCAACCGTTAATCAGGGTTACCCTGTACATCAGAACAGGCAGTAGACTGTTGTCAATAAGCTAAAGCTCGAAAAAATCCTTAAAATAGGGAAAAGTTGTTTTTACTCTCTGCTTGAGAGAACTATGATGTAGTCTGCTGTGTCAGCGCACATGTCTGCAGCTTGCTCAATGAATTCTATTAGGTCGTCAAAGATTACCATGGCTCCGCAGTTTATGTTAGCGCCGTATTTAACGAATAGACTTTTTGCTTTCAAGTATTCGGTGTCAATTGCGTGTTCGATTTCGCCGACTGCTTTGGCTTCTCTTATGGCTCCATTTGGGTTAGACGAAATTTTTTCTATTGCACCTCGCAATGTTTGAGCGGTTTCAACGAGTTTGGATGTCATGAAGACGGTTTTTTCACAAAGCTCCTGCGGAATGTCAGCTTCTGAGAGCATTTCAAGGCATCTTGCTGCGTCTTTGGTGTGATCGGCCAACGTGTCCAGCCGTTTTACAAGATGCAAAAGATCTTCACGGTAGTCAGCTACAAGCGCTGCGCCTTTGGAGAGTTCCGTGAAAACGTCTGTGCGAAGAGCATCAACTTCTTCCTCAGCTTTGTAGAGGTTTTCAATGTATTTTTTTGATTCTTTATAGTTCCTATCTGAAAAGCTCTTTGTTGCTTTATGCAGCCACGTTACCGTATCAAAAGCCTTTGTTATTTGTTCATGAGCTAGTTCTAGACCTCTGGTCTTACGTCGTTGCTCAAACCAATCGTAACTTCTTTTCTCCACCAACACCATCTCCATTTTGACTAAACAAATATTCTACATTGCAGATATAACCCTTATCTATTAAGACATTTCAAATCCAATTTAAGCATGGATTTCGCACTTCCAAATTGATTATTTTTTGGCTTTATCTTATTAAGTAAACATCAATTCTACGCTAACACCCGATTTTTGCACATCGCTATTCTATATAGCAACTTAGTCTTCTAAGACAATCTTGGCTAATCTCACCTTATCGACGAAACTTTTCATAACAGTATTCGTAACTTTTACTTTAAACCCAAGATCTTCAATGCGACTTTTCTGCTCAACATCCAAAACATCAATCACAAACACATCTGCGAAATCAGCGTAAAGCTTGGCAACACCAAAAGCAGAAACTTCTAAGCCCAAACCACGAAACAACTTATCCGCTGGACCCTTAATGGGTGCTCCCGCAACAATTGGGCTAACTGCAACCACTTTCGCGTTTGTCCGCTGCAACGCATCCTTGACCCCGTTAACCGCAAGAATAGTACCAATGCTAACGATGGGGTTGCTTGGGCAGACAATGATCAGTCTCGAATTCATAATAGCCTCCACAACACCCATAGCAGGTTTGGCGGCGTTTGCTCCAACAAATTCGGTGCCCACAACCTCATCTTTCGCTTGGTTTCTAACGAGGTACTCTTCAAAATGAACTAAGCCTTTGTTGGTTCGTATGCGTGTTTCAAATTTGTCGTTCGTCATCGGAAAAAGCTTAACTTTTAACCCTAACGCCTGAACAAATTCATTTGTAACCTGCGAAAGGGTAAAACCTTTCCTCAATAGGTCACTCCGGTGAATGTGGGTTGCCAAATCTCTATCGCCTAGCGAAAACCAAGTTTCCAACCCATATTTTTTGAGCATCTCGAGGCAATGGAAGCTGTCATCTTTGATTCCCCACCCTTTCCTTTCATCAACAATGCCTGCTAAAGTATAAGCAACAATGTCTATATCAGGTGAAATGTGCAAGCCAAAAAGTTCAATGTCATCACCAGTATTGACGATGACTGACAAATCTTCCTGTTTAACAAGTGTTGCTAAGCCTGTGAGAAATTTGGCTGCGCCAACTCCACCTGCCAAAGCAGTAATCAAACCATCAACCAGCCTAATGGTGATGCTTCTCTGAAACCCAGTATTCCGAGGCTTCGCCTTTCTTGGTGGTTATAAGTTCTTTTTTGAAAATTGGCACTTCACTCTTATAGCGTTCTACTGCTTCGCGCAAAACTGGAAAAATATCCGTTCGGTGTGCTCCTGCAACTGCAACGTAAACAAGTTCGTCGCCGACTTTGAATTCGCCTTGCAGGTGGTGGATTTGGACGCTAACTATTCCATGTTTCTGCTGTAAGTCGCTGCTTATTTCTGTGAGGACTTGGTTGGCTTTCTCTTCATAGGCTTCAATGGTGATCTTTTCAACTTTATCGCTCATTTCATCCAAGGTTTCTCCACGCACAACCCCGATGAAAAGCGCTATAGCTCCTGCTTTGCTGTAGTTTGGGTCCTCTTTGATGTTGTTTATTGCGTTTTGAAGGGTGAAGGTTCCTTTTTCGTGCACACCAGCATTACGGTTCAAAACTTGAGCTCTCCCACATGTTTGGTAAGGACCACAATATTTTAGAGTATCGTCTAAAACCCAATTGGAGCTTGAATAGACTGAAGAATTAAAAAACTATTTTAGTTAGGCGACTGCCGGAGCTGCAATAACTGGTGCGGCTTGCTGCGGTGCCGCGATGAGTTTGGATTTTCTTATGCCAACATGCCGTAGCGGTGCAACAAGTTTGGCTTGGTTGTAGATGTCTGAGGCGATTTTTCCCAGCACCATTTCTTGAACGAATTGATCGAGTGATAGTGCAGTTGCTTTTTCATGGATTGTTTTTTCCATGATGTCTCGAATGATTTTTTCTTGTGAAGTCTTAATTCTCGATAATGTGAGTGCTGATACTGCGATCCTGAGTTTGTATCCGTCTCTAGTTGTTAGGTTGATTAATGCATCAACTTTTGTTGTTCTTCTTCTAACTAAACTTCGGAGAAAGTCTCGTGAGTATTCATGTCCTTTGAATAGAGTTTTGGCGGTTTTTCCGTCAACTTCGTTTACTTGGAAGAACATTTTTAGATAATGGTGAGAAAAGTCGCTTGTTATGTCATACAGGGTTGCTTCTACAACTCTGCCAATTAATTGTTCTTCTTCTTGGGCTGGTATAGAACCTAACTCCACGTTTCCAAAGAACGATGGTGCAATTACCATGTACCAAGATTTTCCGCGCCATTTATCACGTACGTGTTTTGTTTTTGAAGACAAGCTTATTTCTCCAAACCGTTGCAGAAGATTCTCAAGGCAATATTAAAAGGTTTAGCGTTTTCTGTCTATTTTTTCTTTGTTGCCCATGTATCTTCTTAATGGTTCCGGTATGATTATTGTTCCATCCTCTTGCTGATTATTCTCTAGTATTGCAACAATGGTTCTGCCTGTAGCGATAGCTGTGGAGTTGAGAGTGTGGACGAAACCTTTGGGTGCTGCACCTTCTTTTTCCCGGTAACGAACGCCTAAGCGTCTTGCTTGGTAGTCGGTGCAATTGCTACATGAAACCACTTCTCGGTAACCGTTCTGCGCTGGCATCCACGCTTCAATATCGTATTTTTTAGCAGCTACAGTACCGATGTCTCCTGTGCAGACATTGACAACTCGATATGGCAGACCGATTTTTTGGAGTAGACCTTCGGCATTTTGGAGAAGTTCTTCATGAAGTCTAGATGAGTCTTCGGGTTTGCAGAAGATGAATTGTTCGATTTTGTTGAATTGATGAGTGCGAAAAATGCCTCGAGTGTCTTTTCCGTGTGCCCCTGCTTCTCTGCGGAAACAGGTGCTTATTCCTGCGAGTTTTACGGGCATGTCTTGTTCTTTTAGGGTTTCGTTCATGAGCATTGCTGCCATAGGGTGTTCGGATGTAGCGATTAGGTAGAGATCTTCGTTTTCTACTTTGTAGAGAACATCAGCGAAGTCTCCCAGCGATGTTACGCCTTCGTAAGCTTCACGCTTCATGAGGTATGGAGGGATGATTGGTGTGTAGCCTTTTTGTGTTAATTCGTCTATTGCAAAGCTCATGAGTGCCATATCTAGTCGTGCGACGTCGTTTCTGAGGTAGAAGAATCTTGCCCCTGAAGCTTTTCCGGCTCTCTCCATATCAATTAAGTCTAGGTTTAGTGCTAGATCAATGTGGTTTTTAACTAGGAAGGTGAATTGTGGGATAGTTCCCCATGTTTTAACTTGGACGTTGTCGTTTGAGTCTTTTCCAAGCGGAACAGATTCATCAAGTAAGTTTGGAAGTTGCATGAGGTAGTCGTGGATTTTCTGTTCTTGTTGGGTCACCTGTTTTTCCATTAGTTTTATTTTTTGGTCAATGTCTTGCGCTCTTGTGACTTGGGCTGTGGCTTCTTTGGCTGCTTTTTTGAGTTTTGCGATTTCTATGGTTACCTGTTTTCGGTCATGGCGAAACTCGTTTAGCTTGGTGAGGTTTAGTCGCCATTCCTTGTCAACGGCGATTAGGTCTTGGAGTATAGCGATGGCTTCGGGGTTGCCGCGTTTCGATAGGTTGGCTCTGACGAGGTTAGGGTTTTCGCGAATAAGCTTGATGTCTAACATTGTTCTCACGCGGAGTAATTCTCTAGCTAACAATTTCGGTTATTTAACTTTGCCATAGAAAACAACTCGCAGATGAGAGTTTAACTACATACTACAACCGATTAAAAGAAAAACGAGTTAATGACAGGCAATAACAGACAACACCCAGCAGCAACCTTGGAAAGCTAGACGTTCCCCCATATTTAAGAGTCGACATTCTATATATTTAGGCTCACATATGAGTTAGTTGAGTGTCATATTGGTTTTTGCGGTCGTATGTCTTGGAAGGCGTTGGTTTTGTTCTGCTGGTTCAGCTTCAAGCGGATATGTTGGTATGTAGTCTGGAGCGTTTGTGTCTTCCGTGCCATCTTGAGGTGGCGTTTCTTCGGGCGGCTCTTTATCGAAACTTCTCCTAAGTAGTATCGGCGCCATAATTGTTGTTATCATAATCATTCCCAAGATCGCAGCATAGGTGCTTTGTTCAATAGCTCCTGCGGAAATAGCTACTCCGGCCACTATCAGACCAACTTCGCCTCTTGAAATCATGCCTATGCCGACTCTGGTGCCTTTTGTGCGGTCTTTGAGGAAGAAGGTTGCTGGTAAGCCGCATCCAATCAGCTTGCTTACGATAGCTACTATAACTATCGCTATGAAGAAGACGTAGAAGAACCAATCGGAAGTAACAAAGCTTCGCATGTTAAACTGTGCGCCTGCCAACCCGAAGAACACAGGCGAGAAAATTATGCTTATTTTTTTGGTGAAATCCCTTATTTTCTCAATTGTCCTAGAGCTGGCAACAGCCATTCCAGCAGCGAAAGCACCAACGATAGGTGACAAACCGAGGTACGCGGCTAGTGCTGAAGCGCCAAAGCATGATGCTGTTGCTGCGGCTTCCACTATTCCTTCTGATCCTTTTGAAGTCAAATTAATTATTCTTGGAAGAACTATGGCGGCGAAAACTGTCATAGCAAGCCATAACGCTAGTGACGTAGAAACCACCACAAGTACGGTAAAGGGAGTGATGGTTGTTGCTGTAGAAATGAAGGAAAGGATGACACCGAGAATCGCGAGCCCCAACACGTCATCTACTACGGCGGCGCTGACCATCATTCTTGATTCTATTCTGTGGGTTTGCTTGAGCTCCTGCAAGACTACTGAGGTTATGGAGATGCTCGTTGCAACTAATGCAGCGCCGATAACAAGGCAAGCTACGGTGCTAAATCCCAACACAAGCGCACTTCCGTAACCCATAATGAACGGGATGATAACACCGACAGTTCCAACCACAAAACTTGCTGTACCAACCTTTCGGAAATCCCTGAAAGTCATCTCTAAACCGGCAACAAACAATATGAGAATACCACCGATTTCTCCGAACGCACGGACAATATCGTTTATCTGAATCAGAGGCGTACCGTTAATCACTATTAGCGAGCCCAGAGCAAATGGTCCAAGAATAATTCCTGCGAGCAACTCGCCGAGAACCGACGGAATTTTTCTCCAAGAAAACACTTCGCCTAAGACTTTCGCTGAGAAAACAAGTATGCAAATCGTTGTTGTTGCTCTCAACACTTCGTCTAAAGCCATCAGCTTTCCCGGCTCTCTGCACACGAACGTCGGAGGTATTTAAGTTGGTTCGTCCATGCTAAGTTTTTTTGCCATGCGGATATATGTACTTTAAGCAATAGATTGCCTGTTTTCGGAAGACTACGTTTTCTGGTTTAGAAAGGTAAAACTAAATTGATTAAAAAATAAAAGAAATTTTGTTTGGTTGTTTTGGTTTCTATCGATTTTTCTTACGCAGTTTTCTTCAGCGTTATCTCCATCGTGGAAACCATTCTGGATTTGTTCTCTCCCTCTCGCGGTGGCATCTCTGCTGTTCCAATTGCGATCTTGCTGACCTTGAGGTCTTTAATGAAGCGGTTTCTTGCGATCTCAGCTACGTCAACAGCGGTTGTAATTGCTTGGCCTCGTGCTTTGAGAGTGATTTCGTTTAGAGTTCCTGAGGAGAGGCTTGTTATGATTGCCAGAACATAGCTCATAGGGGGTTTGTTTCCGACGAAGATTACGTCATTTGCTTTTTCAGTCATTTTGTTTTACTCCTTTTTGTATTTGCTTTGTGTAACGTTGCTATTTTGCGCTCTGTTTTGCGTCAGAACGTTACTGCCAAATAATAATGCTTCTTCCTTATAAGTCCATTGAAAAACCATCAGACGACCAAAATCGTTCAACGTTTTCATGACGGAGCAACTGGAAAGGCTTTTCTACAGCTAGCCCACCTATAAACCAAATACACAATCCAAAGTGAAGAGTTAACTTGCTAACAAAACTCAAGAATAAAGTTCAGCAAATGCTAACTTCACAAGCAATGACGGCCCACAAAATAGGCTTAAGCCCAAACAAAGTAAGTGTCATCGGCTTTCTCCTTGCACTCGCATCAGCTGCCGCATACGCTTTTGCGCCAAACTTTGATTGGATGCTTCTGTTAGCAACAATATTTCTTTTAGTCTCAGGATTCTGCGACTCCATGGACGGCATAATCGCCCGAACATACCAACAAGAAACCGTTTTCGGCGGCTTTTTTGACTCAGTCCTCGACAGATACGCAGACGCAGCAATCTACGCTGCCATAATCATCGCTGGACTAGCAAGCCCTGCTTGGGGTCCAGTTTTTGGCTCGATTTGGGGCTTAGCTGCACTATCAGGTTCCGTGCTGGTAAGTTACAGCCGAGCAAGGGCAGAGGCAGCAGGAATAAAAATGGAATCGGTTGGTTTTGCTGAACGAGCTGAACGAATGCTCATACTTGCTTTCGTTAGCATAATTGGGTTCTTTTGGTTGCCTGCTTTAGGTTATGGCATTGCCTTGTTGGCTGTGGTTTCAAACCTTACAGTGATACAAAGAGTACTTCACGTTTATAGGGCACTAAACAAAAAAGCAGTCGTTGCTTAGTATCTTCTTCTACGAGCTTTTGAGTGGCGCTCGCTCTCAGCTCTAACATTAACAATTCCACGGTGAACGGCGCATGATATACAATAGTATTTTGTGTCAACCCAAGATGCCAAGAACGTGCCTTTTTGCCTAAGCTCTTTAGCCAACTGAGGCTCAACAAACGATACACGCCGTGTAGATCTCTTTGCCTTATCACGCGGCACCATTGCTCCGCAATTAACGCATTGAACAAGACTGCTGCTTCCTTTACTGCCTTTTGATCTTCCACGGCTCTTTCGCTTAGATGGCAATTAGTTTGACCTCTTTTTCCTTTTCTTCCATTTATTGAATTAACTATCTTATATATCTGCTCTTAACTTTAAAAGAGAAGCAATGTTTGCATTCCGATTTAGCTGAGGAACAATTTTTCCATCAGCGGAAGTCATCAAAGTCGTCACTCCAGGACCATGACCAGCTGTAAAAGAATTCGAATGCGCAACCACACCAACCGAGATAGCACCCTGCCGATAAATCCTGCCAAACGAATGATCCGCATCAATAATAGCCACCAAATCGCCAAGCCGCAAATTCTCTAAATTATATTCCTCAACAACTTTCTCATCGAACAGTTGAATATCATAGTCGCCTGAGTTAACCTGGTTAGCGCCCAAGCCCGCACCCATAATGACAGCTGGAACAATATGCGTAACCAATATCTCCAACTTGTCATCTTTCGCCCTAGGATTCCATGCTCCAAGCAGCCGCGGGTCCATGTTAAACACTTTAATCTCTGGAAAATCCAAAAGCTTCAACCCAGTTCCGAAAGCCTTAACCAAGACTTTATCACCAAGCAAAAGCTGCTCCAGAGTTTCTGAAGGAAAATCAACAAGCACGTGTTCGGTTCCACCATGTTTGCCTGTGACCACACCTTTGGCACCTTTCGTGTCGCCGCTGACCACGATTGCTTCATTGCCAACACATGAGAGTATATTGAACGCTGTATTTGCTGCTTGCCCTGAGCGGGGATCGTTTTCCTTGTTTTCTACGCTTGCGCCCGGTTCGACGTGATCTGCTTCCCAACCGCACGCTGGGTCGCCGACTCGCAGATTGTAGGTTATGCCCCCGACTCCCGGCAACACCATAGGTTTACCAGTGGCTGAAACACTGTAGACCGAGCGGATGGTCGGACTGACGATTTCGCCCATAACAGAGATCTTTATGAGTTTTTCAGCATTTGTTTTAAGCATAAATAGTTCCTCTTTGGGCATGTGCTCTATTTGCAAGGAGTCTAATAAACTTCACAGAAGCGTTTCCACCTTAAGCAACTCTTAAATTATGCGCCTCTTTTACTTTGTTTGGCAAAAAGCTAAGTCTGTCTGAAATGTCAGAAGTGAACAAAGCCATGTCAGATATTGGATTAAGAACAAAAATGCTAGTACGAGACGTAATGAGCAGCCCAGTGGTAACCATGGATGAGAATGAAACCTCAAATAAGGCCGCAGTTGCCATGGACAAGAATGATCTAGGTGCAATCATTGTCACAAGTAAAGCTGGAAAATCAATCGGCATCATAACCGAACGTGACCTTGTGATCAGGGTTCTAGCTAAAAACGTCAAGCCAGATACTGTTAAAGCAAAAGAAATCATGACCACACCCCTTGTCAACATAGAACCTGACGCCACCATAAGTGACGCAGCAAGAAGAATGAACAGACTAGACATTAGACGACTCGGCGTCTTCTACAAAGGCAACTTAGTCGGCATCATCTCAAGCAAAGACATCTTAGGAGTAATGCCTGAACTAATCGAAATAATGCAAGAACGCTCCCGCATCGAAGGCGATGCACGAACCGAAGAAACAGAAGAGGTACCGCTATCAGGGTACTGTGAACGATGCGAGATCTACTCGGAAAGCCTAAAGGAACGCAACGGACAAAACATCTGCGATGAATGCCGCATAGAATTAGAACAAGAAAAATAATTCATTATAAATCAATAAAGACTACATTTTCTCTTTCCTCAACCCGATAAACCCTCAATTGCTTCTGCGCTAGACCCCTAAGCACCACGCCGCTTGTAATATTAAACTGCGAATAATGCCACGGGCAAGTCATAACATCGCCCTCAAGCGTGCCTTCAGCCAAAGGCGCTCCTGCATGGGTGCATCTGCCGTCTAAACAAAAGATTTTGCCCTCAAAGTTAACCGCTAAAATTTCATGACCTCTGATTTTGAAGGATCTAAGTTCTCCAACAGCAAGGAGGCTCTTTTCGCATAATTTAATAAGCATTCTTTAGCTCATCCCATCGCCAGGTTGAGAAAGCATCGTTATTTCATTATGCTTGCTTACGTATTCTGATACTGTTAAGACGTATTCAGCGTGGCTCCAAAGCAAAGGTGTCGCTGAAATCGGTTCACCTGAGTATGGGTTAAGCTGTTCAGCTAATGCCCCTGAAGCTAAAGCGTTTTTGGCTGCCCATCTGAGAGCATCCATAGCTTTCGTCAATTCACCAATTGAAGACGCAGTTGCTATGTGCCATCTAGCAAGTCGCAGCGTAGAGATGAACCATGGGTTGCCAGGAGTTTCCATCGACACACGCCTATAGTGGTCGTTCTTGTATCTCGCCAAGCCACCGATATCAGTTTTTACTGATAGGTTGCTGGCTAAGGCTTCCATTGTATTTTTAACTCTAGGATCTTTGGCCTGCAAGACTTCGTAAGCAAAAACCGTGGAGACGCTGCTGTCAGGAGTCGTATCTTTTTGTCCATTGGGGTAAATGCCTTTAATGAACCGTTTCAGTTCGGGATCATAGAGATGCTTAACCATAGCCTCCTTTAACTGTGCGGAAGTTGTAGCAAGAGTTTCTTGCCTATTACTATCATAGAACACTTTGGCAAATTTGGCAGCTGCATCCAGTGCAGCGGCAACGCCAGCTACAGTTGACGTGAACACTCCGACCTTTTCCTCCCACTCATCAAACGTCGGTTTAGGCAGCAATGTGTCAGGGTCGCGGTAATTCATCATGAAGTCCGCAGCTTTCATTACTAATCGGTCATAAACCTCAGTGACAAATTCCAGGTTCCCATCGTTCTCATAGTACTTCCAAAGAGCGTACAACACACTTGCGGTTT
>Ga0153915_10004388_pt1 | contig 12999 bp, 11 predicted proteins | sample Opewatmetagenome_2_FD_107003 | JGI IMG/M metagenome (GOLD analysis project Ga0153915, IMG submission 107003) | Freshwater wetland microbial communities from Ohio, USA - Open water 3 Core 3 Depth 3 metaG | ecosystem: Environmental > Aquatic > Freshwater > Wetlands | place: USA: Ohio, Lake Erie... | reverse complement strand
CGATACGGAATCGGGGAAGAAGAGATCGTCCGGAGCCCTCACCGCTCACTCTCGATCCATGATCTTTCTCAGAGCCCGCGTGGGTGTAAGCACGCACGCCCACCAGAATTAGTAACAGGAGCGCGACACTGAATACGACCGTCGCAAGGGCCGCGGGGACTCCTTTCTGGGCTGCCACCAACAGGATAACGAGTCCGGCAGATGACCAAGGAAGCAAGCTCTGGACAGCGTTCTCACTTGTCGGAGATGAGTCTCCTCTGCCGGAACTGACCGTACGCTCCCCCCTGAACGGCGAACTCTACTAGCCGTGCGGTATGCCCCTGCGGTACTTATCGTTTGCCGCGAACCCTCGAGCGGCAAAAATCAGACCAAGTTTACCTTGGCTACACTCGAGTCTATAAGCGTCAGAAGCCTCTCTAGCTGGCTCTCCGTGATCTTCCCGTCGAGGTAGAGGTTTATGATTCTGAGCCGCTTGTCCTCCGGGCTCGCGCCAGCGCTCGCGACGATCTCGGCGGACACTTCGCTCTTGTCCGCCAACTCGCCCATCGCAGTCGGCTTCGTCCCGTTTATTGCGACTGAGCTGTTGAACGCCTGCTTCACCACGTCCTGCGAGACCCTTGTATAGGATATCGCGCTCTCGAACGCCTGGTGGACCAGGTCTTCGGAGAGCTTCGCGTACTTCCTGAAGTTCTCGATGCTCCTCTCCTTCGAGTGTTCGATCGCGTCCTGGACTTCCGTGAGGCTCAGGACCTCTCCCTCGATCCCTCTCGCGAACTGCCCGATGTTCTTCATCTTCTCGCTCAAGGAGTCCAAGATAGTCGTGTTCGTGTCCACGATCACCGATGTCGAACGCGAGAAGCTCTTGACGAGCTCGTCCTTCTCGAGGAGGTCCCTGGCCGCCTTTAGGTCATCCTCGGCCAACGGCACTTCGAGCCCGAGATCCCTAGCGACCCCTAGGCCCCTCTCCGCCATCTCATAGGTGGACGCTGCTCTGTCGTAAGCGGCCTTCTTGGCCATCGCAGTAAGATTCCTGGAGCTCTCCAGCGCTTTGTCCAGGTCGTCCGTCTTGAACAGCGCCATGGTGTCGTTGAGGGCCTCGTCGAGCTCATCCGTGGCAGCGCCCATCAGCTCTGCCGTCCTTATGGCCCTCATGCACTCTGCGAGGTGTCTCTTGCCCTTGTGCTCACGCTTGAGCATCGTCTCGACGGCCTTCTCGCCGTCCTCTGCGAACCTGATCGCCTCCTCGAACTGGCTGCCCTTCAGCTTCTCCCTTGAGATGCGCAGCAGGTCGAGGGGTCTGTCGATGTTGATTCCGGCCTTCTTGGCGAGAACGAATCTCTCCTTCGCCCTGAACATTATCTTGAGGACAATCTCCTGCTCCGAGTCCCTGATCTTCTTCGAGGCTTCGTTGAGGGAATGAATCGTATCGGCATACAACCCGTCGTCGAGAGCGCTCTTAGCCTCGTCGAGAAGGCGCTTTGCCTCTCGCGCACTGCCGTGATGCTTCTCCAAACGCCTGACTGACTCTCTTGAATGCTTCAATATCTCGGGCAGCTTGGCCAAGAGCACACCCTTTGCCTCTCTGTCGACCTTCCTGAAACAGGTCGTGGCGACCTTGAACTCGCCTGCTTCCAGGGCAAGTTCTCCCCATTTGAGGTCCTCCCTGGCCTTGTTCTGCTCTATCCCGATCGCCTTAGAGGCTGCCAGGAGCTCCCTTGAGCGCAAGAGGAAGCGATTGACCTCAGGAGGGACGGGTTTCTTCTTCTTCGAACCTGACTTCTTCCTGGCGGCTCGATCTCTGTCCTTTGTTCGCCCGAGGTTCTTGCTCATCGCGCCCGAGAGTTGCGTCGCGATGGCAGTCGGCTCATCCTTCGAGGATACGAGCGGCATAACGGCCATCTGTTGCCTCAAGCTCTTGTGAAGGGACTCGAGGAGTTGATCAGTGTCGATCTTCTGTCTCACGCGAACTGGAACCGAGACCGGCTCCCGCAGGTGTCTCCTGCTCTCGATCAGTACCTCCGAGTGGTGCCCAGTTCCGTTCGGCACAATGCCTGTGCCGTCCCCTTGATGCGGGGTGCTGGGCCGACTCTCCTTTGATGACTTCCGCAAGAATTCTCCCCCGTCTGATTGTGTGAGTACTGACTACTTAAGCAACATATGAACCGATATTTGTAACTTTAGTCGCGAAGGGACCGGCGGAATCTGCATTATTGAGCGTCAATTGGACTGCACCGGAATGGCGACATTGCATCCAATGCTTAATTATGAACATAACGCTGCATCGCGCCGTTAATTCACGCAGCAGAACTCCTTTCAGTCGGAATGACAACTCTGCAGGTCCTTTGATTTCGAAAAAGCCGCGCGCGCATCAGCCAATCCTGCAGCTCTTCAGACCGTGCTTGTCGTAGTACCTCTGATGATACTCCTCTGCATGATAGAAGGTCGACGCAGGAACAATCTCGGTGGCAATCCTCCTACCCGGGTACGCCCCTCTTTGCTCCAGACTCTTCTTGGACAGGGTAGCCGCGTCCTTCTGCTCCGGGGTGTGATAGAATATCGCCGATCGATACTGTGATCCAACATCTGGTCCCTGACTGTTCTCTGTAGTCGGGTCGTGGATCTCCCAGAAGACGTCAAGCAGCTGGCCATAGGAGACTTCGGAAGGATCGAACTCTACGAGGACGGCCTCCGCATGACCCGTACGGTCCGTACATACATCCTCGTAAGACGGGTTCTGCTGATGTCCTCCCGTATATCCAACCGTCACATTCGCGACGCCCTTTACTTTCCTGAAGGCCGCCTCTACCCCCCAGAAGCAGCCTGCCGCGAATGTCGCTTTCTCCGTGTTCCTGCTCGTCATGTTCAGAAGGGAGTTCTTCTGCAGAGATTACGGTTTGACCGTACTGATGCGCCGCACATCATCGAGGCACGATCTTCCTTCGCAACATGAGAAACAGCATCGCGGTGATTCCGAATACCGGAAGCAGGTCGAACTCTGGGATGTCAGTGGTTCCAGCCGGTTCGATCGTCATGATGTAGAACTTCGCGCCCGAGAGGGTCACGTTGGAGGGATGCTCTACGAACACTCCGACGTCCGGGGTCCATGTACCGTTTCTCCAGTCCTGGATTATCTGGTCAGTGCCCTCGTAGACTGTCGCGTTGTCCGGATAAGTCACTGATTCGAACTTACCATTGAACACGACCTGGGGCTGACTGTGGTAATCGATCCTGCTGATGAACCGTCCACCGTTCTCCCTGAGGGTCATGACGGCATTCGTTCCAGTGGCATTGAGCAGGATGCCCGAGCCGCTATAGTACGTGTGCGTGAACGTACTGTCCGACCTATAGTCCCCGAACAGGATCGTAGAGAACTCGAACGGGAGGTCCGCGGAATCGAATCTGAAGACTGTTCCGTTCCAGGTTCGGGCCTGGTACGAGCAGTTCAGGGCGTGGACCCTGAAGTCGTAGCTGAGGCCCAGAGAGGTGTCCGCAGAGCTGCTCCCGTCGAATGTGTCCGTCATGCCTAATGACGGGAGCACGGCGAGCGCCACAACGAACGATACCCCCACGGCTAGCAGGACAACCGCTCTTCGCCCAGCCGGCCTGCACCTAACGGTGGTAATGTACGAATGAATGTCGGCAGTGAAACCACGGTCTGAGATCAGCGGTGCCACTTCATCTGGGTCAGACTTCTGAAGATAAAGAGCAGGTCTACGCTGTTATCAGCCTATCATTATCGATACATGAAAGACGACGGTTCGAGTCGGCAATCTCGTCTAAGAGCTCTCGGACGCCTCGGTCACCCTGCGCGATTCTTGGGTGTTGTGGAAGTCGACCAGACCCTTCGCCAGCACCGGCAACATGATCAGACCGAAGATGATGGTGAACATCGCAACATCGAACCCGAACTCGTCCGAAAGGATCCACCATACCGGGTTCACTGCAGTTATCAGCGCCGCCAGGGTAAGGGCCGCGACTCTGCTGAGTCGAAGCAGCGCCATCGAGGGCAGCGCAACTGACAGGAATATCACTGCCAGCGCCAAGATCCAGTTGGCCGCATCGACTACGATTACTCTGGCGTGAGTGTCATACGAAGGGTCGACACCCATGACTAGATAATAGTCTACGAACGCCCCGATCACGGTCACGACTACAGCTAGGACGAAGACGTTTGCCAGGAACATGTAGGCCTTCTTGGGGAGATTTCCGACGCGGTCCAGCAAAACCCTCGCGGTGAGGAACAGAAACGCAGTCAGGAAGAACAGGTTCATGATGATGTTGAGCAAGAACAACCAAGTCAGGCCAGAGACAGCGTCTGTCACCTTGAAGGTCGTGTCCGGCGGCGGAGGAAATTGGGGTCCTGGATTCGCACTGACACTTAGTGAGAGGATGATGATCGATATGCAGCTAAGGAGACTGACAAGCAAGGCGGATCTTGGGATGGTTCTCGTCACTTCACCCCCAGTTCAGAAAGACGAATTGTCATCGCGCTATAAGCCATCTGCGTATCTGGCACTCGTATCGCTCTAGCAGGGTCTCACGAAGCTTTCGGCAGGCTCAAAGCGACTGCTGCAACTGTCGCTAGGAGTTCCAAGCTCTTAATCGTCTGACCGTCTGGGAACTTCCCGTTCTGCATTCCGGATACCTCTATCCAGCCCACCAGGTCTTCGCCCTTCCCGAGGATGAGTATGTCGATGTAGTCACCCTCGATCGTGTCGTCCAGTGAATGACGGGCGGACTGAAGCATCACATCCCTGTGGAATGTCCCCTCCTCGTCCTTGTCATATGGGTTGTCCTCGGCGAGGTAGAGCCTCGTGTACTTGCTGATTTGCATGAACTTGTATACGTCCTGGCTGTAGAACTCCTCGAATGTGTATTCGAGCTGCTTGTGTGCCTCCCAGTTGTCGTCGTGGAGCCCCGACATCACTTCGTATCTGAACTTGCCGTCCGAAGGACTCTTCAGACCTATCGTGACTTCCTTGAACCCGATCTTGTTCCGTATGGCATCTGCGGTTTCCTGGAGGAACCTATGTATGTCCAGCTTCGGGTCTGCGAGATCGTCTAGCAGGTGGTGTATGCAGTCCATTCGCTCGCCCGCCGGGTTCGTGCTAGCGTACTGGTAGTCCAGCCACATACGCCTCTTTATCACATCGGGCTTGATGACCTCGCTTCCCATAGCTCACACTGCTCTGCAACGCTCCAGAGGGGAGAGACGATCCTCCTAGCAGGGTACGAATGGGTCAAGCCTCCTATTGGACTTTTCCGCTCTAGTCTCATCGTTTGCGCAGCTCGGCTCAGTCTCTCCTTCGTTTTGCAGACCTCTGTGCGCCTCCTTTCAGTCTTCTCGATCCGGCAATTCGGACGAATCCGATGGCAACATACTTATCGTTTGAGGAAATCGCGGAACTAGGCTGGCAATCCGAAGATGACCGATATCTCAGTATTACTCGCACTGGTTTCACTGTCGATATATGGCTTCACCCAGGTGATTGCCAAAGCCGTGGTGAAGAACCTCGACGCCACCTCGATGGTCGCCCTGAACTTCCTCATCTCCGTCCCAATCTACATATTCCTTTTCGGTTGCGCCATCGTCTTCTGGGGGGAGTACGTCAATCATCTCGAGTATGTTCTTTACGGGCTCATAGGTGCGTCGACGGCCAGGGGTGGATACTACATCTATCTAGAGGCCCTGGAAAAGGGCGCGGTGAGCATGGTCGGGAGCATCACCGCCGCGTTTCCGGCGATCACCGCCATACTCGCAGTCACATTGCTCGGGGAGGAAATCTCTTCTCTCAACGCCGTCGGGATCACGGTCATTATTGCCAGCATGGTCACTCTCTCGTTCTCACACGGCAGGTCGGAGGGCAGGAGCGGTTTCTCCAGGGTGTCATTGCTCCTGAGCCTGACCACGTTCGTGATCTGGGGAGTTGGCGGTATCTTCATCAAGCTCGCGCTGGACGGCCTGCCACAGATAGCCTACCTGGGTCTGTACCCGTTCGTGCTCCCGCCTATTGCCTTCGCGTACCTCAGACACAAGAGGGCCACTAGGACGATCTTCTTCCCGAAATGGACTATCCCAGTCATAGGGGCCATCGTGGTTGCGGAGCTATGGCAGCTGGCATACTTCGCTGAGACCGGCGCTGTTTCGCAAGGCTCCGCCTCCATCGTCTTTCCTCTCATATCCGCGTATCCCATTGTGACCATAGTGGGTGCCCGGTTCGCTCTGAAGGAGCGTCTGTCTAAAAGCGATCTCATGCTGCTTCTTGGGGTCATGGTCGGGATTGTCCTGACATCAGTCGCGTGAGCCGATGGATCGCAGAGCATCTGAGGGGGGAGTCTTCGAATCTTGGCCAAGAACCCTGAAATAGCCTCCAAAGGCTTCTTTGAATAGAGCAAAGATTGAATTTGGTCCATCACATAGCTGGTTTGGAGGAAATGTCCCATGAAGATGGTTGAGGTCGTCAGGCATTCGGTGCTCTCAGTCGTCCTCAATCTCAAGAGCTCATTTGTCACCGTCGTGGGCGTGGCCTTCGCGCTAGCGTTCGTGTTCGGGATCATGATTTCGATAGACACTATCTACGCTGCCGCCGAAAGAAACGCTTACGGCACAAGTATCGGCGATGGCGACGGTTCTGTCCATTCACTGAGTTGGGCCTGGTCGGGAGAGACCGAGCATAGGCTCTTCGCGGCCGCAATGTCACTTCCCGCGATTGCGGTCGGGATCATCGTATCCGTCGCTGGGGCAAACTTGGGCATAAGCATGAGAGCGGAGGAGGCCAAGCGGCTAAGATCAAAGGGCGCGTCTGATAAAGACGTCTTCCGTGTCCTGATGACGGAGGCCGCGGTTCTTGGAATCATCGCCGCAGTCATCGGACTTGTGCTCGCAATGTTCGTCGGAAACGCGGTACTCGACTCTGTTCTGAACTTCATTTTCGATGCGAATCCTAGTTACGAGATACCCGGGGGATTTCTGACAGTCTCTGGCCAGACCACAACCTACGCTATCCTTTCCGGCATCGGCCTCATGCTGCTCGTGTCTCTTGGTCCGAGCAGACGGTTGTCAAGACTGGTGGCCGTTGAGGAAGCTCCAAAGCAACGGAAGCACAAGCGTTCGGGACTTGGCGCATTGCTAGATATCATCTTGATAGCCCTCTCTTTGGCGAGCATAGTTGACATACTATCCGGTTGGAGGTGGGAGTGGTCCCATGGTTTTGACTGGTACACCAGCTCCATCGATACATTCCTTGGTTCGTTGGGACTCATGCTGTTCCCGGCCATGCCATTCATGCTAGCGGTAGGCATAGCGGGGATTCTCACAAAGCCGCCCGTCATGTTGCACAAACGGTTCGGTCGGTTCTTCGCGCGGTCGGATGATAGACCAGAATCGCCCGAGGAGGATCCCGTGGACAGGAAGAGGGCCGCGAGGGCTTGCGTGCTTGTCGCGCTTGTCCTTACATTCGGCATGTTTGCCACCGTGACGACCCAATCGATGCTGGAGCATGACAAGGCCGTCGCCCGTCATCAGGTGGGGTCTGACGTTTCCTTGAGCGCCTCGTACTACGGCTATCCGAATGGTTCACAGTGGGAACCTCCGCTCTTGTTCGATCGTCTATTCGAGATCAAGTCCTTGCCGGGGGTTACGAGCGCCTCGATCCTCGAGCACTTCGTCCCGACGGCCAACGGGATATTGGTGGCCGCTGTGGTGATCGACCCAGAGGATTATTTGGACACAGTGAAACCGGACGACGATTACTTTGACGGACGCGGTAGCGAAGAGATGCTCGAACTTGCGAACTCCGGATCGGCCCTGGTGTCCAATCTGTGGGCCGAGACAAATGTCGTGAGCGTCGGGTCCCAGGTTTCGATTCATGTCGTCACGGGTGGACTGAGCGTCGCAGACGTGGACGATTGGTACTTGAATGTCACAGTGAGCGGATTCGTTGAAGATCTGCCAGGCGTGGGCGCTGACCTGCTCGTGAGCTATGAAACGATGAGCGTGATCCCTACATTCAACCTCAGCTTGGCGAGTAACGGCATGGTCGTTATGATCGATGTCGAGGATGGATACGACCAAGAAGATGTAGTCTCAGCTGCCGGATTGATCTTCCAGGATGCGGGGCTCTCGAACTACTACACGTTGACTCTCGATGATGAGTATCTCCAGATTGCCAGCAACTCGGAGTTTGCCGGCATGTCAGATCTCCTGACCGGGGAGTTTGTGTACCTCTTGATGGTGATATTGGTCGGGGTCGGGATGGTGTTCTACGTGTCGGCCCTCCAGGCGAGAACGAATTCCGCTAAGGTGGATTCTCGGGGGACGGGGACTCTTGGCAGAGAGCAAGCCGTCAAAGGCGAGTCCGTTGGAGTGATCGTACTCGGTTCAGGCATCGGCGTGGTTGTCACTCTCTTGACCACATATCTGTTCAACATGCTGTGGGTACCCGTCGGTTGGGAGCCCGTCCCGAGAGAGGTCGTGTTCACCGTCACTTCCATAGCAATGATCGCAGCTTCCGTCCTATTCCTGCTGATCACTCCATTCGTCAGCTCCGCAATTGCGAAGCACACCAAGATCGGGATGCCTCAACAGCCCCGCGGTTGGCTCTAACCAGAGCGCACTCATACGCGCGATAGTTGCCTAGTTGGAAGTCGATTCGTTCAGCTAGAAGAATCAAGCTCTAGAAGACGCCGCATCCCGACTTAACAGTGATAAGGGATTCTCGGTATTCGCCACGGACGCTATCGAATACGTCCAGAGATTTATATTCATGGTGAATGATTCGATTCTTGGTAACCCGGAAACCGTTGCAGTGTGGGCAACGAAGTCTTCGGCGCCGCACATTGGGATCTGCACCGAAATCGATCTCTGAGAGCTGTTTAAGATGGAGAAGACAGGGCCACTGATGACCGGGATTCGAGGGGCACACATAGCGAGTGTTTTCAAAGGAGACTCCGACCAGTTCCGTTCCGCGTTGCCATTCGTGGTTGGAGCCCTGGATCGCAACGAGAAATGCGTCTATCTTCTGGACAGCAGTACGAAGGAGCAGGTCGTGGAGTCTCTCATGAAGATCAGGGACGTTCAACGACACATGGACGCTCATCAACTCGTTTTCTTATCATCCGAGGATACTTATCTGAAGGGCGGGAGATTCGAAGTAGATCGCATGCTTTCCGCTCTTAGGACCTTTGAGCAGGAAGCCCTGGCCGAAGGTTACAGCGCCTTGAGAGCAGCCGGTGAGATGACCTGGTACACCACAAATATGCCCGGTGTCGAAGGTTTGAGGGAGTACGAGGCGAGGGTCAATGAACTCTATCCGTCGAGCACGGCGAACTTCCTCTGCCAATACGATGAGCAGAGCTTCGATTCAGGCCTCTTAATGGACGTCATTCGCGCCCACCCGAAGGTTGTGGTCCGCGGAGAGCTGTGCATTAACCCATATTTCACGCCTACCAGAGAATTGCTTTCCTCCATCCGCGGAGTCGTCCCGAAAGAGTTGTTCGAGAGGACCGCTACAGATATACTGAAGAGGGCGAGGTTCGCGTCCATTCACGAGCTGGAGCTCCGCGATTCGAGGCGCGCCAACAAGAAGATGGCCGTGATCGGAGGGACCGTGCTCCAGGACATCCAGAGCCAGGTGTCCGTTGTCGACTTCTACTCGGACCTGGCGATGGATTCCGTAAAGGATCAGGCTACAAGGGGATATCTCGAGAAGATATCCGCAAGCTGCTCGGCCATACAGAGACATCTTGATTTCATGAGATCGTACCAGCTGTTGGACCAGACTGAGTTCCGCTGGCACGACCTGAGGTCGACCTTCGGGGGGATAGCTGAGAGGTCGGCAGCCAACGGGATCGAGATGGATCTGGAGCTTGGAGCTGCCCGCGTGTGGGCCGATGGTCTTTTCGGATTGGCCCTGCAGACCCTCGTCAATGAGATGCCGGATCTGAAGGGCAAGGGTGAGAGGCTCGTCGTGAAGTCATCCGAGATGAGGAGTGGCTTGCTTATCTCCCTCTCTCACGAAGGGAAGGGAGTTCAGGATTCTATCAAGAACAGGGTATTCGAGTGCGGCTATCGAGTTGGCCGCTCAGACGGATACGGTCTGTTCCTCGCCAGCGAGATCCTGAGATCCGCGGGCATGGCCGTGAGCGAAACCGGAAAGCCGGGGAAGGAAACCAGGTTCGAGATCTTCATCCCTCAGGGAAAGTACCTCATCGGATAGACTGGGATATCTCATCCGGGCCCTTAGAAAGCGACTTAGTCCAGCTTCGCATTCAGGATATCGGGATTCTTGAGTCCTCGGGTCAAGAAGACTTTGGTAGAGCTTTCGTCCACCGATGTTGTTAGAGCCTGCGAGCAGAACTACTTGGACTATTGGAGGACCGTCGGCCTATCTTCGAATGCCGAGTTCTCGGAGGAAGGCGGGATAACTCGATGCACAACCGGTCTTCCGCAGGAGATATTCAACGTCGTCCTTAGCTGCAAGCTGCAACCGCGAGTCCTTGACGAGAGAGTCGACGCGATGATCGAGAGCTTCAGGTCTCGTCGGCTTAACCTCATCTGGCATGTGGGCGTGCTGACCGAGCCCAGCGACCTGGGCAGACACCTCGAGGCGAGAGGATATCCTCGTGACTATGACTTGACGGCGATGGCGTTCGAGCTTCGGTCTCTTGAAGAGCCTCCTCATTGCTCGGAGCGGGTGATCGTGAAGACGGTCTCCACTGGCGAGGAATCCAAGAGCTGGATCGATTGCCTGACCCGATCTTGGGAATCGCCTGCAGAGGTCGCACCATGGATGCTCCGCAATGCCTGTCTCAACAAATCTGTCGAGCGCGAGGGACGACTCTCCCTCCCCAGGAAGATGTACCTGGGAATTATCGAGGGAGAACCGGCTGGCGCGTCCATGCTCTATTGGAGCGATGAAATTGCGGGACTGCAGGACGTGGGCACCGTTCACTCGAAACGGCGCTGCGGGGTCGGCGAGGCGGTCGTGAAGGCAGCCTTGAACGACGCCCGAAGCATGGGCTTCGGGTTCGTGGTCGTCCTCTCCACCGTGGAGGGGGTCCGGATGTACGAGAAGGTCGGATTCAGGACCTTCGGTAAACTGCCAGAGCACTCTATGGATTTCAGATGAGCACTTCGTTTGCGGATCGTTCGACTATGCGAACTACGAGTCTCCGTCTTCGGTCTAGCGGCCGGTCCAGACAGGAGCGGTCCAAGCGGTGACGCCAGCCCCGTCGGTCAAGCTCGAGGCGGTGCTCACGCGCAGATAGTAGTAGTGGGACGACTCGGAAGTCAGCTGAATCGTCAGATCCACAACTGTACCTTTGGTCGGGATCTTCGCCACGACCACTCCTCCATCGGAGATCACCTCGACTAGCGTGATCGCGTCCGTCGCGGTTCTGTCTGGGTCCTCGATGTGCACACGGGCACTGTATTTCGAAGTCGTAGCGGATAGGGTCGAGCCCATGACCATCCCGTTGAGCGTGTAGGATATCCTCAGGTTCTTGTCCAGGGTAGCATACCCGCGGCAGGCGCTCATCGCAGCGTACAAGTTGTCTGGAGTGAGGCTCTCCGCAAGGAGGACCGTTCTCATCTCGTGGCCGGAGATCCAGTCGGCGTAGTGGGTATCCGAGTTGGCCGAAGGCATCACATGCCATCCAGCATCCAGCGCCATCACGTAGCTGGCCTCGGTTACCTCGTCGTTGTACACCTCGAGGATGTTCATCCCAATGTCAGCAGTCGGTGAGTAGCCGCTGAAATCATCGAAGTTGTCACTGACATAAAGCGGGTGGTTGAACTGGCCCGACGCACCAGGCTGAGTTGCAAGCCAATCATAGAAATCGGTCAGTCGGTCCCATTTGTCCATGAGCTGGTAGTGGGGAGGTGCGCGTGTGTTGTACACGTTGATCTCTCCGAGGTTACCCAGCAACCACGTCTCATAGCCAGCCATCGCCACGAACTTCCTTGAAGTGTAGTAGTCCGCAGCAGCGAGGATGTCGTTCCACTCATCCGTCGAGGCGACCCACGCTTCGTAGTCATGCCATATAGCGATGTGGTCCGTTACGGCCATGAAGTCCGCGCCACCATCGATCGCCGCCTTGTACGCGTCCCACGGCGTGCTCTCAACATACGCATCGGAATAGGCGGTGTGGGTGTGCAGGTCCCCGAAATACTGGTTGTATGCGATCGGTCTCTCCGAGCCCCGTGCCGAAGCGAGGTTCCCGCTGAACAGCGGGCCCGCGAGCACGAGGACCACAGTCATTGCCAAAGCCGTCCAAAGAGTTCTCTGTACCATCTACCGGTCTCCCCCCTTCCTCGACCGGTGAATGGTATTTGGGCTACTTGGAGGTTCCTCGTGACAATTACATCACAGAGTGATTGTCGCGTCGTCCGAGTATCCTCTTCGTTCCCATTTTCCAAGAAAATCATAGTCGACGAGTTCGATCTTAACCAGATCAGTGATCCACTTGTACCCCCACTTGCCCGGTACGACGAGTCTCGTCTTCTCAGCGATGGGAGAGCCATCCTCCAAGTATGCGATGATGACATCGTCCCTCATCGCGTCCTGCAGGGTCAGATCTGTGGTGTAGTAGTCCGATGCGGTGAATGCGACTTTGATGGCCCCTGCCTGAACTCCGGCGTCATTCAGGATGTCCTTCAATTTCACGCCCGTCCAGTTGTGGGTCCCCAACGAGATCTCGGATACGCATATCAGCTCAGCGGTTACAGTCACGCTCGGCTGCGATTTGAGATCACCGAGATCGACCACCGAGGGATTCTCGACCAGGCCCTCGACCGTAATGCTCAGCTCCGTTTGCTTCGTGGGATGCGAAAATACCACATAGGTTGACGCGATGAACACCACGACTGCGGAGATGGCAATGAGCTGCAATCCGAGCTTGCGCTTCAGTTCCATATGCAGTACGATGAACCATACTAGTCCCACGTTCTAGTCTCTTGGGCTTAACAAAGACCCGGCACTTGAGTCTGGGAGTCTTTCG
>Ga0153915_10004387_pt1 | contig 12999 bp, 9 predicted proteins | sample Opewatmetagenome_2_FD_107003 | JGI IMG/M metagenome (GOLD analysis project Ga0153915, IMG submission 107003) | Freshwater wetland microbial communities from Ohio, USA - Open water 3 Core 3 Depth 3 metaG | ecosystem: Environmental > Aquatic > Freshwater > Wetlands | place: USA: Ohio, Lake Erie... | reverse complement strand
GGTCAGTTGGGGCAAAATTGCCATCCCCTTGGCTGGAACCTTGACCTGACAAAGAAGGGATTGCGACTGATGGAAACATGTGGCTCTAATTCTGTCATTTCCCGGCTGGAACCTTGACCTGACAAAGAAGGGATTGCGACACTACAGTCAACCCTTTCCCAATATAATTTCCTGCGGCTGGAACCTTGACCTGACAAAGAAGGGATTGCGACCTTAGGTCGGGGGATCGTGGCCTCCCAGGCGCACAGGCTGGAACCTTGACCTGACAAAGAAGGGATTGCGACAGGAAGGGAGCGCGGGGCTTTAGGAGCGCTTCGCTTGAGGTTTGAGGCGTTGACACTGACAAAGAAGTGCGTTTAGCTATTAGACGGTCCGCTCGGGGATCGGACCCTACAAAAGGCTTGAGGAGTTGACCTGACAAAGAAGGGACTGAGACCGAAGGGGAATTGAAAATTGTCGATTGTCGATTGAAGATTTTCGAGGCTGTAACTCGGGTCTGAGATAAAAAGGATTGCGATCTTAAATCTTCAATTTTATAAATCTTCAATTCCTTGGGCAGTCACAACGTGCTTGCAAATGGATAAAAAAGATCAGATAATCCACAAACATTTTTTTAATCAATGCGGCTGGGAAAATGAATGCGGTTTTCAGAAAAAACACCTATGAGCAATAATGAAAGGCACAAAAATGGGCGCTTGTAAAATTATTTTTCTGCCGGAGAATAAAGAGGTACAAGTTGACTCCGGCGCAACAATCATGGAGGCGGCTGAAAGGGCCGGCGTTTCCATCAATAGCCTGTGCGGGGGAAACGGCGTGTGCGGCAAGTGCAAGGTCCAGGTTCCGGAAGGCAAGGCGCATGCCGACATGGAGTCCATAAACTATCTGTCCAAGGACGAGGTAAAAGAGGGTTATGTGCTTGCATGCCAGGCAAAGATCTATACGGACATGGAGGTCATCATACCTCCTGAGGCGCGCCTGGAGGACGAGCAGATCCTTATGGATCAACCTGTCATGACCTACAGCCGGCCTGAAAAGGTCTTAGTCCACAAGGTCGACAGGGACCCTTTGACCTTTTATGAACCTTTATCCCAGAAGGTTTATCTTGAAATGGAGGAACCGACCCAGACAGATAATATCAGCGACATAGACAGGGTTATAAGGGGATTGAGGAAAAAGACCGATTATCAGCATTTTGAGGCATCCTTTAAATGCCTCCGGGGCCTGGCAGAGATAGTAAGGACCAGCAATTGGAAGGTTACTGCCACCATCGCGCGAAACGGCAGCATATGGCGAATCCTGGAGATAGAATCAGGCGATACAAGCGATCGGAATTATGGTCTGGCTATCGATATAGGGACTACCACTGTTGTAGCCCAGCTGGTGCACATGAAATCCGGCAGTGTCGTAGGCGTGGCCGGGAGCCACAATCTTCAGGCGCATTATGGAGAAGACGTTATTTCAAGGATGATCTACGCATGCAGCATAGACAACGGATTGAATACGCTTCACGTGTCAATTATAGAAAATATCAATAAGCTTATAAAAATCCTTACAGAGCAGAAGGGAATCAGAGCGGAAGATATTACAGCCGCTGTTGCTGCCGGGAACACCACCATGAGCCATCTCCTCCTGTCCCTCATTCCATGCTCAATCAGGCTTGACCCCTATGTGCCCACCGCCAAGATTTTCCCGCAGATAAATGCCGCTGATATTAATATCAATATCAATCCGAGCGGGGTCCTGGAAACCTTCCCTGCGGTAGCCAGTTATGTGGGGGGAGACATTGTTGCAGGGGTTATTGCCTGCGGCATCGCTGACCGGCCTGAGATCAGGGTTCTTATAGATGTCGGGACAAACGGCGAGATCGCTATAGGCAATAACGAGTGGCTGGTCTGCACCTCGGCGTCAGCCGGGCCCGCCTTTGAAGGAGGAGGAATCAGCAACGGAATGAGGGCTACGCGCGGGGCAATAGAAAGGGTAAAGATTGAAAACGGCAGGGTCTCCTATGAGACAATAGGGAAGGCAAAGCCAAGGGGAATATGCGGGTCCGGGCTTATTGATTGCTTGAGCGCCCTGATCACCAATCAGCTTATCGACAGCGACGGCAAGTTCCGGTCCACATCAAAAAGCGAAAGGATCATTGAAAAGGACGGCGAACCGCAGTTTATCATTGCCTATTCACACGAGACGGAGACAGGCAAAGAGCTGACTATAACGGAATCGGATATAATCAATATCATACGGTCAAAGGCAGCGGTTTTCGCGGCCATAAAATCCCTGATAAATTATGTCGGTTTCAGCTTTGAGGATATCCATACCTTTTACGTTGCAGGGGGATTCGGGACCTATCTTGATATACCCCATGCCATCAGCATAGGGTTATTGCCGGATATTGATATCAAAAAGATTCAATTCGTGGGAAACAGTTCACTTATGGGGGCGCGAATCGGTCTCCTGTCCGTGCATGCGGTTGATCGCGCGGCCAAGATCGCCGCAGGGATGACCAATATAGAACTTTCCACCTATCAACCCTTTATGGATGAATATGTAGGCGCCATGTTTCTGCCGCATACCAACAGGAATCTGTTTCCTTCCATAAAATGCTAGAGGAGTGAATCCATGAAATGCCCGGGACAGGACAGCCGCTACTGGCAGCCAGGTGCAATCTTTGAGGTCAAGTGTCCGAAATGCGGCGAGGATGTGGAATTTTTCAAGGATGATACTGCCAGAAAATGCCGGAGATGCGGCCATAAATTTCTTAATCCCAATATGAACTTCGGCTGCGCATCCTATTGCAAATATGCGGAACAGTGCATCGGAACCCTCTCGCCTGAAGTCATAGCCCAAAGAGACGATCTGCTTAAGGATCGTGTCGCTATCGAGATGAAGCGATACTTCAGGCAGGATTTCAAGAGGATCGGTCATGCCGGTCGTGTAGCAAGGTACGCTGAAAGACTGGGAAAAGAAACCGGCGGCGATATGGCGGTTATCCTCTCTGCCGCTTATCTCCATGACATCGGAATCAGAGAATCCGAGAGAAAATACAACAGCCCGGCAGCACGCTACCAGGAGGAGGAAGGACCGCCGGTCGCAAGGGAGATCCTTAAGAGGCTCCAGGCGAGGGATGAATTAATTGAAGAAGTATGCGATATTATCGGACATCACCATCACCCGAGGGCTGAAGAGACGATTAACTTCAAGGCGCTGTATGACGCTGACCTGATAACAAACATGGAGGAAGGCCAAAGGGAACACCCGGTCGAGGATGATAAACTGAAAGGCATTATTGAAAAATCCTTTCTGACCGGGGCAGGAAGGGACCTGGCCCTAAAGGCGCTGGTTAAAGGAGGAGGACATGAAGGTCTATAGAAAGATAATAGAAATAAATGAAGAGCTTTGCAACGGATGCGGGCAATGCGTCCCTTCCTGCGCTGAGGGCGCCCTGAAGGTTATTGACGGCAAGGCAAGACTGGTTAAAGAGATATACTGCGACGGGCTCGGCGCCTGCATGGGCGAGTGTCCGACCGGTGCGCTCATTGTAACCGAACGCGAGGCCGACGATTTTGATGAGAAGGCAGTTGAGGATCATTTGATCGCCATGGAAAAGGAGGAGCATCCTCAAACTTTAAAGCCGGCATACGGATGTCCCTCTTCCAATATCCAGTCCTTTGAGGCCTCTAATGCCTATGGCAATCCGGTAAAGGCGGTTTCAGAATTATCACACTGGCCTGTCCAGATCAGGCTTGTGCCGCCCAAAGCGGCCTTTCTCAAAGGCGCTGACCTTCTTATCGCCTCTGACTGCACGGCGGTCGCCTCTCCCAACTTTCACCGGGATTTTCTCAGGGGCAGGGCCGTAATGATCGGGTGCCCGAAATTTGACGACACCTACGAGTATATCCGGAGATTTGCCGATATCTTCAAGGCCTCCAATGTGAAGAGCCTCACTGTCCTGGTAATGGATGTCCCCTGTTGTCAAAGCCTTCCGGCAATCGTTCAGCAGGGCATGGACAGGGCCGGCAAGAATATCCCCATGGTAACAATAGTTATCAATGCTGCGGGGGAAATCCTCAGCAGGGAGAAATCCGGCCCGGAATTCACAACGGCCTGATATCCTGTAAAGAAGAAAAGGTCAAGATTGCCGTTATCCTTGGAGAAGGCGCCCTTACGACCTCCGGCATTAAAGAGGATCTACTCAGCGCCCGATTGGCTGTTGAGGAGCTGAACCATAAAGGCGGGTTATTGGGCAGACAGGTTGAATTAATTGAATTGGATAACAAAAACACACCCATCGGTTCCAGGCTTGCCGCCCAGAAGGCTGTGCAGGCAGGCGTGATCGCCGTACTTGCCCCGTTCAGCAGTTCACACTCCCTCCTTGCGGGCGAGCTCCTTCAGAAAGCCAAGATCCCTATGATTTCATCAACGTCCACGAATCCGGAAGTGACCAGGATAGGCAATTATATCTTTCGCGTCTGTTTTACAGATGGAATTCAGGGAGAAATCCTGACCGAATTCGCGGTGGATGATCTAAAGGCGGGGAAATTATTTTCTTCGGCCTTGTCCATGACGCGGTCTTCCTTTTGGCCGACGCCGCATCCAGGGCGAACTCCCTGGCCCCGTCCCTGATTCGCGAGGCACTGGCAGCCACAAGAGACTTTCACGGTATAACCGGGGATATTGCAATTGACAACAATGGTGACCCTTTAAAGCCAATTCCCATCTTTAAATTTGAAAATGGGGGGTCGGTTTGCGTTAAAACATACTATCCCAGGAATTGAAGAAACCGCAATTCACTATCTGTAAACATATTGAAGAAGCCGGACGACATGCCATCCGCCTCCTGGGCTTATTAAAGTGCAGCAAAAATCCTTGCGGGGGAATCATGAGATTAAATCTTGGATATAAGATCAATGGCGCCATTCTTGGCACATTTTTTGTTATAGTCATTATCTTTATGGCCGTCTATGTGCCGTTTCAGAATCGACGCATTGAGACGACTAAAAAAATGTGGAAGGTCTGGTCGCTACCCTTGTGGAACGGGATCGGGAACCTCTGGCTAATGAGATTTACCAGGGACTTGCAGACGCGCTGTCGCTGAGACTGGATCAGATGCTGAAGGTGAATGACATCTTAATAATCAGCGTGTTTGATAAATCCGGAAAACTATTGGCATCGAGGGGCGCTTATCTTTCGGATAACCGGGGATTGTCCAGGCTAGAGATAGATAACCTCAACCATGATACTGAAATCCGCTATCAGGAGTGGCACGGACAATACACGATGATCTACACGCGCGAGATTAAAATGATCGGCGAGACGATCGGTTATATCCGCATCCATTGCGCCCTGGAAGGAGTTGAAAAAGAGCAAAGGCTTTCATACTTGCTCCTTGGCGGTCTGCTGGCTTCTATTCTGGTTGTCATGCTTGCCTTGCTAAATTTGTTCCTGTCAAAAACGATTATCAGGCCTATTGCCTCTTTGAGCGATACCATGGATCGGATGCAGGCAGGCAGGATAGAGCAGCATCATTACAGCACAAACAACGATGAAATCAGGGATCTTTCAGAGGCCTTCAACAGGATGTCCTGTGCCCTGACAACTTCTTATCAGGAGTTGGATTCTCAAACGAAACAATTGCTTGAGAGCCAAGAAAAATATCGTCTTGTTGTGGATAATGCCAATGACGGCATTGTGATCCTCCAGGATGGAATAATAAAATTTGCCAATCCAAAGACCGCCGAAGTATCGGGATATAGCATGGATGAACTGACCAGGATGCATTTTATTGATCTGGTCGCAGATGAAGACAGAGATCTGACCATGAGCAATTACATGGCAAGATTTGCGGGACAAGGCGCTCTAAATAACTATTTGTTCAGGGTCAGGAACAGGGCGGGCGAGAAGTTGTGGGTAGACATTCATGTCGTTATGATCACATGGAATGAACGTCCGGCCACCTTGAATTTTATGAGGGATATAACTCGTCAAAAGAAGACAGAAGAGCAGCTTCAACAGGCACAGAAAATGGAGGCTATCGGGACCCTTGCCGGCGGCATTGCCCATGACTTCAATAACCTGCTTCAGGCGATCCAGGGTTACGCCCAGCTGCTCCTTATGGATAAAGAAAAGAGCAGGGCCATTAATTGCTACAGCGTCCCGGGCACTGGAACCGCCTTCAGGATTTATCTGTCCCGCGATAGAATCCTTTAAAGAACCTTCCGTAATGGAAATATCAGAGACGCCCAGGGAAGGAACTGAAACGATCCTGCTTGTTGATGATGAAGAGATCCTAAGAGAGTTGGCCAGGCAGATACTTGAAAAATTCGGATATAAGGTTATCCCGGCATCTGATGGGGAGACCGGACTGGAGATCTATCGCAGTGAACAGTCGCGGATTAACCTTGTGATTCTCGATCTGATTATGCCCGGTATGGGCGGCGTTAAATGTCTTGATGAGCTTTTGAAAATTAATTCTGAGGCCAAGGTCATTATTGCAAGCGGCTATTTTATTGATGGAAGCACCGGTGCAACATCAAAGGCAGGAGCTAAGGGATTCATTAAAAAGCCTTATATCCTTGAGGGCATGCTCAATGAGATCCGGAGGGTTATTGAGGAGCGCTGATTATCCTTCTCAAAGGGCTGCGGCCGGATGCCGTTCTATTTCATGGTTTTTTTATAAGCGAGGATCGATATTGCCCGGTCCCCCGCATTCGGGTGTGTAACAGGTAATGTTTACAAATTCACATTTCTGTCTGCAGCCGGGGCATGTTTCCGGTGGAGAGGCAGCAGTGACCCTGAAACCGCACTTGTCGCATTTCCAGAAGGTCATGCCGCATTGAGGGCAAATATCTCCCGCGAAGCTTCCGGCAGCCGTATAACCGCATTGGGAGCACACCATTTTTTCTTGTTTCTCCGTCATGTTTGTTCCTCCATTGAAAATATTTTTTAATTGGCATTATAAACAATTTGCAGGAGCAATTCCAATATATATTTGCCGTTTATTCAAATCCAATGAATTCTTGACTTGGCAACGCACATCAATAAGAATAAGGGCAAAGGCACAGGGGAAAAACTGGTTGGGTTCAATAATTTCCGGTTAGGATTTTGCATTATTAAATTGGCTGATTCTTCAGGGCATCGGGAGCCCCCTTTTTTTGGAGCTATATGAATCTTTTTACCATACTCTTGATCGCCCTTGCCCTTTCCATGGATGCCTTCGCGGTATCCATTGCAAGCGGCGTTGCCATAAAAAAACTTCGCATACATCATGCCCTGACAATAGCCTCATGGTTCGGCATTTTTCAGGCAATAATGCCGTTGATAGGATGGTTTGGAGGGATCAGGCTCAGGGACGCCCTGTCAGGGACAGATCACTGGGTGGTTTTCGGTCTTCTTTTATTTATCGGCATCAAGATGATATGGGAGGCGTTTAAAATAGACCCTATTGAAAAGGTTAATCCCCTGGACATCCGTATCCTTTTTACATTGTCCCTGGCTACAAGCCTTGACGCCCTGGCTACCGGCATAAGCTTTGCATTGCTCGGAATCCCGGTTATCATGCCTGTAATCATCATAGGCGTCGTAACATTTTTAGTATCCTTTGCCGGTGTATGGATCGGAGACAGGAGCGGCAATTTATTTGGAAAGAAGATGGAGATTGCCGCCGGCATTATCCTTATTGCTATCGGGATTAAGGTCCTTGTAACCCATCTCGCTGCAGGGTAAAGGGCTCAGGATTTTTTTGATCAAAGAGGCAGGAGAATATTATGTCTGATGATTTCAGGCCCCTTGAAATAGGAGATAAAGAAGTATTCAGGCGTTTTCTGAATGACGACCCGCCTCAGATCTCCGAGTTGACCTTCACTAACCTCTTTATCTGGCAGCATCGTTATCATCCGGTCTGGACAGAACGGGACGGCTGTCTCTTGATCATCCTGCATCCTGAGGAAACAACTCCCTTTGGTCTGCAACCTGTAGGAAAGGGCGATAAAAAAAAGGGCCTCGACACCCTTTGCCGGGAGCTTAAAAATGTGTCTCCTGAGGTCAGGATATCCAGGGTCAGCGAGGATTTCATTAACAGATACCTGGATCATGATCATTATATCTATCAATCGGATCGCGACAACAGCGATTATGTCTATGCCACCAGGGATCTTATAGAATTATCAGGCAGGAGGTATCACGGCAAGAAAAATCACCTTAATAATTTTTTTAAGAAGTACAGGTTTGAATATCTTAACCTGGACACAGGGTCGGTAAAATCTTTTCTGGATATGCAGGAGGAATGGTGCCGCATTAAGATTTGCGCTGAAGCGCCTGATCTTCTTTCCGAGGGGTATGCCGTGCGCACGGCGCTGCTTAATTTTGGAGAGCTTGATTATAAAGGCGCCGCCATACGCATCGACTCTAAAATAGAGGCATTTTCTCTTGGAGAACAGCTTAACGCAGACAGCGCCGTAATCCATATTGAGAAGGCTAACCCTGATATTCCAGGCCTGTACAGCGCCATAAATCAGCTTTTTTGCCGCAATGCCTGGTCCCATCTGGAATATATAAATCGCGAACAGGATCTAGGCATTGCGGGATTGAGAAAGGCGAAAGAATCCTACTATCCCCATCACATGATAAATAAATACACCGTTATTCCGAGGTGAGCTCAGTGAAAACGGCAGACATCCTTGCAAAGACCTTACGGAGGGAAAAAGATGAAAAGTGAAGGCACAACTAAAAATGAGGAAAATGAAAAAAGGCGTGTCTTGGTTGTGGATGATGACAAGGACTTTGCAACGGCGCTTGCCGACATCCTTGAGTTTTATGGCTATCGGGTTGAAAAAGCCCACAATGAACTCGATGCAATGAATAAAATGGATTTTTTTCCTGCCGACGTCGCCCTCCTGGATATCCGGCTGGGCAATGAAAACGGAATCAACCTGATAAACAAGATTAAAGAGAGATGCCCCAACATCCTTGTAATTATGATGACGGCCTATGCCGGGACTGAAACGGCCATTGAGGCCTTTCATGCAGGCGCTTATGATTATCTTCAAAAACCTCTGAATCACCCTGACCTTCTTACAACCCTGAACAGATGTTTTGAGATAATAACCGAGCGTTCGGAACGCAGAAAGGCTGAAGAGGCAAGCAAAATTATGGAAGCCCAACTCCAGCAGGCCCGGAAGATGGAAGGGATAGGGACCCTGGCCGGCGGTATTGCCCATGATTTCAATAATTCCCTTCAGGCCATTTTAGGCTATACCCAGATTCTCCTTCTGAATAAAACGGAAAAGGATGCGGATTATCCGAAGCTGCGACAGATCGAAAAGGCCGCCACAAGTGCCGCTGAACTTACAAAACAACTCCTTGCCTTCAGCCGGAACGTCCCCACGCAGTTCAGGCCTTTAGACCTCAACATGGAAATCAGGCAGATAGAGAAACTCCTTACAAGAACCATCCCCAAGATGATAGGAATTAAATTAGACCTTGAAGAAAGGCTTGATATCATAAATGCCGATCCTTTCTACATAGAGCAGATAATTATGAATCTTGTCCTTAATGCAAGGGACGCCATGGGCGAGGAAGGAAGATTGATCCTCAAGACAGAAAATGCGACACTTAGTGAAGAGTACTGTAAAAATAATCTGATGGCTGTCCCCGGCGATTATGTCCTTTTCACCGTCTCCGATACCGGACACGGCATGGATAAGGAGACGATGGAAAGAATCTTTGAGCCTTTTTTTACGACTAAAGACAAGGGCAAAGGTTCAGGCTTGGGCCTGTCCATGGTCTATGGACTCGTAAAAAAACATGACGGCAATATCCTGTGTTACAGCGAGTCTGGAAAAGGAACGGCCTTCATGGTCTATTTTCCTGTTATCAAGAAGTCTGCCGTGCCGGCAGGGAAGGGACCTGAAAATGCGGCCCCTCCAAGAGGTTCAGAGACTATCCTTATCGTTGATGATGAGGCATTGGTGCGGGACCTCGGAGAACAGATCCTCAAGACATTCGGGTACAAGGTAATTACGGCCCCTGACGGCGAGAGGGGTCTGGAAGCCTATCTTAGAAACAGGGATGATGTCTCTCTTGTTATACTGGACCTCCTGATGCCCGGCATGGGAGGGAGGCGCTGTCTTGAGGAACTCATCAAGATATCGCCGGACGTAAAAGTAATCATATCCAGCGGTTATTCCCCGAAGGAAAATGCCGGGACAGCTATGGATGCAGGCGCCAAGGGCTTTATCAGCAAACCCTATGATGTGAGGAAGATGCTCACCCTGCTCCGGGATGTACTGGATGCCGCCTGATCGATTATTTTGTGTTCATGCCAATTTCTAAATTTACCCCTTGATAGAATGGATATTATCAATATATAATGCAAAAAAAATAAATTTATTGGAGATAATTATGACAAAATATGTATATTCCTTCGGATCAAAAAAAACAGACGGGCGTGCGGATATGAAGAACCTCCTTGGAGGGAAGGGCGCAAATCTTGCCGAGATGAGTCTTTTAGGCATCCCTGTCCCCGCCGGTTTTACCATTACAACGGATTGCTGCAATGACTACTTCTCAAACAAGTCCAGGTTGCCGGAGGGCACAGAGGAACAGGTCAAAAAGGCGTTAAAATTAGTGGAAGACAGCATGGGCATGAAATACGGGGACCCGGACAATCCCCTCCTTGTCTCCTGCCGTTCAGGCGCCAGGTCGTCCATGCCCGGGATGATGGAGACGGTCCTCAATATCGGCCTTTGCTCGAAGACAATCCCCGGCCTCATCAAACGGACTAAAAACGAACGTTTCGTCTATGACTCCTACAGAAGGCTAATTGCCATGTATTCGGACGTTGTTATGGAAAAGGCCGAGGGAATTGAACCTGAAGAGGGCAAGGGCATACGCACACAGCTTGAAGGGATCATGGAAGAGGTGAAAAAGTCCAATGGATACAAAAGCGATACGGAACTGTCCGTTGACAATCTCAAGTCCCTCTGTGTTCAATATACAAAACGCATAAAAGAGGTCCTTGGAAAACCCTTTCCCGATGACCCCATGAAACAACTCTGGGGCGGGATAGGCGCGGTTTTCAAGAGCTGGAACGGGAGAAAGGCCACGGCCTATCGACGGATTGAAGGCATCCCTGACAACTGGGGCACTGCCACAAACGTACAGGCCATGGTTTTCGGGAACATGGGCGACACATCCGCAACCGGCGTGGCCTTTACCAGAAACCCCGCAACCGGTGAAAATAAATTTTATGGTGAGTGGCTCCCCAATGCCCAGGGCGAGGACGTCGTTGCAGGCACCAGGACCCCCAACCCCATTAACGAGGCCACCAAGATGGAACAGAACAAGCATCTTCCATCCCTCGAAACGGCCATGCCTAAGATCTACAAGCAGCTGCACGGCATCCAGAGAACGCTTGAAAAACATTACAGCGATATGCAGGATATAGAGTTTACCATACAGGAAGGGAAACTTTATATGCTCCAGACCAGGATTGGAAAGAGGACCGGGACAGCGGCCCTTAACATGGCTACGGACATGCTCAAAGAAAAACTCATAAACGAATCAACTGCCGTTATGAGGCTTAAGCCTGAACAGCTTGACGAACTCCTCCATCCCATTGTTGATCCCGCGGCTGAGAAAAAAGCCACCATAATCGCGAGGGGCCTGCCTGCAGGACCCGGCGGGGCAAACGGACATATCGTATTCAAGGCAGAAGATGCGGTAGAGTGGGAGAAAAAAGGCAAGAAGGTGATCCTTGTCAGGGAGGAGACGAACCCTGAAGACGTCGCAGGCATGCGCGCTGCTGAAGGCATCCTTACAGCAAGGGGCGGCATGACAAGCCATGCGGCACTTGTGGCAAGGGGATGGGGCAAGTGCTGTATCGTGGGCGCAGGGACGCTGCATGTAGATGCGGTTGCCAAAAAGATGTCCGTAGGCGGAAAGACCTACAAGGAGGGTGATATCCTGACCCTTAACGGGACAAGGGGCTATGTCTATGAAGGCAGACTCAACATGATAGACGCCAGCGAAAACCCCAATTTCAAGGCGTTCATGAAGCTGGTGGATAAACAGAGGAAGCTGGGCGTCAGGGCAAATGCGGACACCCCGGCGGATGCCGCCACAGCAAGGAGCTTCGGGGCGGAGGGCATAGGCCTTTTCAGGACAGAACACATGTTCTATGGCGAAAACAGCGAAAAGCCGCTTTTCCTTTTAAGACAGATGATCCTGAGCAACACGGTGGAGGAAAGGATTGTGGCCCTTGACAAACTTTTCCCGTATGTAAAGGAAAACATAAAGAATACCCTTAAGGTCATGGAAGGACTTCCGGTTACATTCCGTCTCCTTGACCCGCCCCTCCATGAATTCATCCCGCAGGATGAGGTTCAACGGAAGGAGCTTGCAGACACCCTCGGCATCAATGTCCAGGAGATAGCAAGACGAGGGGAACTCCTCCATGAGGTGAACCCCATGATGGGTCATCGCGGCGTAAGGCTGGGCATCACATACCCTGAGGTCTCTGAGATGCAGATCCGAGCCATCTTTGAGGTGGCGGCCGAGCTGATCAAGGAAAAGGTAAAGGCCTTTCCCGAGATCATGATCCCCGTTACCTGCGATATGAATGAATTGAAGGAACAGAAGAAGATCATTGAGAGGGTTTATAAAGAGGTTCTTTCAAAGTTCAACCTCAAGAAGATCGACTGCAAGATAGGAACCATGATCGAGATCCCGAGGGCCTGTCTCCTGGCCGACAAGATGGCAGAGGAGGCGGAGTTCTTCTCATTCGGCACCAATGACCTCACCCAGATGGGTTTCGGCTTCTCCCGCGATGATATCGGCGGGTTCCTGAGGGCCTATCTTGACAAGAAGATCCTCAAGGCTGACCCCTTCCAGACCATTGACCAGGAAGGCATAGGCCAGCTTATTGAGATGGCCATCACAAAGGGACGCTCGACCAAGAAGGACCTGAAGGTCGGGATATGCGGCGAGCAGGGCGGAGACCCG
>Ga0153915_10004386_pt1 | contig 13001 bp, 6 predicted proteins | sample Opewatmetagenome_2_FD_107003 | JGI IMG/M metagenome (GOLD analysis project Ga0153915, IMG submission 107003) | Freshwater wetland microbial communities from Ohio, USA - Open water 3 Core 3 Depth 3 metaG | ecosystem: Environmental > Aquatic > Freshwater > Wetlands | place: USA: Ohio, Lake Erie... | reverse complement strand
CCGCAATACCGCTGAAAGAGACATGTGATCCTGAACGGCGGGATCAATCCAGAAATCTTCCTTCCCCTCGGGAACAATGACGGGCATCCGGTTATGGATGGGCTGGATCAGATCATTGGGTTCCGTGGTAATGATTGTGCAGGTGCTTATCGGGTGCCCTTCCGGTGATGTCCACGTTTCATATAAACCTGCAAAGCCAAAGGGCTTGCCCGATTTAAGGCGGAAATAGAAAGGAATCTTTTTCTTCCCCTCTTTCAATGACTCGTAAAATCCATCGGCAACAATCAGACAGCGGCGTTTTTTGAAGGCATTCCGGAAACTCGGCTTTTCCGCGAGTGTCTCCGCCCGCGCGTTAATCAGCCTGCTCCCAATAGACGGGTCTTTTGCCCAGGAAGGAATCAATCCCCATCGGAATTGTACGAGGCGGTTTACGCCGTCATGGATTACGGCTGCAATGTTATGACTGGGCAGGACATTGCTGCTCGGCCTGTAATCATACGAGATTTCCTGAATATTAAAGGCCTCTGTGATAACGGATAAATCGCTGATCAAGACGAAACGGCCGCACATATTCTTCCCTTTCCATATTAGGTGAGGCGCCGAACCTCCTCAACGGTAGGACAGGCGTCCCGCCTGTCTATATTAATGAACCGATCTTTCCCCGGATGGTTTAGGTTGTTCCGTAATCGGATGGGTTTCGCTGTAATGTCTGATGATCCTTAAGAAAACATCACCATATTTCCCCAGTTTCGCCGTTCCGATTCCATAAATCATTGAAAGACTCTCCCGTGTCTGCGGGAAGCGGGCGGCCATTTCTTTCAGCGTCCGGTCATGGAAAATCGTAAAGGGGGGAAGGTTTGCCCGATGGGCGATTTCCTTTCGCTTTTTCCTCAACATTTCAAAAAGAACGGGGTCATATTGTTTTTGATCTTCTTCCCGTCGTGTGAGCGTAACGACCTCTTCTTCCAACCGCCCCATGACGGTCTCTTTCCCCCTCATGACCTCCCATGCCTTTTTAGTGAGCTTTAATGTCCCGTGCTCCACCTCCTGCATGATCAGACCCTTCTGGATAAATTGGCGGAACAAGTGGCGCCATTGTTTTGCCGAATACATCGTTCCTATCCCGTATGTAGACAATTTCTCATGTGCGAATTTTAAAATCTTTTGGGATTTGGAACCCCGTAAGACATCAACGATATGGCCCGCTCCGAATCGCTCACCGGTTCGTTTGACGCAGGAAAGAAACATCTGGGCAGGAATTGTGATGTCGACCAAATCCTTTTGCTCGAACCGGCAATTGTCGCACATCCCGCAATCTTCAAGAACACAGTTTTCACCGAAATAATTCAATAAAGGGACGCGTCGACACAGGTCTGTCTCGGCAAATCCCAGGAGGGTGCTGAGCAGGATATTGGCGACTCTCTGTTCCTGTTCATTTTTTTGCTGAATAAAGTATTTGATCTTTTGAATATCCCCGTAGCCGAACAGCAGGAGGCAGTGGGCGGGCAGACCATCCCGCCCGGCCCGCCCGATCTCTTGATAATATGATTCCAGGTTCTTTGGCAGGTCGTGATGGACAACGAAACGGACATTCGATTTGTTGATCCCCATACCGAAGGCGATCGTCGCCACGATGATCTGGATATCGTCCCGGACGAAGAGCTCCTGATTTTGCGTGCGTTCCTCGTCCGATAACCCCGCATGGTAGGGCCGGACGGAATAACCCCTCCGGTTAAGTATCGCATAAAGGTCGTCCGTCTGCTTGCGGGAGAAGCAATAGATGATGCCGGATTCATTGGGATATTGTTTGAGAAATTCAAGGGTCTGCTCGAGGGGCGCTGTTTTCGGGACTACTTCCAGAAAGAGATTGGGGCGATTGAAGCTGCCGATAAATTCGTTGGCCGGAGCGATCTGCAGAGATTTTTTGATATCCTCCCGGACCCGCTGTGTGGCGGTGGCGGTCATGGCCACACAGGCGGCGGCGGAAAAATGGGAACGGACATCCAGCAACTGCCGGTATTCCGGGCGGAAATCGTGGCCCCACTCGGAAATGCAGTGCGCCTCATCTACGGCGAAGCAATCGATCTTCAAAGATGAAAGCAGCGCCAGTGTTCTCGTTGCCAGCAGCGCCTCCGGCGCCAGGTAAAGCAGCCTGACGTCGTTTCTCTGGAGAAGTTCCACATGAGACCGGTATTGCCCAGCGGTTAAGGTGCTGTTCAGAAAAACCGCCGGAACTCCACATTCCCTGAGCTGGTCCACCTGGTCTTTCATGAGGGAGATCAGCGGCGAAACCACGATGGTCATCCCTTCAAAGAGAAGCGCCGGGATCTGATAGCAGAGGGATTTGCCGCCCCCCGTGGGCATCACGACCAGGGCATCCTTTTTCTCCAGGGTATGGGAAATAATCTCTTCCTGCAGGGGCCAGAAGGTGTCATAGCCGAAAACGTTCTTGAGGATGGACTTCGCCTGACTGATCTTAATACTCATGCTCTTTCAATCACTGAGAATTCCTTATTCTGCAACCTTAACGTACGAGAAGTTTCCTGGATTTGTTCGGGCATTCTTAAATAAAACGGGCACATCCCCCCTCTTAAGAATATTCATATCACCCTCCGGATTAGTGAAGAGAAGCCTTTTCCTTTCTTCTTTCCCATATTTCACTCAATCCTAATAATGGACCGTCTGAATATGTATCATTAGGGTATTTTAACTTCATGTAGTGATAATAATTCCACAATATTTTTTCGGAATATTCATTGTCATAAAAGCCGAGCAGAACGCACAGTATTGAAATTGCGTAAGCCTTTCTGTTATTGCCTGAATTGATAATATCTATAATTTCTTTAGAATAGTTTGTTTCAGATATGAGTAATATCCTAACCGCAAGCTCAACGAACGAATCATTTTGAGGCTTTTTAAGTTCTTGTAGAATCAGCGGCACGGCTTGCGCCTTTTCCTCCACGAGCCTGTCAATTAGCGGCGTACGGTTAATCGGGTCAGGCTTGTTTCTCATTATCCCAATAAGCGTTTCTGCGCCCTTTGCTCTTACAATGCGTTTTAATTCTTCCTTGCCTCTATCAATAAATTGTCGGGTTACTTTGGTTGCTATCCCTTCAATTTCAGGATGGAGTAAACAGGAATAAAGCAATCTTGGAGCGGAGATCTCATGCACTTCATTACCGGCAAAAAACGCTTCGTCAAGTAGCATATTGCCATAATCAACTACTACCCCAATAGGAATATAGTCATCGTCTTGTTCTTCCCTTCTCGGTGCAGTATGTTGTTCTTCAAGGCCTTCATTGCACGCTGACATACAGCATTTCTTATATTTCATGCCACTTCCGCACGGACACGGATCATTTCTGCGTATTTTGGACATTCTTTTTTCCTATCTTTGGTATTATTCTACCTCCACAAATGGCAGCACCGTCTCCCAGATGGTGTTGCCGCCATGGGTGTATCTCTCTTTCATCCTTCCCGTATCGATAAAACCGTGGTCTGCGATGAGGATGAAGCGCGGCAGGCTTTTCAGGATCGGCGCAATTCCATGAATAAATTCACTCTTAATATTCAGGTAGAGGGGATAGATGTCCAGGGTGGAGTTGTGTACCTTGGCATCGATAAAATTGAAATGGAGTACCTTTGTCTCCGCGCTTCCCTTAAGAAAGCGATTGAACTCCCGTGTATGGAAACCACGCTCCGACCATTTCAGGAGAGCGATTCGCCCGTCACCCTCTCCCTCTTCCGCGATACCCAAAAGTTTACGGAAGTGCGACGTAGAAGTCGGCGGCGGGATGACAAAGGGATGCTCCCTGAGTTTCCTGCCTTCGTTTTCCAAAACTTCTTTGAGGATCAGCCAGAGGTCGTAGCGCAGTCCGTCCATGACTGCGACAACGCCCTTTATCCGTTCACTGACGGCAGCGATGTCCATAGCGCCGGCAAACCGGTCGGGACGCTTTTCGTAATCCGCAAGGAGTTCCCGGCAGTTTCTTTCCAGGTCATCGATGCCCGCTCCATCGATGTGAGCTTCGTCGATATTCTCAAAACGCAGCGCCGCTATACGGCAGGTGAGGGGGGCGATGACCCTGGTGAAGACCTCGATGCCCCCGTACCTTTCCCTTTCGGCGAAGATACCGGCGATGGCGAGCAGTTCCGCAAGCGGCTTATCATCCACCGATGCAATGAAGGCAGCAGAAATGATCTTGCCGGAAAGCCGCTGGAACACTTCTTTCCGGATCTGTTTTTTCAAGTACCCGATTCGCTCCTTGTTGAGAAAATCGAGGAGTTCATCGACGGTATAAGATGTCCAGCGGATACCGTCGAGGGTATGAAGACCGCCTTCATTCTTCAGCGCATCTTCCAAATCCTCATACGTCCGCGGGCGGTGATCACCGTCCATGAGAGAGCGAAAGACCGCTTCTCCCTGCGCCCCATACCGGCAAAGCCCCTCCCGCAGGGCAACAGTCGCCGCATTGTGTTCCTCCCGAATGTGGATGATGCTGTCTTCATCGTTTCCGATCCAGCTAAGAAAAAGCCTCTTGAGTTCTTCGTACCGGAAACGCTTGCCTTTTACCTTGCCGGTGAAATCGGCGATGTCCAGTTCCCTGACCTTCCATCGCCCTTTCAATGCCTTCTCTATCGCCGTGAGGACTTCGTCCGTCAGAAGGGGGAGCATGAGGGATATATTGACCTTTCCCGCATCGAGATTGATCAGCGATGTAAACCGTGCGGCCATGTCCTGCCGGCCGGCGTCATGTAAACTCAACGCAAAGGAATCTAACTTTTCCCTGTTTTCGGCTGTCTTGAGCGCCAAAAGGAAGTTCCGGAGTCCCATCCGGCATGACCCGGTAAAGTCCGCTTCCAGCTCCGGCGGTGTATCGCCGATGGTGAATCCGCATCCGCATGCCGGGTTGAGAAAGAGTTCGCTGTTCAGGTCATGGCGGCACGCCTCCGGCAGGCGATCAATTTCCCTCTTCAATTCCCACCACTCCCCGGGGAAGGTTACCGAACCGACGAGCGTCGCGATTCGTTTCAGGGCTTTTGCCTCGGCGAGCTCATCGACAGCCTTCCTCTGTGCAAACACGGCGGCGCTGTAATACTTATCGTGGCTCTCCTTGTATGCCCGTGCATAATCATCGAAGAAGGCATCCCATTGCTCTTTGATGCCGTCAAAGTCGCCGGTGTAGGCCCGAAGGAAATCCTCAATTTGCGAGACAAGGACATCCCGCTTTTCCCGGAGGTCAGGGGGCAGTTTCAGGGCGGGGTGGATCAGATAGAGCCAGTATTTGTTGAGGATCTGGAACTGTTCGGAAAGGAACAGCGAGAGCCGCTCGACATAATCGATTTCGCCTTCCATGGCCGGTATCTCCTTGAGGTAGGAGAGGAACCGTTCCAACCCTTCCGCGGGCGGCTGCGACAGGGTAAGGGAATGCAGGAACATGGACAGACGGTTGAGGAGGGAGCTGTCGATTGCCGCCTTCTTGAAGAGAGAGTAATCTTTGTATTTGTTAATGAGAACGTTGATATCATCCAGGAGACGCCTGCCTCGGCGCACCAGATCCGTCGAGAGCTTCCACATCAGTTTCTGGGTGATGGGCGTCGGGATGTCCTCTACTTCTCCCCAGATAAACCTGCCGGCCGGAATATAGGCGAGAAGTTCCGCGGGCAGTGTCTTGCCCGGCTTCAGTTTGGAGATCTCACCGCTGGTAAGCTGCGATAGTTCCTTGAGTTCAACCATCTCGTCACGGCCATAAGGGATGAGATGCCCGGAAGTGATGAATGCCGCCAGAGCGATGTTGATCTGATCGTCCGTCATTCCCCACTTTCCCTTTTTCAAGGCCGCCCGGATAAAGGCGACGCCTTCCGCACGGGAGGAAAGGGTCAGGATATGCGAAATGAGTTCATTGGCGGGATCGAGGGAGACAAGGAAACTGCTGCCCCTCTTGGCCACGATCCCCAGCGGCTCCGGCAGGGCGTTGATATACGGGATGAGGCCATTTTTCTCCGCCTCTTCGATGGTGATCCTCCCCTGTCTAATGAAGTCCTGGAAAAGGGCGTGCAGGTGCTGGGAAGAAATATAATCCACCCGCGGCATGATCCGGGCGTGGTTGGGATACAACTCGGAAAGGCTGTAGTCGAAAAGATGGGAGAGCAGCCGTTCTATGGGCAAATAGCCGATATCCCTGATGTTATCCACGCGTTTTCCCGAACCGTAGATAACCTCGCCGTCGAAGTACAAACGGGTGACGATCTCCCGGAATTCCGCCTCGTCCCGGCGCAGGTCGCCTCCGAGCGCGGCAAATTCCCCCGCCAGCATTTTTTTGGCGATAAATTCTTCGATGAAAGCCACCTCTTCGTCATTCGGCACTCTTGGGACCCAGAAAACCACGGCGGCAAGAAAGGGTGAGGCATTGGCGTCCTTCCAGGCGTCGATCCCGATATTCTCCGCAAATGGCGAAAGGATGACAAGAAACCCGTCGATACGCTTCTTTATCCCCTCGATCATATTTTCTATTTCTTCCCGCTGGAGCGAGAGCGGAGAGGCGGTCAGGACGACGCATTCCCGGGGGCTGTTTTGCCAGGTGAAGCGGTATCTCTTTCCTTCCCTGATATCCCTGAGGGGGAGATAGGGTAAGGCGATCAGGCCGCAGATCTCAGAAAACAGGATATTACGGTCGGCAAAGCGCTCACGGACCGCTTTGATCTTTCCCCGTGCCCTGATTCCTTCATCAACCGCAGTGTCGAGGAAATAATGCTCTCCCTCCCGGTTGACGTACATCTGGTGCGCTACGAGGGGATCGAGGATGGCGCTTTTGATGTAGTCGTAGTTGATCTGCGAGGTCAGGGTGCTTACTTTCTTCAGGAGGAGTTCGGCAATCTCCCTGGCGTTCTTTCTCTTTTCGAAGGGGGATATCTCGGTAAGCGCCATGATTTTGATCACGGCGAGGGCGGTCTCCTGCTGCACAGGCTGGGAGAGGATCAGACCGATATTCCCCCGGTAGTAGTCATAAATGACTCGCGCCAGAGGCGAATATTCGGGGATCTCGCGGATGCGCTCCTCGAAATGGTCGAAGATGGCCTCCGGTGTAATAAGGGTGGAAGGGGGATCGTCAAAGGCCTTTTTCACTTCCGAAAAAACGAACTGGATAACACCCCGGTGCTGGGAAAAGACAGGGGTCAGTCCGGAGAGGTACCGGGCCGTGAAGGGGTGAAGGGGGTATGTCTTGCGAAAATCCTCATAGCGGAGATGAAGCGCCGGGTAGTAGTGTTTCAGTTCGTCAAAGATGTTCCTGATGACGCTCTCGGCGCCTTCCTTCTTGATCACGATCCGCTGGTCGATAATGTCTTCGATATGAGAGGAGGAGAGGTTCACCCGCACGGGATAGCGATCCTTGATCCGATTGAAGATGTTCGACGAGATGTGTCCCGTCTCCTCAATCCATTCCTGGAGGGAGGCGATCACCCACAGGGGGTGGTGGAAGGAAAATTCGCCGAGGAACTGAAGGAACCGGATGTCTTCGTAAAATGCCGGCGCGGCGGGTTTTGCCCTCAAGAATTCCGAAAGCTCGTCGATCAGGATAACCGTCGGCCTATCTACGATCTCCCGGAATTGCTCCTGCCGGTTGGCGCCGCCGCCCGTATATCCGCAACTGTCGAGGACGATCTGCTGGAGCGGCAGCGAGGCGGAGTATTTCACGAGGGAGATCTTTACGGGATTGATATTCCCCACCTTTATTTCCGGAAAGTCGGCCAGGAGGGGGTTTCTTCCCTCCTTCAGCAGGAGGAAGAGGTAAGAGAGAAAGTGGGACTTGCCGCTCCCGAAGTTGCCCTTGAGAAAGACGCCGCACCCTTTTCGCACATTGACCCGGGCGAGAATGACCCGGAGCCCTTCTTCCACTTCCCGTGTCAGGACAAAGGAAGACGTGATGGCATCAGGGATCGTGTCCGCATCGTCCAACTCGATGACCGGTTTGATCTCCGGGATGTCTATGATATCGCGCAGTCTTTCCGCCATCGTCGCCCCTTCTTCAGTAATCCGTAAAGGTGTTTCGCCGCCGGTCTTAAGGCAAGCGCCTCGGCCACCAGCCTTTCCAATCCCTCATAGTCCGCCTTTTCCTCGAATATCTTGAAAATAGTACGAGCCAGAAAATGATCGTCGGGCCGCTTGATAAAAACGCTTTTCAGGTAAGCGGCGGCCTGCTCTTTGTCTCCCATCTTATAATAGGTGTAGCCCAGCATCTTGCGGGTGAAATCATTGTCCCGGAGGGTCAGCAGCCTTGTGTAAATCTCCACGGCCTGATCGTACCTCTCCATTTTTTTATACAGTTCGGCAAGATAGAGATGGAGATCGTAATCCTCTGCGTACCCCGGCATCACCATGATGGCCTCGATCTCGGCAACGGCCTCCGCCGTCTTCCTGCCGGCGAATTTCCGCCGGTAAAGGGTAAACCTGCCCGCGCCGTCCTCTGCCGTTTCCCCATCCGTCGCTAGCTTCTTCAGGGGTTCGCTCTCGGGAAACCTCGCCAGCGCCTGCCGCAGGACTTCCTCTCTCTTTTCCCTGCCAACACACTGTGAGGCTGTTTTGACCAGGAAAACCAGAAAATCTTCATCACCCATACCCCACGAGAGGATCGCGGTGAGCAGCCGTTCCATGTCTTCACTGGCTTTTTCCTGCCGGAGCACACTGAGGTAGGTCTTCAGGAAAAAGAGGTCGTTCTTCAGCATCTCCACCCGTCCTTCCGCCTTGGTGCGCGCCTCTTTTGTCCTGTTAAGTCTAAGGAGCAGGTAGACCTCTGTCCTTAAAAGAAAGGGCTGGGTCGGATAGATAGTCAGGGCCTCCTTCAGCACTTCGTGCGCCCCACGGTAGTCCCTCTTTCTCTCCAGTTCGATTATTCTGTCGGCGTATCCTCTGGCGTTGGTCATGGTTTTTTTATTTTAAGATCAAGATTTTACTATCAATACACGCATACCATATTAAAGGACTGCTTTCAACCGGTGTCAAACAAAAAGTGTAGGAGGCAACTGATGATTAACGACTCCATAACTAAATGATTTTGAATTACCTTGACGTTGTGAATTACGGTTTGAAAGAAAGAGTAACATTCCTCATCAGCGGCGCGGCAATCGGCGTGCCCGTGAGTCCATCTGTCATTGAATCCTTTCAAGAACCTATCAAACGCCGGAGGAGCGGCCTCTCGAGTATGATTGCACCTTCCGGACATATCTCCTGGCAGCAGTAGCACCTAATGCAGGTAACATAGTTGTGAACCGGAGGCACGGTTCTGTCACCGGTCTCCCAATTCACGGACTTGGGCTTTGTGGGGCAGAGAGCCACGCACTCTCCGCATGACACGCACTTTTCTTTCACGATTACCGGCTTCGGCACGAGCCTGTTGCTTGCGAAGCGCATGATCCCTCGCGAGCGGTACACCTTCAAGGGGTTGCGGTTGATATCGAAGTCAGGCAGGCGAAACCCCGAAAAATCGTCTCCCGCCAATTCGATCTCGTCCTCCCGGAATTTACCCGCTCCTGCCTGATGGCCGTAACGGATGGTGGGCACCAATTCCGGATCAAGATCGATAAGACGGCAGACGGTTGCGTCAAGCGCGATCGGATCCTCCGAGAAGAGGATGATCCCCATCCTCCTCGGCTTGCCCCCGCGGGGTCCGTTACCCTCCATCGCCATGATTCCGTCCATGATATAGAGGGCGGGCTTCACCAGCCCGTTCAGATCCACGAGCATTCTCGCGAAATCATCGGCGTTAGGGAGTTTGATGTGATACTCCCCCTTCCGGAATGCGGGTATGCATCCGAACTGGTTTTTCACGCAACCGGTGTATTTCTCGAAGGCATGGGTCTTCAGCTTCGGCAGACTCACGATGACATCGTTATCCCGGACTGCTTTGGCGATAACGAACTTCCTGTTTTGCAGGCCTTTTTCGTTGAACACATCCACGGGTGTGCTGAAATCCGCCTCAGGCATCCCCAGCTCTTTCGCGACCTGAAGAAGGCCTGCCTTTTTCGCGGCCCCTGTAGGGCTTCCGATACTGGGCGAGTCTCCGAAGGAGAGAGAGGCACCAGTTTGGATGAACAGCTCGGCTACCGCCCTGAACACGGCCGGATGGGTGGTCACGCACTTATCCGGGACCTCTCCGATAAGCAGGTTCGGCTTGAGAAGCACTTTTTGGCCCGGCCTCGCAAACTTCCCCGCGCCTCCGAGGAGATCCATGCCCCGCGTCACCGCCCTGCGGACTTCGTCGACATCGTACGATTCGGCTCTTATCAATACTACCTTTGTCATAATTCCCTCCGGTAAGGAAAGACATTTTCAAGTTACTCATGGTCGCATTTTTTGCACTTCACGTAGATAAAGCCGCCCAGCAGGTTCCCGCAATATAGATAGCGATAGTTTGCCTTTTACAGGGTTGTAGCATCCTGAACGCCTTCTGAAGAATGTCAAGGATATGTAATTTACAAGATCAAAAAATCCTTGATTAAATTACCATACAATCCGAACATCTACAGCAACACATGTGTCGTGTGTTGCGATGATCGGATTGATGTCCAGTTCATTGATATCCGACAGCGTGTATGCAAGGTATGAAAGCCTTTCCATGATTTCGACCATACCTTCCCAGTCGATTCCTGCCGCACCGCGCAAACCTTTCAGGATTGTCGCTATTGTGAGAGATGCAAGCATTTCATTCGCTTCTCGCTTGTCAATCGGGGTGATAGCACGGCTTATATCCTTGAAAACTTCTGTATAAATACCACCCATGCCACAGGCAATGACATGGCCGAATTGCAGGTCCTTCTTCAAGCCCAAGAGCAATTCATGCCCACGAAGCTGTTCCTGAATCTGAACGGCCTCAATTTTCTCATCCGGTCGATGATTGCGCACGTTCTCAACGACATGGTCAAATGCACGGAGGAGATCATCCGGATTTTTAATGCCGGTCACAACGCCTCCCAACTCCGTCTTGTGGAGGAAGGCGGCTCCCGTCACTTTGAGAACAAGCGGGAAGACCATAGCAGATGCAATAGTTCCAAGTTCTTCCCGGCTTCTTGCAATACTGCTCTTGACAACAGGAATGCCGAAGAGTCTCAATAATTGTAGAGCCTCATCCCCGATGAGTATCTTCTGTGACTTGCCTTTCTCTTCAAGAGGACGTAATGCATCACGGTCCACGGGAAACATCTCTTGAGCAGGAACATGCCGTATCGTCGCCTGATGGTACCTGTAGCAGAACGAAAGACCCTGGACCGCCTGTTCAATGGTATTGAAACAGGCAACACCGTCAACGCTCTCAAGCTTATCGATAAAAGAAGAAGCATCCATATACGGCCACAGCGAAAGGGGTTTATTATTCCCCGAATTCTTTCTTGAGCTTTCAAGAACATCAACTATATTGAGATTCTGATGAAGGGGAGAGTTTGAGACGGGCAGGATGCCCAGCACCCCATCCACTTCATCGGAGCATAGCAATTCAGTCAGCGCTGTGCCGACCGACTGGGTATAATTACCCCCGATCATGCCGATGGGCCAGATGTCTATCGGATTGCTTACAGGAATCCATTCCGGCAAACCTTTTGTGAGTGTATCCGCCAATCCTACAGGGAGCTTTGCAAATGTCAGTCCGTACTCTTCACACGCATCAGCCGTCATGATCCCTCCGGCTCCGGTGACGGTCACCACGCCAATTCGTGGGCCTTTCATCTCTCTCATGAGAAGGAGAGCACGAATTGCATCGGTCAGTTCAACTCCGTTTGTTACCCGTATTATGCCGGAACGCTTGCACACAGCATCAAAGACATGATCCTCTCCCACCAATGACCCAGTGTGAGAAAGAGCTGCTTTCGCTCCTGCTTGGCTGCGACCTGATTTAAAGACAATAACCGGTTTCTTCATGGTCACCTGTGACGCAACTTGCAGAAAATCAGTGCCTCGTGTAATCCCTTCCATGTAAATAACAATTATTCTGGTTTCCGGATCACGAGCAAGATACGAGAGGGAATCTACCACATCAATGTCACAGCCGTTCCCTATGTCGATTGCCTTTCCCCAGTGCTTGTATGCCATGTTCTGCGCTGCAACATGAATGACTCCCGTTTGGGCAATCAGTGAAACTGGAGAAAATGTCTCAGGACGGAGAAGATCAATAAATGCGGTAGTGAATTTTTTGTAATTGTTTAAGACTCCCATCGTATTGGGCCCCAGGATGCGAACGCCGTTTGCCCTTGCCTTTCTTTCGATTTCATCCTGCATTTCCTTGCCTTTTTGGTCGGCATCGGCAAATCCCTGGGTTATAACAACAATACGTTTAACACCCGCGGAGATACACTCATCCAGCATTGGAATGACCCGTTCCCTTCCCACAGATATTACCGCCACGTCAACAGGTTGAGGTACATCAGCAATAGAAGGATACGTCTTCAGACCGCAAATTTCGCCGGCCTTGGGGTTTATGGGAAATATTTTTCCCTCATAGCCATACCGCAGCAATGTTTCTGCGTTGTTGAAAGAACCTAGGCCGGTGTTGCGAGGAACACCGATGAGAGCCACTGATGCCGGGTCAAGAAATTTCTCCATATAATTGTCGTTCCCCTTCCTTTTACAATGAATCATTAAACATAACGCGCATTGAGACAACTACAACTGACTGATAAGACATTGTTTTTTGACGGACTAATTATGAGACAAGTAGTTGTATGTGTCAATTGAATAATTACCACACAATATGGAGTGCTCTATCGATGATGATGGGAGGTGTATATTGGGGCCGTCTGGTCTTATGTTGAAAGGATGAAATTATCGGTGTCCCCTCCCAGAGGTTGTGTCATAAATATAATTAAAGCACAATTTCTTTAATATGAATCTCCATGCGGTCGGCAATATCGATAAGGGATGATTCGTGCTTCAAATGTGATGTGCTTTGCGCTCTCTGGCAAGGCTTCAACCAGATTGCGGGTTGTTTCGATGCGGCTGCTCAGGAGAATCTTTT
>Ga0153915_10004385_pt1 | contig 13001 bp, 10 predicted proteins | sample Opewatmetagenome_2_FD_107003 | JGI IMG/M metagenome (GOLD analysis project Ga0153915, IMG submission 107003) | Freshwater wetland microbial communities from Ohio, USA - Open water 3 Core 3 Depth 3 metaG | ecosystem: Environmental > Aquatic > Freshwater > Wetlands | place: USA: Ohio, Lake Erie... | reverse complement strand
ATTCTTGATTGTGACGAGGACGAAGGCGTCCTTTGTTAATCCCGCGTGATCTTGAGGAGAGAAATTGAATATGCCACCAATACCCTTGAAATTGCGGGTATTTTCAAGTTCATTACGAATGGCGCCCGGAGAATCATCCCCTCGCTCAATAGCGCCTTTCAAAAGCATAATCGCATCCCATGCGTGTCCGCCGAAATGATCTCCCTCCACCTTAAAACGCTTTTTGTAATCGTTGACATAGGAAAGAAGCGATCTCTTCTGCTGGTCGGATTTCGGAAGCATATGGGCAACAATTACCCGCCCTGAAGGAAGCATTATCCTTTCGGCTGCACTTCCGGTCAGTTCGATAAATTTCTTGGAAGAGACGCCATGACTCATATAGAGCGGCATAGTGAAACCCAGTTGCTTGGCATTTCTGGCGATAGTCGCGGGGCCGGGATTTGTTCCCCAGCAAATTAATGCCTGGGCCTTGCTGCCGCGTATCTTAACAATCTGGGCAGTCATGTCCGTATCTTTTGGACCATAGATTTCATCCGATACGATGGTGATGCCAAAACTCTTTGCTTTTAATTTCAACTGTTCCCTTCCTGAAGAGCCAAAGCCGTCCGAAACCGTCAATATGGCCACATTACTGATCCCCCGTTTCCTGAGATGTTCATATATACGCTCGACGGCAAGAGAGTCGTTCTGGGCAGTCTTAAAGACCCATTTCTTTACCGGATCCGTAATTTTGATCCCGGCGGCGCAAGAAATCAACGGAATCCCTGCGGCTTGTACAATGGGAATAACGGCCATCGTTTCACCGGTTGTGCTGGGGCCGATAATGGCGCTTACCTTGTCATCCTTAATAAGACGGTTGGCTGCCTGAACCGTTTTGGTGGCATCACCCTGGGTATCGTAGACCACCAGTTCCAGCGTGCGCCCTTTAATACCACCGGCTTTGTTAATCTGATCCACCATCATCGTGGCCGTGTTACGTTCCGGCTCACCGAGAAATGAAGGAGGACCGGACACCGCAAAAAGTGCGCCAATCTTGATTGGTTCCGCCGCCCAGGAGCTACCTGCAACAGTTAACAAGAAGCATAGCACAAATAGTGACGTAAATATTTTTTTCAACATAGCACTCCTCCTAATAAATTTTATTGCACCATACGCATTTTATGAAGCTGCCTTTTTTAACGCATTTGCGACTTTTTACGAGATCATCAATAACAATGTCAAGGGATATTTTCCCCATTTCTAATAATCTTTGCGCTTCATTTATCTATATATTCCCCTGTTTTTAAGACTCTCATCTTGTCTGGGCACACTTTTTATGTTATACACATGTAACATTTTGAAAAAGGGGGTTAGACCATGTCATTGCTCATTGGCGGTGCTGTTTCCGTAATCATTGGACTTATAGGTCTTATTTTATGGTGGGTTGATTTCCTTGCTATCCTAAGAGGCGGAATACCCATTATTTTGATCCTTGGCGGTATTCTTGCAGTCTATATCGGTCTCGATGAAATTCAAGACAAATTAAGGGAAGAAAGGCAAAAGCAGGAGGAAGGTCTGGCCAAGGCTAAGGAAGAAATCGAAATGGTAAAGGCTCAGGCGGAACAGTATAGAGAAGAATTAGAAAAGCTGAAAGAAAACATTAAGAAGGAAGAATAAGCATAGCTGTATATACAGGATTCAAGGGATCGAGGGGTCCGTGTGTAGGGGAGAAGAATCTTAAACAAGAAACGTCACAAGTAATAACGCCACAATGTTTAGAATTTTTATCATGGGATTTATTGCGGGGCCCGCCGTGTCTTTATAAGGATCACCGACAGTATCGCCGGTAACCGCCGCCTGATGAGCAAAAGATCCTCTCCCGCCCATATTCCCATCTTCGATATATTTTTTCGCATTATCCCACGCGCCGCCGCCGGAAGTCATGGAGATCGCGACAAACAGCCCTGTAACGATACTTCCTACAAGAACACCACCGATCATTTTGGCGCCGATCAGGAGTGTCCCCTGAAGGTACCCAAGAAGATTACCAATAATAAGAAGCGCAACGGGAATCAATACAGGTAAGAGGGCCGGAACCATCATTTGCTTAATGGCCGCCTTTGTAACGATATCGACCGTCGTTGCATAATCAGGTTTTGCCGTACCTTCCATAATGCCGGGTATATCTCGGAATTGTCTTCTTACTTCTTCGACAACTTCTCCGGCAGCCTTACCGACTGCCTCCATAGCATATGCGCAAAATATAAAAGGTATGGAACCGCCGATAAACAAACCGATAATGATATAGGGATCAGACAAAGAGAATGCACTGCCGATTTGCTCGGCAATATCAGGCGAAGCGTTGGCAATTTGCATGGCCGCATCCTTGAGATCCTGAATGTATGACGAGAATAACACGATGGCGGCGAGCGCTGCCGATCCGATAGCGTAACCTTTCGTAACAGCCTTTGTTGTGTTGCCTACAGCGTCCAGCGGATCTGTAACTTTTCTTACATCTTCTCCCATTTCTGCCATTTCAGCGATACCGCCGGCGTTATCCGTAATCGGTCCGTAGGCATCGAGGGCAACGATAATTCCCGCCATGGATAACATGGACATGGCCGCTAACGCCACACCGTACAAGTGAGCGATCAAATAAGATGTAATGATGCCCAGGGCTATCACGATAACCGGTAATGCTGTTGCTTTCATTCCCACTGCTAACCCGGCGATAATGTTTGTTGCATGACCGGCTGCAGATGCCTCGGCAATCATTCTGACAGGCTTATATTCTGTTGACGTGTAGTATTCCGTAATCATAACCAGCAAAGCGGTAACGAGAATACCTATAGACGCAGCAAAGAATAAAGACAGGGGAGAAAGCACCACGCCGTCGATTGTTGCCGGTCCTTTGGGAAAGATCATAATGGTAATGAAATAGAAGGCAACCATCGCCATAACTGCACTCGCAATCAGGCCTTTGTAGAGAGCCGTCATGATATTACCGTCTTTCCCGAGTTTCACAAAGAATGAGCCAAGAATAGAGGCCAGTGCGGAGATGCCGGCAATAATGAGCGGATAAATGACAACCATCTGGTCCTTAAACAAGAGCGCCCCCAGTAACATCGCAGCCACGGCGGTAACCGCGTAGGTTTCAAACAGGTCAGCCGCCATGCCCGCACAGTCACCCACATTATCACCTACGTTATCGGCAATAACGGCCGGATTTCTCGGATCATCTTCGGGAATCCCGGCTTCGACTTTTCCCACAAGGTCGGCGCCGACATCCGCGGCTTTTGTGAATATGCCGCCGCCCAATCTGGCAAAAACGCTGATCAGACTTGAACCAAAGGCAAGGCCTATTAACGGCTTTACTGCTTCCGTGACATCGTTTACAAAGAAAAACCTGGTTATAACCAAGTAATACCCGGCAACACCGAGGAGCCCCAATCCAATGACAAGAAAACCTGTAACAGTGCCGCCTTTAAACGCAACGTCTAGCGCCTTCGCGAGACCTTCTCGCGCGGCCTGTGCCGTCCGCACATTCGCTTTGACGGAAACAAACATGCCGACGAATCCCGCTAAAGCACTGAAACCCGCACCAATAAGATATCCTACCGCAACAAGGCCTCCAAAAATCCAGCCTTTTTGCAGTCCGAAAATAATTAACAGCAACAGAAATACCGCTAAAGCAACGACGGCAATTGTAGAATATTGTCTGTTCATATAGGCCCGCGCACCTTCCTCAATAAAAGATGCAATCTCACGCATTTTTGCTGACCCCGCGTCGAGCTTAAGGATTCCGCTTCTGATCCAAAGCCCCCAAATAATCGTTATTAGTGCGCATAGTATCGAGATGGCTAAATATGTAGAGGGAGCTATGTTAATCAAACACGCCACGCTGTTACCTTCTCCTATTTCTTTAATTATTGCCGCCTTTCCCCGCGCCTTTAACATGAATAATTTTTGATGTAAATACGAAAAAAATATTCTCAACCTCCGATTTATAATGAAAAGACTTGACAACTCACGGGAATTACATATAATTTCCCCTATTACAACTTGAATCCGGCAGCGAGCGCAAACACCTTCGCTTGCTGCGGGGTAAGCGAGCGAGTGGGGAACATTATTATTCCTCATGGATCGAAGATTCTCCGTAGTTCACTGCGGAGAGCTTCAATGTGCTATGGAGTCACCCCAAACCACTCCTCATCAATATTGGTATGGTCTGCATAAAAAAGAGTACTTTTATCCTACCAGCCTTTGTCATTATCAGCATCCTGCTAATGCACGGCTGCGCCACGGTTCCCCGCGAAGGCCGGAAGGCAGAAACACGGAAGATGCTGGTTACCGCTTACGATGCGGGGCAAAAATCTGCCGGCTGGAAACATAAATACGGATGCTGCCTGATGCCGCCAGTATACGCGTACGGACCTCGTGAAGGAGAAAGAAAAAAGGTCGGCATTACTTCCGACGGATCCAAGGCCAGAAAGGGAACCATTGCCGCAGACATTAGTCGCTACCCATACGGCACAAAGATGTATATTCCCGGTTATGGTTGGGGAGAAGTCCATGATACGGGAAGCGCCATCAAGGGAGAACATATTGACATCTTCTTTCCCAGTGAAAAAGACGCCAAAGCATGGGGCAGGCAGTATTTGGAGGTAATTATTCAGAAGCCATGATTTTTATTTTATCCTCTTTCGGTTTACTTCGATTCGTGTAACTATACAGAAAGGTTTCTTATGGACTTCTTTTTTCATCCGCGAGGAATTGCAGTTGTCGGCGCAACCCCTAACCCCCGCAAGGGTGGCTATGCCATCCTGAAAAATCTCATCACCGGTTACAAGGGAAACATATACCCGGTAAATCCACGTTACGGAGAAATCGAGGGACTTCCCTGCTATTCCTCCGTAAGCGCCATCCCGGGTCATGTTGATCTGGCAATCGTGTTTGTTCCGGCAAAACTTGTACTTGCAAGCATAGAAGATTGTGCAGCAAAAGGCGTTTTGGGAGTTATGATTGAATCAGGGGGGTTTGCAGAAACCGGACAGGATGGTATTTCCCTTCAGCAGTCATTAATAGATATATCCAGACATACGGGCATACGTCTGTGGGGCCCCAACTGCATGGGGCTTGTTGATGCCGCCTCCGGTCATGTTTTTTCCTTTATGGACCCAAGCGCCTTGCAACGTGGCTTATTGTTGCCTGGCAGCGTATCACTTATCGTCCAGAGCGGATTGCTTTCCGCAGGTTTTCTCGTTGATATTATGACGCACCGCATCATGGGGATCAGTAAAGTGTGCTCTGTAGGAAATAAAATAGATGTGAATGAGTGTGATTTGCTGCCCTACATGCTTCAAGACACCAATACAGACGTCATCGGACTTTACCTGGAATCTTTTACCGACGGCAGGCGCTTTATGGACATTTGCCGAGAGAGTGCAAAACCTATCGTGGTTCTCCATGGCGGCAGGAGCGGAAAAGGCGCTGAAGCGGCGATGAGTCACACGGCATCCCTGGCGGGAAATCATACCATTATCTCCGGTGCCTTGGTCCAGGCTGGTGTCACGGAAGCAAGAGATTTTCATCAAATGATGGACCTCTGCCGGTCTCTGGCTGCAGTGTCCCAACCGGTTAAGGGATCGGGCCGCATCGCTATTCTCACGTTCAGCGGCGGCTCCGGTATTGTCGCCTCTGACTTCATCGAGGAACAGGGACTCTCCGTAGCGGAACTTACCCCTGCAACAAAAGATGCATTGAGGCGACTGTTTCCCGAATGGATGCCCGTTAACAATCCAGTAGATCTCTGGCCATCCATTGAAAAACATGTCGGAACGAACATTGATGTGTTCAGCGGCGCCCTCGCGGCCGTGCTTGCGGATCCGAATGTGGATGCTGTATTCATGCATACTTATGCCGGAAATATAAGGATTGGACTCGATCTTGCCGACCTGGCAAACCAGGCCAGTAAATCCGGAAAGCCTGTGTTTATATGGCTCCTGGGTAGACGCGACGAGGCTTTCCGGTTTAAGGAAGAGGCTCTCTCCTTTGGCATCCCGGTCTTTCACGAAATATCCCGGGCTGTGGAATGTTTTGCCGCCGTGTTCCATCAACAGAAACCTTCTTGTGTTGTCAATAACCTTCCGGAAAAAGTTGAGACAATGGTGCTTTCCGATGAACTGAATGAGATGCTGGAGAAATCCGTGGGGCCTTTGGATGAGCATATATCCAAACGCATTCTCCAAGGCCATGGCATCCCGACAGTGGCAGAGGAGCTTGTTGGCGATATACTTGAGTGTGAAGAAACCGCCACACGACTCGGGTTTCCTCTCGTCATGAAGGGTCTGCGGCGGGGAAAAGTACATAAGACCGAACTCGGTCTGGTTCATCTGGGTATCACTGATCTTCGGGTTGCCCGTCAGTCTTTTTCTGCATTAATGGAGAAGATGAACGGTCAGGGTAAAATTGTAATGTATAGACAGGTGAAAGGCAAGATTGAGCTTATCATGGGTCTTTTGCGCGATCCCCAGTTCGGCCCCTGTGTCATGCTGGGGCTTGGCGGTATCATGGCAGAAATCTTAAGTGATGCAGTGTTTGCTCCCGCGCCATTAACCGGAGAGGGTGCTCTGAGACTCATCAGACGCATGCGGGGGCAGAAGATTCTCGACGGTTTCCGGGGAGAACCACCCGTCGACAGGGAAGAGTTATCCCGGATACTCGTAACACTGGGTGATATGGGACTTAAGTACCCCCGGATACAGGATATTGACATAAACCCGTTGATTATCGGTGAGAATGGCGCTGTTGCCGTTGATGCCACGATCATTTTGAAATAATTAGAGTCAATGAACCGTCGAGAGGTGCTCCTCTATTCTACCTTCCTTACTTTCTTCTCCATGCGCCCGGAGACCCTGGCACGGCAGTCTACCTTCATCGTCATATACAGCCTGCCGCAGTCCTGTTTAAGATCCTCCATGCAGTGCGTGATCACGCGCATGACCTCGTCCCACTCACCCTCTACGGATGTTCCCATCGGACTGATATGATATGCCAGGCCGCTCTCTTTAATTATTTTTACCGCTCTCGACGCATATTTACTTACACTTTCTTCCTTGCCAATAGGGAAAATAGAAAAATCAACAATGACGCTCATAAAAAACCTCACTTAATTTTCTGAATATCCTTTTCTTTCGCAATGACAACGAGTATTTCTCCATCCTTGAGTCTAAAGCTGGCCGGCGGCACCATAGTAATCTGATCTGTCAGAACGTCTTTCACCGCGATGACCTCGATATGATATTTACTCCTCAACTCCAGTTCCCCGATGCTTTTCCCCAAAAAACTGTTCGGAGGGGCTATTTCAAATATCATATATCCTTCGGAAAGGGGAAGACAATCCAGGACGTTCGGAGAAATGAGGCTTTTTGCAACTTTTCCGGCAACTTCCTTCTCCGGTATAATTACATCCGTTGCCCCGACCTTTTCCAGGATCAGCTTATGCTCTTCATTGGGGGCTTTCACAATAATGTTTTTGATCTTCATCTGTTTCAGGTGCAGGGTAATCAGTGTGCTGGCGGCGAGATCCTCACCAAAGGAAATGACGGCTACATCATCTTCATGGATGCCGATCTGATCCATTACTTCATTGTCCGTGCCGTCGGCGACAATGGCTTTGGTGGCAAAATCTTTTATTCGATGAACGGCATCTTTATCCTTATCTACGGCGATGACGTCAAAGCCGTTTTCATATAATTCCTTGACAATGTTAGAGCCGAATATTCCCAAGCCGATCACAACCACCCGTTTCATTATTGAACCTCCTCACCCTACCATAACAGACTCTTCTGCATATGTTAACCCCCTTTTCGGTGAATACCAGGAAAAAGCAAGGGTAAGCGGGCCCACACGCCCCGCAAACATCATAAAAATAATCGCCAGCTTCTGACCGGTACTCAAGTTGGGTGTGATGCCCATGGATAGTCCCACTGTGCCAAAGGCGGATACTGTCTCGAACAGATATTCCACAAAGAAATGACGGCTCTCCACAGGAGGCAATTTACTTACACCTCCAATTAGTAAGAGAATTGATGTAATGAGCGTGACCGAGAAGGCGGATGCAAAGATGATGGCAATCGTGCGTGTTAAAATTTCGCCCGGGATGGTCCGGTTGAAGACATTTACCTGGTCCTGCCCTTTGAGCCGGTTCCAGATCATGAGAAGGAGGAGGGCAAAGCTTGTTGTTTTGATTCCGCCCCCGGTTGAACCGGGAGAGGCGCCGATAAACATCAACATAATCATGACAAGGATCGTCGGATTTGTCAATAGACCGATATCCACCGTATTAAAACCCGCCGTCCGGGGGGTAACGGATTGAAAAAAAGATGTAAGAACCTGGGTTTTTATGGAAGCATCTTTGAGTATATGGTTCATTTCGAAGAGATAAAAAAACACAGCGCCTCCCAGGATCAGGCTCCCTGTCATTATCAGAACAATTTTTGAATGCACCGACAATTTCTTCTGAAGCCCCCTCCACCGGGAAATAACCTCATACTGCACGATAAAGCCGATGCCTCCCATGACGATCAAACCCATGACGGTGAGATTGACGATGATATCGCTCTGATACTTCATCAGATTATCCGAGAAAAGGGAATACCCGCAATTGTTAAAGGCGGATACAGCGTTATAAATAGCATGATAGAAGGCCCAACCGGGTGAGAAATCCTGGTAAAACCGGATAAACAATAAAAATGTCCCCGTTGCCTCAATAATGAAAGTAAGTCCGAGGACCCATTTCATGACCACGATAAAATCCCTCCGCGGGGTATGGAGGAATGTTGACTGGGCAATATCTCTTCCCTTAAAAGAAACACCTCTCCCCATCAGTCCGAAAAGGACCACAGAGAAGGTGATGATTCCCAGACCGCCGATCTGAAAAAGAAACAGGGTAACAATCTGCCCGGCTATAGACAGGTCTTTACCGATATCCAGCACGGCAAGGCCAGTGACGCATACTGCCGAGGCAGATGTGAAGAGGGCATCAATAAAGGTGATATGACCGCGGCCGGCCGAGAAAGGAAGATAGAGGAAAATGGCCCCTGCAATGATCACGGAGGCGAAACTGAAGATGAAAAGCTTTTGCGGATTGAAGAATCTCGACAGAGCCTTTTTTATGATGAGGTAAATATTCATAACTATCGTTCACCCCAATCCACCTTATGCGGACGTGGAACTCGCATGCTTCTTACTTTCCATGAATATCTCCAGAAGCAGTATAAAAGCGCCTACGGTTATTGCAGAATCAGCGACATTGAAGGCTGGCCAGTGGTAAGAACCTATATATACATCGATAAAATCGACAACCTCTCCTAAACGCACCCGATCAATAAGGTTTCCCACGGCGCCGGACAGAATCAGGGAAAGGCCGAATGTCATGAGAGGATCTTCAAATTTATCCTTGGCGATATAATACAGGATGAAGAGCACCGCCAGTGTGGTTACTGTCACGAAAAAAACAGAACGAAAGACAGCCGGGGCATCGGCGAGAAAACTGAAGGCAGCCCCCGGGTTCCTGACATATGTTATATTGAAAAACCCCTCGATAACCGGAAATGATTCATGCAGGAACATGGTCGAACTGATATAGGCTTTGGTAATAAAATCAATGAGGACCATTACCGTCACCGTAGCGAGAAGAATAATATACTTCTTTTTCAAATCATTTCCCCCTGAAACTTCCTCTCTCTCCCATTCTTGGCCCCGCCCCCGATAAAAGCATTCGAGGGCATGCTCCAGCAGGGAAAGGGAGAGGGAACATAACGTTTAAAGGTTTGCCAGGCACCTTTCACAGATAGTCGGATGCTCCAGGTTTGCACCTATCGTCTCGCTGTATACCCAGCAACGGTCGCATTTCTTGCCCCGCGCCCTTGTCACCCCGACAATCAAGCCCGGAAATTCCGCACTCATGTAAGGGTCTTTGATTTCGCCCTTATCCACAATATTGATCTGGGAAAGAATTAACAATGTTTTTAAGTCTTCACGGTGTGTTTCCAATAATGAGCGGAGATTATCAGGCGGGCAGACATCCACGCGGGCATCAAGGGAGTGCCCGACCACTTTGTTCTTCCTTGCGATTTCAATTGCCTTTGAAATTTCTCCCTTGAGCGCGATCATGGTGCTCCAGTTATGAGCCAAGCCTGCATCCATATATTCAGGATTCACTTCCGGGAATTGCGTCAGGTGAACACTGACTTCCCTCCCATCATAAGGGGGTAAAGATAGCCAGATCTCCTCCGCGGTAAACGATAGTATTGGGGCAAGGAGACGTATCATGGCATCAAGAATACAATACATGGCGCTTTGGGCTGAACGGCGCTTTCGAGAGTCTGCCTTTGATGTATAGAGCCTGTCCTTCAATACATCCAGGTACAGGGCGCTCAGGTCAACGGTACAAAAATTGTAAAGGGTGAAGAACGCCAGATGAAAATGATACTGATTATAGGCCTCTCTTACCCGCTGTATAATTTCCTCAAGCCTGTGCAGTGCCCACCGGTCGATTTCTTCCATCTCCCGATAGGGAACCATATTACCGTGTTCAAAATCATAGAGATTCCCCAGGATGAAGCGGCTCGTGTTACGAATACGCCTGTATGCCTCTACAAGGCGGGCAAGTATCTCGTCGGAAATTCTGATATCCTGGGTGTAGTCTTCAGCGGCCACCCATAATCTCAATATTTCTGCACCGTGCGTATCGATGATCTCATCCGGATCAATTACATTCCCCAGGGATTTTGACATCTTCTTTCCCTCGCCATCGACAACAAAACCGTGGGTCAGAACAGTTCTATACGGGGCGCGATCTCTCGTCCCTACGGATTCCAGGAGAGAGGAATGAAACCACCCCCTGTGCTGATCGCTTCCTTCAAGATACATGTCTGCCGGAGAGCTTAGATTAGACCATTTTTCCAGTACTGCCGCATGACTCACGCCGGAATCAAACCATACGTCGAGGATATCGGTCTCTTTTGAAAATCGATCGCTCCGGCAATGAGGACAGACCGTTCCCTGAGGCAGGAGGTCTTTTGCTTCTCTCTCAAACCATACGTCGGCGCCATGTTCACGAACCAGTTTTACTACGTGCTTCATAATGTCCTTCGTCATGACTTCGCCTTTGCAACTGTCACAGAAAAACATGGTAATCGGCACTCCCCATAACCTCTGACGGGAGATACACCAGTCCGGACGGCTTTTTATCATCCCCGATATCCGGTCACGACCCCACGCCGGCAACCACTGGACATTGTCAATGGCTTCCAGGGCTTTGTTTCTCAGGGCATTTTTTTCCATCGAGATAAACCACTGCTCCGTGGAACGGAATATAATAGGATTCTTGCATCGCCAGCAATGAGGATAGGAATGCTCCATTTGCATATGGCCGAGCAGTGCACCGACCTCATCAAGTTTTTTAATGACCGATGCATTGGCATCAAAGACAAACTGCCCGGCAAAGTATTTCACATCAGAGGTATATCTCCCGTCATCATCAACAGGGGCATAGTTATCCAGTCCATATTCCATACCAATTTCGTAATCTTCCTGCCCGTGCCCCGGTGCGATATGTACACATCCTGTGCCCGTGTCGAGGGTGACAAAAGGCGCCAGGATCAGAATGCTCTCCCGGTTGTACAGAGGGTGTCTGCACTTAAGACCCTCCAGAACAGAGCCGGGGAATTCATCCAGGACTTTAAAAACTTTATAACCAAAGGCATCCATACAGTACTCCAGGAGTTCCTTTGCGAGGATCAATACCTCTTCATTTACCTTGACGGCGACATAGATAAAATCATTGTGCAGGGCAATTGCCTGATTGGGAGGTATCGTCCAGGGAGTTGTTGTCCATATCACCACATTGACTTTTTCCCCTGTCAGTTTTGGACGGACTCCCGATATATCCGAGATCATCGGAAATTTGACATAGATGGAAGGTGTTATATGATCGCTATATTCAACCTCCGCTTCAGCCAAGGCAGTTTTGCAGGAAGCACACCAGTATACCGGTTTTTTGCCTTTATATACATCACCATGGAAATAAAGCTTTCCAAATTCCTCCACAGTTACTGCCTCATAATTATAGGACATCGTGAGATATGGGTGTTCCCATTCTCCGAAAACCCCAAGGCGCTTGAACTGCTCTCGCTGGATACCTACGTATTTGTCGGCAAAAGACCTGCAGAAACGTCGCTTATCCGTATGCGACATCTCATTCTTCCTGTTGCCCAGTTCTTTCTCCACCTGATGCTCAATGGGTAGGCCATGACAGTCCCAGCCGGGTACATACACGCTGTCAAAACCCGACATATTTTTTGATTTGATCACCATATCCTTAATAACTTTATTCAGCGCCGTCCCAAGATGAATGTTGCCGTTTGCATAAGGAGGCCCGTCATGCAGGATATAGGTCTTCCTTCCTTTTAATGCCCGTCTGGTTTGTTCATAAATGTTCATATCCTCCCACATTGTGAGCAACTCCGGTTCCTTCCGGGAAAGGTTTGCCTTCATGGGAAAATTCGTTTTCGGCAGATTCAAGGTGTCTTTGTAGTCCATCTGGTACTCCAATTAATATAATAATTATCAATGCAAAATCGTAGCCGCGTAAACTATCACAGAAATATACCACTTTCAAGCAGAAGTAAAAAGATATTCTCTTGACATATAAATACTTTATATTCAATGAAATCAAAAAAGGAGCCCCTCTCACCGGCCATGACGGCGGTGATTTTGTATTTATGAGGTGCAGATAGCGCGGAAAACGGTCCTATACTACACGATACGCGTTTCCTCTTGACACGCAATCGCCTTCTTCCTATACTCCCCCGATAAAAAAGGAAAGTCGTTATGACCGGAAAACATTATCCCTGTTGCGAGATTACATACAAGGTGCCGTTTTATGATCTCGATCCCATGCAGATCGTCTGGCACGGTAATTATTTTCATTACTTCGAAGACGCCAGGGTGGCCCT
>Ga0153915_10004384_pt1 | contig 13001 bp, 11 predicted proteins | sample Opewatmetagenome_2_FD_107003 | JGI IMG/M metagenome (GOLD analysis project Ga0153915, IMG submission 107003) | Freshwater wetland microbial communities from Ohio, USA - Open water 3 Core 3 Depth 3 metaG | ecosystem: Environmental > Aquatic > Freshwater > Wetlands | place: USA: Ohio, Lake Erie... | reverse complement strand
GGCGCCGGCGTCGGCGGCGCGGGCGGGCAGGGCGAGGAGCGCGGCCAGCGCCGCGATCGCCGTGGCCCGGACGGCGGCACTCGGGGTCGCGGCGGTGCGCGCGGCCACGGCTCGTCGCCTCCCTACGGGTCGTCCTGGAAGAAGTTCTGCGGAGCGCTGCCGGGATCGGGCGCGCTCCGGCTGGGGGCGGTCCCGGCGAGGAAGGGAACGAAGGGCGAGCCCTCCGCGCCGGAGTCCCCGCCCTCGGTGGCGAGGAGCCCGGTGCGCGGATCGACCCGGGCGAACTCGATGCCGGGCGGGGGCGGGAAGTCCGTCGCGGGGCGACCGCCCACGGCCGCCTGCATGAAGCCCAGCCATGCGGGGAGCGCGGCCCCGGCGCCGGTCGCGTGGCTCCCCAGGGGCTCATGGGAATCGAAGCCCACCCAGACGCCGGCCACCAGCTCCGGCGTGAAGCCGACGAACCAGGCGTCGCGGTGCTCCTGCGCCGTCCCGGTCTTGGCCGCGGTGGGGCGCGCGAGCGCCTTGACGGCGGCGCCGGTGCCGTAGTCCACGACGTCCCGCAGCATCGACAGGAGGACGAAGGCGACGTCGGCGCGGATGCCCTCGGGAGCGGGAGGCGCGGCCGGGTCCGTCGCCGCGGGGAGGGCCATGGCCGGAGCCGATGGCGCGGTGGAGGCGATCGCCGGGGTCGCGGGCGGAGCGGCGGCCGGGGTCGCGGTCGAGGTGAGGGTCGAGATCCCTTCCGTCCCCGGGACGGGCCCGGCGCCGCCCTGGGAAGGGGAGGCGGCGAGCGGAGGGACGAGTGGCCTCGTCTCCTCGAGGACCTGGCCATCGCGGTCGCGGACGCGCAGGACGACGAGCGGCGGCGCGTAGAACCCGTTCGCGGCGATGGTCGTGTACGCGTTCACGAGCTCGAGCGGCGACACCTCGCCGGTGCCGAGGGCGAGCGAGAGGCTGCGTGGAAGGTCGCTCGAGATCCCGGCCCGCCGGGCGAAGCCGATGATCGCGTCCACGCCCAGCGCGTCGACGAGCTTCGCCGAGACGGTGTTCTTGGAGTGGGCGAGCGCCGCCTTGAGGAGCATCGGCCCGTCGTACTCGTCGCGCTCGAAGTTCTGCGGCTTCCACTCCTTGCCCGTCCAGGGATCGCGGTAGAGATCGGGCGTGTCGTAGACGACGGTCGCGGGCGTGTAGCGCCGCGACTCGATGGCGGCGCCCCACACGAAGGGCTTGAAGGCGCTGCCGGGCTGGCGCTTCGCCTGGATGGCGCGGTTGAACTGGGAAAGGGCGAAGTCGTAGCCGCCGACCAGCGCCCGCACGCCGCGCGTCTGGGGGTCGATGGCGACGAGCGCCCCCTGCACCTTCGGGGCCTGCTCGAGCGCCAGGGAGAGGGTCTTCCGGGCGCGGGCGGCGTCGGGCGCGGCCGTCTTGCCGGGGAGCACGCGCACGAGGACGATGTCGCCGGCCCGCACCACGTCCCGCATGCGCTTCGGCGGCGGCGTGTAGGAGGTCGCGTTGTACTTCCGCGCCCACTGGCATTCGGCGAGGGACAAGGTCCCCCGGGCATTGCCGAGGTCCACCATCGCCGTCCGGTCATCGACCTCCGAGACCACGGCGGCGTAGATCTCGCCCGCCTCGAGGGGACGCACGCGCAGCATCCGGCGCACGTCGTCCTGGCCCTCGCCCTCGGGCTCGATGTCGTCGGGCGAGACGCGCCCGAGGTCCCAGACCAGCACCTCGCCCCGCTGCGCCTTCATGGCCTGGAGCCGCTCGCGCCACACCGGGAGCGCGGCGGCGAGCTGCTTCTCGTCGAGGTGCTGGGGCGCGCCACGCCAGCCCTGCCGCTTGTCGACGAGCCGCAGATCCCCCTCCACCGCCGACTCGGCGGCGCGCTGCAGGAACGGGTTCATGGCCACGTCCACGACGAGGCCGTCCGTCTCCACCCGGTCGGCGCCATACCGCTCGTCGAGGTACTTGCGGACGGCGTCGGCGTACCAGCTGCCCGGCGGGTCCTCGTGCCGCAACACCAGCACCGGGCGCTGGCCCTCGGCCTCGGCGGTCCGTGCGTCGATGAAGCCCTCCTCGACCATGCGGCGGAGCACGTACCGCTGCCGCGCCTTGGCGGCGTCGGGGTGCTTCGCCGGCGAGAGCCGCTCCGGCGACTGCACCAGGCCCGCCAGCATCGCCGACTCCCCCAGCGTGAGGCTCCGGACGCTCTTGCCGAAGTAGAAGCGAGCCGCCTCCTCGACGCCGTAGCGGCGATGGCCGAGGTAGATCTGGTTCAGGTACAGGTACAGGATCTCGTCCTTGGAGAGGTTCTTCTCGAGCCGCGGCGCGAGGACCAGCTCCTTCACCTTCCGCTTCACCCGCCAGTCGGTGGAGAGCAGGAAGGTCTTCACCACCTGCTGGGTGATGGTGGAGCCGCCGCAGGCGACTCCGCCGCGGACGAGCCCCTTCGCCGCGCAGCGGGCGATGGCGAGGTAGTTCACGCCCTCGTGCTCGTAGAACCTGGCGTCCTCGGCGGCGAGCACCGCCTTCTTCATGAGGTCGGGGATCTGGTCGAACGGCACCACCGTGCGCCGCTCGCGGGCGAAGGCGAACACCTCGCTGCCGTCCGATCCATAGACGCGGGTCGAGACGAGGGGCCGGTAGTCCCGCAAGGTGTCGAAGGCCGGAAGCTCGCGCGTCCAGGCGAAGACGAGGACGGCGCCGACCGCGGCGAGGAAGCCCAGGGCGGCGAGGGCGAGGAGGGCGAGCCGCCGCGGCCCCATGGCGCGCAGCCAGAGGGCGAGGTCGCGCGGGCGAAGCGAGGCTGGGCGCGGCAGGCGTGCGAGGAAGGCGCGCAGCCTGCCGGGTCTCGCGGCGGGGACGGGGCTCGGAACGGTCGTCGGCACGGGTCGGGGGCTCGAACGATAGACCCCAAGGCGCCTCTGCGCCAAGGGCAACCTTTGGTGGGAGGCCATGGTGTTCCCGGGACGGGAAAGCACCCTTCGTGCCGCTCCTCCCGGCGGTGCAACCCCCCGGGGGGAGGGGGCATTCCCGCTCGTCCGGCACCGCGCGTCCGGAGGGACACGCCCGGGAGGGACCCGGAGCCACGCGCGCCGGCCCGGGGCGACGCTACTCCGTGCCTCGCTTCACCCCGAGCGCCCGCATCTTCTTGTAGAGGTGGCTGCGCTCCAGGCCGAGCGCGCGGGCCGTCTCCGCCATGTTGTCCGCGTGCTTCTCGAGCGCGGCGAGGACGATCTCCCGCTCCGCCTCCTCCACCAGGTCCCGCAGCGGCGCCCCCTCCCGGTAGCGGTCGCCCTTCGGTGGGCGGGCGCCGGGCAGCACCGCCGCGACGTCCTGCGGGCCGATGGCGGGGCCGTCGCACAGGATGGCCATCCGCTCCACGAGGTTCCGGAGCTCCCGCACGTTGCCGGGCCAGTCGTGGCCCTGCAGGACGAGGAAGGCCTCGCGGGCGAAGGTCATGGGGCGCCGACCGTTCCGGTCGCACGCCTCGGAGAGGAAGCGGGCGGCCAGCTCGGGGACGTCCTCCCTGTGCTCCCGCAGCGGCGGGGCGTGGATGGGCACGACCGCCAGCCGGTAGTACAGGTCCTCGCGGAAGCGGCCGGCGGCCACCTCCGCCTGGAGGTCCTTGTTGGTCGCGGCGACGACCCGCACGTCGCAGCGCAGCGTGGCGTGGCCGCCGACCCGCTCGAACTCGCCCTCCTGCAGGACGCGCAGCACCTTGGCCTGCATGGCGGCGGGCATGTCGCCCACCTCGTCGAGGAAGAGCGTGCCCCCGTCGGCAAGCTCGAACTTGCCCTTGCGCGCGGCGACCGCGCCGGTGAACGCGCCCTTCTCGTGGCCGAAGAGCTCGCTCTCGATGAGGTCGGCCGGGACGGCGGCGCAGTTGAGCTTCACGAAGGGGCGCGACCTCCGCCGCGAGCCGTCGTGAATCGCGCGAGCGACGAGCTCCTTGCCCGTCCCGTTCTCGCCCGTCAAAAGCACGCGCCCCTCCGAAGGGGCCGCGCGGCGGACGAGGTCGAAGAGCTTCTGCATCGGCGCGCTCGAGCCCAGCATCTCCGGACGCCCCGCCTGGGCACGCAGCTCCGCGTTCTCCTCGGCCAGGTGGGAGATCCGCAGCGCGTTCCGCACGGCGGCGAGCAGCTTCTCCTTCTCGGTGATGGGCTTCTCGAGGTAGTCGAACGCCCCGAGCTTGAAGGCCTGCCGCACCGTCTCGATGGAGCCGTGGCCCGACATGATGATCACCGGCAGGCCCGGGCGCGCCTCCCTCGCCTGCCGCAGCACCTCGAGCCCGTCGAGGTCGGGCATCGTCACGTCCATGACGACGGCGTCCACCGGCAGCGCGGCGATCTTCTCGAGCGCTTCCCGACCGCCACCGGCCGTCTCCGCCGCGTACCCTTCCAGGGTCAAGGCGCGGGCAAGGGTTACCTGTATGTTCTTCTCGTCATCGACGACGAGGACGATCTCCGGCACGCCCCAGATGTTACCGGGGAACGTTTTCCTTTGACAGGCGTTGGCGGGGGAGCGAAGAGTTTTTCACCGAACCGAAGGATCCTACTCACTGGGAGAAAAGATCATGCGCCGTGCATTCCTTCTCATTGCCCCCGTTCTGGCGCTCGCGCTGACGGGGTGCCCCGCGAAGCCCAAGAACGGCGAGTGCAAGACGAGCGAAGACTGCGAAGACCAGAAGGACTACGGCCCGGTCTGCGTGCAGGGCCGCTGCGAGGAGTGCGGTCAGGACACCGACTGCAAGGCCGGGTTCGTGTGTCGCTCCAACAAGTGCGTGCCGCGCCCCGAGTGCGAGAGGGACGGCGACTGCCCGGGCGGCAGGACCTGCGAGGCCGGGAGGTGCGTGGCGGCGGCGCCCAAGGCCGAGTGCAGCGGCGACGCCGACTGCGGTCCCGGCAAGGCCTGCGAGGACGGCAGGTGCGTGACCGCGAAGCCGGTGACCGCGCCGGCCCCGGAGTGCCCGGCGGACGGCAGGTACGAGAGCGTCTACTTCGACTTCGACAAGGCGCTCATCCGCAGCGACGGCGAGTCGGCGCTGCAGAAGGCCGCCGACTGCATCAAGAAGCAGGGGGACAAGGCCGTCGTGGTCGAGGGCAACTGCGACGAGCGCGGCACCGTCGAGTACAACATGCACCTCGGCCAGCGGCGCGCCGAGTCGGCGAAGAAGTACCTCCAGCGCCTCGGCGTGAAGGCCAAGATCAAGACCGTGAGCTTCGGCAAGGAGAAGCCCCTCTGCACCGAGCACGACGAGTCGTGCTGGCAGAAGAACCGCCGGGGCGACGTGAGGGCCCAGTAGCGGCCCGCCGCATGCGCCGCCTCGCGGTCCCGCTGCTCCTCGCGGCCTCCGCCTGCTGGGTCCCGGTCGAACGGGGCCAGCAGATGGAGGAGCGTATCCAGCGGCTCGAGGACGAGAACGCCCTCGTCCAGAAGCAGCTGGAGGAGCAGCGGGCCGTGGTGCGCGAGCGCGTGGCCAAGGCGGACCAGAAGATCGCCGAGGTCCAGCGCAAGCTCGACGAGCTCAACGCCACCGCCCACCGGACCGGAGCCGACCTGGGGGTGAACCAGGACAAGCTCCAGGACGCGGTCACCCGCATGAAGGGGCAGCTCGAGGAGGAGCAACACAAGCTCGGCGAGCTGGACCAGGCGCTCGCCGCGCTGAGGACCGACACCGCCGGACGCTTCGCGGCGCTCAAGGGCGCGGGCGCCCTCGAGGAGTGGGAGTCGAAGAAGAAGGCGGCCGAGATCAAGCGCCCGTCCGACAAGGCATCGTTCCTCGCGCTCGCCCAGAAGCAGGAGGCGGCGGGCGAGCGGGGCGTCGCCCGGGAGCTGTACGACGAGTACGTGAAGCAGTGGCCGGCCGATCCGCGGTCGGCCGACGCCTGGTTCCGCCTCGGCGAGATCGCCTACGGCGACAAGCGCTACCGGGAGGCGGTCCTGGCCTACGGGCGGGTGGCCCAGGACTTCCCGCGCTCCGACAAGGCGCCGGACGCCCTCTACCGCACCGCGGAGGCGATGATCGCCCTCGATCTCAAGGACGACGCCAAGGCGATCCTCGAGGACCTGGTGAGTCGCCATCCCAAGTCCTCGGCCGCCCAGAAGGCCAAGGCCCGCCTCGCCGAGCTGTGGCCCGCCCACAAGAGGAAGGGTGGGAAGAAGTAGTCGCAACCCGGGACCGTGACGGCCCTGCCCCGGACGTTGCAGATTTTCACGGCCGGGGCTGTGCGCGGAATCACACGCGGCGTAGAATACCTTGAAGGAATGGCCACCCGTGGCCTGGCACGGGGGTCGCATGGTCAGGGGGGTGAGGCCGGCCGGGGCCGGCGAGGAGAGACCCGTGGCGCGGCGAGTCCCGATCGGCGAGATGCTCCTGGCCCAGGGCCGGATCGACGCGCAGCAACTCCAGAGCGCGCTGGCGCACCAGCGGCAATGGGGCGGCCGGCTCGGACAGGCGCTCGTGAGGCTCGGCTTCGTGACCGAGTCCGACCTGCTCCGGCTGGTCGGCCAGCAGATCGGCGTCCCCTTCGTGGAGATCGGAGAACGGTACGTGCCCCCGGCGGTGCTGGGGCTCGTGCCGGAGAAGCTCATGCGGCAGCGGCGCGTCTTCCCGCTGGCGGTCGCGTCGGAGTCGAGGCGCGGGCCCCTCGTGGTCGCGCTCTCCGAGCCCGACAACCTGCCCTTCCTCGACGACATCGCCTTCGCCTGCGGGATGGCGGTGAAGCCGGTCCTGGCCGCGGAGCGGGACATCGAACGCGCCCTGGTCCGCCACCTCGACGGCGTGTCGTCGTCCCGGGTGGCCATCGAGCTGCCCGCGGAGAAGAAGGGCGACCGGATGGAGCTGGTGGAGCGGCCCCACACGCCGCGCGGCGACCACTGATCCCCCCTCGCGGTTGACGCCGCGCCGGGGCTGGCGTGCCCTCCCGCCCGCCGGCCGCGCGGAGCCCGGCCGTCCGGGGCCGTGCTGCGTGCGCTCGAAAGTCGCTTCCGTTGCCGATCGAGGTCGCGGTTCCGGGCGCGCGGGGCCGAGCAAGAAACGGTCCGCGCGCTTCGCGCGCGTACGCATTCTTGCATCGGCTCGCGCACTGACGACCGGGTCCGTCCGAAGCTCCGCTCGCGCCCGCAGCACGGCCCCCGACGGCCATCTTGCCGCGCGGCCGGCGCGTCGCCCGCCCAGGCCGCGCTCGCGACCGGCCCTACCGCCCCCGCAGCCGGTCGATCGCCGCCTTCGGGTTCCTGACCCCCTTCTTGAGGAGCCAGAGGGCGACCTTCACCCCGCCCTGCGCCAGGACGCCGAGGTAGCCGTGGGAGAGGAGGCGGCCGGTGGGCGCGTCGATCCGGATGCGCACCTTCGTCGCCGGGTCCCGGGACAGCACCAGCCCGAAGAAGGCGATGCCGAACGCACCGACGTCGTCACCCTCGATCGCCGTGATGCGCCGCACCGCCCCCGCGGGAAGCGTGAGCGTGAAGTCGGGCTGGCGCGCGGCCCCATCCTCCACGCGGGCCCTTCCCGACTCCATGGTGAAGTGGGCCGGCCCGCCCTCGAGGACGAGCCCCACCTCCGCCCCGGCGGCGAGGGGGGCCGTGGCCTTCCGGGCGGCCGGCGAGGTCTCGAAGAAGCGCCGAAGATCGGCGAGGCTCGCGGTGCTCACGGGCGCCACTCTATCGCGATTGACTGCCGCGGCGCCCCGCGCTTTAACGTCGCCATGAGCCGCCGCCTCCCCGCCCTCGCCGCGCTGGTGCTCGCCGCCTGCGCGCGCAACATCCCCGACACCGACATCCGCGACACCGCCGACAACCGGGCCATCGTCGCGGTCGTGGACGAGTACCGGAAGGCCTTCGAGCGCCGCGACTCCGCCGCGGTGCTGGCCCTCGTCTCGCGGGCCTACCTCGACGACTTCCGGTCGAGCGACCCGGCCGACACCGTGGACTACGAGCAGCTGCAGAAGGCGCTTCCCGACGCCTTCCAGCGGCTCGCCGGGCTGAAGCTGGAGATCGGCGTGCGCAAGATCGAGACGAGGGGCGACGTGGCCAGGGTCGAGCTCTTCTACGACACGCGCTACCGCATCACCACCCCCCGCGGCGAGGTGGCCAAGCGCGACTCGGACGTGAACCGGATGACGCTCCGGCGCGAGGGCAACGCCTGGCGGATCGCCTCCGGGCTGTAGTCCTCGTCAGGGGCCGACGAGCTCCGCGAAGCCCTTCTCGCCCAGCTCCCGCAGCGCCACCAGCCGGTCGCGGTAGCGGCTCCAGTCCTTCCATGCCAGCCGGTCCTCACCCAGCTCCGCGAGGTGGAAGGCGTGGATGCGCGAGGCGGTGTAGCGGAGGGCCACGTAGCGCGCGTACGCGTTGAGCGCCGCGCGCGTGGCGGGATCGAGCCGCGCCTCCGACCGGTAGCCGGCGAGCAACGCGCGGGCGCGGTCGGGCTGGAAGCGGTCCGTGTAGCACCAGGCGTTGAGCGCCACCGCCAGGTCCCAGGCGAAGGCATCCACGCAGCTCATCTCCCAGTCGAGCAGCGCGCTCACCCGGCCGCCGATCCACAGCACGTTGTCGATGAAGAGATCGCCGTGGACGAGGCCGCGGGGCGCGGACGGGAGCGTCTCGGAGCGCGCCAGCTCGTCGTGCAGCAGGGGCAGGGCGCGCTTCACGGCCTCGTCGCCGCCTCCGTCCGGCTCCAGCTCGTCGATCCATGGCCCGACGCGCTCCGGGCCGTAGGGGTTCTTCCGCTCGTGCTCGAAGCCGGAGGCGAGGTCGTGGAGCCGGCCGAGCTCCTCGCCGATGCGCTGGCAGTGGGTGGCCCCGACCGCCTCGCGCGCCAGCTCCTCGCCGGCGGAGAAGGCGAAGAGCATCGCCTGCCGTTCCCGCACCGCCACGTGGGAGCGGCCGTCGGGGAGGAAGAGGAGGCGCGCCGCCGGGAAGCGCGCCCGCTCGAGGAATGCGAGCACCTGGGCCTCGAACTCGACGTCGCTCTCGCTCTTGCCCTCCGCGAGCCGGAGGAAGTAGCGCCGGCCGCCGCACCACAGGTGGTAGTTCGTGTTCACGCTGCCCTTGGGCTCGGGAACGCTGCGCTCGGGCGCGGCCAGGCCGTAGCTCCGGGCGATGAGGGCGAGCTCGTCCTGGTCGAGGGGCGTGTAGAGGGCCATGCGGTGGCAGCGAGCGAGTCTGCCCGCTCGCCCGCGCGGGCGTCAACGGCCGCGCGGGCGGCGCCGCCGCGGCCCGGCCGCTATGGCGGAGGGCCCGCCAGTGCCTCGGCCAGGGAGATGGGGCGCCGCGAGGCCGAGACCACCCGCCAGTCGCCGCCCTCGCGCTCGAGCCGGCAGTCGAAGCGGTTCGCCCTGGCGTCCTGCGGCAAGAGATCGGAGAGCCTCGTTCCCTTGCCGCTCCGGGCCATGACGACGTCCACCGCCGCCGACGCCGCGTCCCCCTCCACGCGGACGCGCGATCCGGCGACGGAGACCGAGACCCATTCGCCCCGGAAGACCTGCGCGGCGATGAGCTGCTTCACGCCATGCCTGTCCAGGCCCTCCCCGCTGAACCGCTCCGAGACGGCCGACACCGCGTCGGAGACCCGCTTCTCCTCCACGGCGCGCGCCGCCTGCTCGAACAGGGCGCGGATCCGGTCCTCGTCGCTCGGCGCGGGCGCGGAGAGCCGCTGCCAGGCGGCCCAGCCGGCGGCCCCCGCGACGAGCGCGAGCGCGGCGGCGAGGGAGCGGCGCGAGACGGTCACGTGGGATCCTCCAGGGCCGGGCGGGGCCAGGGCCGCTGGAGTAGACTCCACCAGCGTGGGGCGGGACAAGGACCACATCGCGCTCTCGGACGAGCACAACTCGCGCGGCATCGAGCTCGCGGATCGCGGGTGGCTGGACGAGGCCATCAGGGAGTTCCGGAAGGCCATCGAGCTCGACCCGGGCTCGGCCCACGCCCACGACAACCTGGCCACCGTCTACTCGGAGAAGGAGCTCTACCGCGAAGCGCTGAAGGAGTACCTCGAGGCCATCGCCCTCGAGCCGGACAGCGCCGCCGCCCACTACAACCTGGCCTGTTTCCTCGCCACGCACGGCTCCGAGATGGCGGTCGCCGAGTACCGCGACGCGATCCAGCTCGACCCCGGCTACCCCGACGCCCACCTGAACCTGGGGCTCACCTACGCCGACCAGGGGAAGGTCGAGGAGGCCAGGAAGGAGCTCGGGGTGGCCATCGGGCTCGATCCGAAGGACGCCTTCCCGCGTCACGAGCTGGCCGCGCTCCTCATGGACGAGGGGGACTACCGCGGCGCCATCTCCCAGCTCAAGGAGGTGGTGCGCCTCGAGCCGGAGGGGTTCGAGGCGCACCTCGATCTCGGCATCTGCTACGCCCAGAAGGGGTTCTATGCGGAGGCGGAGCGCGCCTATGCGAGGGCCCGGGAGCTCCGACCCGAGGACCTGCTGCTCAACTACAACCTCGCCGCGCTCTACGCGCTGTGGGGCAGGGCATCCCAGGCCCTCGACGCCCTGCGCCGCGCGCTGGCCTCCGACCCCGGAAAGGTCCGGGGGTGGCTCGCCACCGACCCGATGTTCGAGGGGCTGAAGGGCGACGCCGGGTTCGAGGCCCTGGCGCGCGGCTGAACACTCCTCCTTCACGACCGTGACGGCTTTCGCTAGGCTGGCCGCTGCATGGCCGAGCTCGCGTTCTTCCGCCACGGCGAGGAGCTCCTGCGCGTGGCGCTCTCCGACCGGACGACCATCGGGCGCTCGCCCGAGTGCGACGTCTCCCTTCCCGACCCGACGCTCTCGCGCGTGCAGGCGCTGGTGGAGCTCCGCGGCGACGGCTGGCGCCTCGTCGACCGGTCCGGACGCGGCACGCGCGTCGGCGGGGCCGAGGCGGCGGACGCCCCGCTCGCCGACGGGACGGAGATCGCCCTCGGCACCTGGCGGGCCCTGTTCCGCTCGGCGGCCGCGGAGGGCGGCGACGCGACGCGCGGCGGCGGCGCGACCGGCGTGCGGCCGGCGGGGCCGGCGCCGGAGGCCGGGCCGGCGCGCCTGCGGATCCGGGAACGGGGACGGGAGCGGGCGGTGCCGCTCGAGGCATCCGGCCTCACCGTGGGCAAGGACCCGGGGAACGGCGTGGTGCTCGACGACCCGTTCGTCTCCGCCCGGCACCTGCGCATCGAGCCGCAGGGCGGCCGCTGGCGCCTCGCCGACCTCGGCTCGACCAACGGCACCTTCCTCTCGGGCGTGCGCGTCGAGCGGTGCGACCTGCCGGCGGGGATGCCGATCGCGATCGGCGACTGCGAGCTCGTGCTGGAGGTGGGCCCGCCACGCGAGGGGCGGTCCGCCGGCGTCTTCGAGGGGATGCTCTCGGGCGACGCCGGCATGCGCCAGGTGTTCGACCTGGTGGAGCGGGTGGCCCCCACCGACGTGGCGGTGACCATCTTCGGCGAGACCGGAACGGGAAAGGAGCTCGTGGCCCGGGCGCTCCACGCCCGCTCGCCCCGCCACGCCGCCCCCTTCATCCCGGTGAACTGCTCGGCCATCGCCGAGAGCCTCATCGAGAGCGAGCTCTTCGGCCACGAGAAGGGCGCCTTCTCCGGCGCCGACCGGCTCCGCAAGGGGGCCTTCGAGGAGGCGGATGGCGGGACCATCTTCCTCGACGAGATCGGCGAGCTGCCCCTCGAGCTCCAGCCGAAGCTCCTGCGGGCGCTCGAGCTGGGCGAGGTGAAGCGGGTCGGCGCCTCGCGCCCCATCCACGTGCGGACGCGCATCGTCGCCGCCACGCACCGGGACCTCCGAGCGCAGGCACGGGCCGGCCAGTTCCGCGAGGACCTCTATTACCGGCTGTGCGTCGTGCCCGTCACCATCCCGCCGCTGCGCCAGCGAATGGGGGACGTGCGCTCCCTCGCCGAGCGCTTTCTCGAGGCCTCGGCGCCGCGCGGGCTGGCGCTCGCGTGGAGCGAGGAGGCGCTCCGGAAGCTCGAGGGGTACGACTGGCCGGGCAACGTCCGCCAGCTCCGCAACGTGGTGCAGCGTGCGCTCCTCTTCCGCGGCGAGGGGCTCGACGTGCCGGCCTCGGCGGTGACCTTCGAGGACACCCGCGCCGGGCCCGGGTCCGCCGGCGACGACACCACCCTCTACTTGCCCGGGATGACGCTCGAGGACATCGAGCGCGAGGCCATCCGCATGTCCCTGCGCCGCAACGGCGGCAAGCGCTCGGCGGTCGTGAAGGAGCTGCAGATCGCGAAGAGCACGGTGCTGAAGCGCATCGGCCAGTGGGGTCTGCAGGACGAGGGGCGGCCCGGCGGCGAGCCCGGCGAGGACGAGGACGACGAGCCCCACGCCTGACGGCGGCCCGAGCGGCCGTCGCCCCCGGCGAGGCGTCAGCGGGGCGGCGGGACGGCCGGCGCCGGCCAGTCGCCGCTCGCCTCCACCGGCTTCCCGTAGACGCTCCGGTCCGCCTCGCAGCGGCGCGCCGAGGCGGCGGCCCGGATCCGGTCGGCCTCGCGATCGGCCTCGCGCGAGAGGGCCGAGAAGTCGGCGAGGCCCGGGTCCCACTCCGCCGAGGCGCAGCGCGCCTCGGCGAGGAGCCGGCGCGCCTCGAGCGCGAACGCGGCGCTCGGGAGCGGCCCGGCCGCGGCGCGGACGAGGAGCGGGGCCGCGTGCCTCGGGACGCCGCGCGAGAGGAAGGCGCGCCCGAGGAGGTACGTCGCGAGCGGGGTGTCCGAGCGCGCCAGCCGCGCGAGCGCCACCGCCGGGTCGCCCGTGGAGAGGAGCCACGGACCGGCCGCGTCGGCGAGCGTCGGGTCGGCGAGGACCGCGAGCTTCGCGGTGAGCAGGCGCGACTCGGCTCGCTCGGGGTCGAGGGCGAGCGCCGACCGGTAGCGCGCCGCCGCCGCCGCGCCGTCGCCGGAGCGCCACGCGACGTCGCCCAGGCCCGCGAGGAGCGCGGCGCGCAGTGCGGGCCGCCCCGCGCCGGCGCGCTCCAGCGCCTCCCGCCAGGCCGCCACCGCCGCCGCGTCGTCG
>Ga0153915_10004383_pt1 | contig 13001 bp, 11 predicted proteins | sample Opewatmetagenome_2_FD_107003 | JGI IMG/M metagenome (GOLD analysis project Ga0153915, IMG submission 107003) | Freshwater wetland microbial communities from Ohio, USA - Open water 3 Core 3 Depth 3 metaG | ecosystem: Environmental > Aquatic > Freshwater > Wetlands | place: USA: Ohio, Lake Erie... | reverse complement strand
CCGGGACGCTTCTTGCCACGTACCGGGTCGCAAAGGATGTCGCACGCCAGGCACTCCTGCCGGGAATCGAGACGACCATGCTCACGTTTGCCTCCCCGGACCGGGTGCTGATCGTGCTGCCGGTCCATTCCAAGCACCTCATCGCAGCCCAGCCGGGCGAGCTCCTCTCTGCGTACCTGGAGACCAACCAGATCAGTTTCGGGATCAGCTGCACCCGCAAAATCACCACCGCAGAAGAGATCGGCGAAATGCTTTACTCCGACCAGCGGACCCGGGTGGCCGATCTCCAGGAATGCATCCGCAATGTGTGGGGCGTCTGCAAGGACGAGTCCACGCTCACCTTAAATTCCGGGGCCATCCTCAACATGAAAGAGAAGGTCATCGAGTTTGCCATCACGGCCGGGGGCTGGCCGTTTGAAAGGGCAAAAGAGACCATTACCGCCCTCCACAAGATGGGCGTCCCCACGTTCATCGCTTCCGGCGACCGGTCCACAAAACTGGAGCTGATGGCCGACCACCTCGGCATCCCGCGGGACCGGGTCTACGGTGTCGCCACCCCCACGGTCAAGGCGCAGATCGTCTCGGACCTGAAAAACGAGTACGACCATGTCGTCATGGTCGGGGACGGGATCAACGATCTCTGCGCCTTTAAAAAAGCCGACACCGCCATCCTCACCATCCAGCAGGCCGGCGACCGTCCCGAGGAACTCTTCAGGGCTGCGGATTTCGTGGTAGAAAGGGTCGGGGATGTGCTCCCGATCATCCGGCCGCTGCTTTCTTGTCCTGCGAATTCCCGATCGTGACGATGACGGGCAGCATATAAAAGGTAATATGACACCTGTTTCACATTAGGTACAAGGGAATTATGAAGGCTCCATTGATCACAGTCGAGAACATCTGCATGGATTTTGACGGCACGCGTGCTCTCAAAAATATCTCTTTTGAGATATCTGAAGGGGAGATTCTCGGGATCATCGGAAGGAGCGGGGCCGGCAAAACCGTACTCATGCACCTCATGCGGGGCGTGGAACAGCCACCCACGAGCGGGAAGATCGTCTACCACGTGTCAGCCTGTCCTTCCTGCGAGTACATGGACGTGGCCAGTTCTGCCGGCAAGCCCTGCCCACACTGCGGCGCAACGCTCGCCCGCCTTGACGTGGATCTCTGGAACGAAGCAGACGAGATGCTGAAACGCCGGGTGATGCGCCGGACCGCCATCATGTTCCAGCGGACGTTTGCCCTGTATGGCGACGACCGGGTGATAGAAAACGTCCTCCACGCCTTAGACGACATCAACTATCCCCCGGAGAAGGCAATCAACCGGGCCGCCGACCTCATCGACCAGGTCCGGCTCTCGCACCGGATGATGCATATCGCCCGCGACCTCTCGGGCGGCGAGAAGCAGCGGGTCGTTCTCGCCCGGCAGCTCGCAAAGGAGCCGTTCATGCTCTTTGCCGACGAGCCGACCGGCACGCTCGACCCGGGCACCGCGAAGATCGTCCATGCGATGCTCACGGAAGCGGCGAAAACCAACAACATGGGCATGGTCGTCACCTCCCACTTCTCGCAGGTGATCGAAGACGTGGCGAGCCGGGCCCTCCTTCTTGTGGATGGCGCGATTGCAAAGATCGGGACGCCAAAAGAGGTCATTGCGGAGTTCATGAAGGGCTGCGACGACTCGGAATGCTTCGTGCATACGGATGCAGGCGAGAAGATCGTGGAGGCCCGCGATCTCACGAAAAGGTACATTTCGGTCGACCGCGGGGTCGTAAAAGCGGTCAACGGCGTCAGCTTCGAGGTTTTTGAGAAAGAGATCTTCGGGATCATCGGGAAGAGCGGGGCGGGGAAGACGACGCTCTCCGGGATCATGGCCGGCCTTATTGAGCCGACAAGCGGGGAGATCAATGTCCGGATCGGCGAAGAATGGGTGGACATGACGAAACCCGGCATCACCGAGCGGGGCCGGGCAAAGGAGTACATCGGTCTCCTGCACCAGGAGTACGACCTCTACCCGCACCGGACGGTGCTCGACAACCTCACCGATGCGATCGGGTTAGAGTTCCCCAAAGAGCTCGCCATGAGAAAGGCGATTGTCACCTTAAAGATGGCCGGGTTCACCGAGGAAAAGAGTAAAGAGATCCTCGATCGGCTGCCCAGCCACCTCTCTGAGGGGGAGCGCCACCGGGTCGCGCTCGCGCAGGTGCTGATCCGGGAGCCCAGGATCGTGATCCTCGACGAGCCGACCGGCACGATGGACCCGATCACAAAGATCGACGTGAAGCATTCGATCATGCACTCGCGGGACGATATCGACGAAACGTTTGTGGTGGTCTCGCACGACATGGAGTTCGTGCGCGACATCTGCGACCGGCTCGCCCTGATGCGGGGCGGCAAGATTGTCGAGATCGGAACAACCGCAGAGGTGCTCGCGCACTTAACCGAGGACGAGCGCAAGGTGATGAGCCAGGCCCAGGCCCCACCGAAGGCCTAAAAAAGGACCGCCATGATCCGCGTTCACCTTGACGGGGAACTTCACGAACTCGGTGACGGGAGCACGCTCTCATCCCTGGTCACAGGCCACCCGCCCGGCTGCAGCGTGGCCGTGATCCGCCCGGCTACAAAGGAGCAGGAAAAGACCGGGAGCCTCACGGTCACGACCACGAAAGGAGAGATCACGATCGAGATGGCCGGCCGGGCCGTGGACGTGCTCGAACGCCCGGATGCTGCGGCCAGCCTTTCGTTACACTGGGAAGACCGGTACGCGGCCGCGTTCGGGCCGTTTTTCTCGGATATCCGGCCGGACCGGATGCCCCACCTCTACGAACGGGGCGACGTTGTCCTCGGCTGCGGCGGCTACGACCCGAAGAAGTCGTATCTTATTTTTTCAAAAAGCCGGCATGTCGCGGACCACGGCGCGGACGCGACCGGGGGCGTGGTCGCCCGGGTCGTGAGCGGGAAGGCGGTGCTCGACCAGTGGGAAAACGGCGACCGGGTCACAAAAACCGAGCCGGTGATCAGCTGGGCGGATACGAGCCGGTCGTTTACCACGACCGACTGGGGAATGGCCCTGGAAGACGGGATGCAGATCGTGACCCGGGTCGCGGTCGTCGCGGAGGGATATGCAGAGGACAAGATAGCGACCGCGGCGGCAGGAAGCGTCGAGCACATGCTCGTCGCTCTCGGGAAAGGCCGCTTTACGGTCGGGAGAGCGACAAGCACGCACATTCTCGACCAGAAACTTGTTGGCACCGCCGTGCTGTCCCAGTCCGTGCACCCGCGAAGGGAGGGCACGGTCACCGTGCGCACCGGGGGTCCCTCGGTCGGCGGGGTCTATATCTACCGTGCCGATGTCCCGAGCAGCCCGGCCCACAGCGTCGTCGGCCGGGTCGTGCACGGGATCGAACTCGCGAGGCTCGCCCGGGAAGGGGATGTCCTGGATGTGACCATCGTCCCGGCCCGGTTCGATCTTCTCGGCCTGCCGCTCGATGAGGCAAAAAAGGCGGCGGCGGCACGGGGCGTTGCCCTTGCGATCGACAGGGATGGCCCGGACCGGATCGTGGTCTCGCAGGAACCGGGCACCACCCTTGACGTGCTGGCGGTAAAAAAGGCGACGATTGCTACCGCACCCATGGAAAAGGTGATCGACATCGAGCTCGACGATGCGCATGCACCGGCAAGCTGCGAGATCTTCCGGCGCCTCACGGGCCTTGCCGACCACGATGCCGGCATGATGCCGGCCTTCTTTGTCTTCGATGACGTCTTCCTCTTTAAGCCCAATATCCCGACAACCGTGAAGATCGTCCCCGAGAACTGCCCGGCCGACGAGGTCCCGGCCGCGGCGCTCGGGATCACAAACGATGCACGGAAAGGCGCCGGCCTTGTCGGGGTCCGGCTCTCGGCGAACCGCGAGTTCGGGCCCACATCGGAGCCGTTCGAGGGCACCAACATCATCGGGCGCGTGATCGATACAGGCAAGCTAAAAGGCATAAAGGAGAGGCAGACGGTGTATATCCGCGAGGTGAAGAGATGACCGAATACAACCCGGCAAATGTCGGGACCGTGACCCGGTACGTGGTGGTGGAGTCCTGGAACGTCACTCCGTCAGATGTCGCCATCCGGGCGTACGAAGTGGCAAAAGGCGTGATGATCAAGGAGAACTGCTTTGGCCTTGTCATCATGGGACAGGAGGCGGATGTCGACCGGGTCATCGCCGAAGTGCGTAAGATGGATCCCGCCCACATCTTTGTAAAAGACCGTGGCTTCCCGCCCGGCGATGCCCGGAGGTGCCGGGCAACCCTTGGCGGCGCCCGGCCCGGCTTTAACGGGATCGAGTTCGAGATGACCGTCCTCCCCTACATCTCAAACGGCCTTGAGAGAACACAAAGCCTCGATACTGCCTCTGTCCCGGTGCCGGCACGGGCGGCCCCGGACCGCCGGCTGGACGTGTACACCTTAAAGAAAATGATCGATGCACAGGAGCCCTAGACCATGGCAAAAATCTTCATCTATCCCGCAACGAGCCTGATCCTCTCAGACCTGGTGACCCGGTTCGGGCACAAGCCGCTCGGATCGGCTATCGCCATCCGCGAACGCGTCCAGACACCGGGCCTCGAATCCTCGCCGCTCCAGATCACGCCCGAGGAACCGAAAAAAGGACTCCACTGGGCGGCGGTAGAAGTCCCCAGCGGCGTGCGGGGACGCATGGCACTCTACGGGCCCATGGCTGAAGAGTGCGACGCCGCGATCATCATCAACAATGCCGACCTCGCCTTTGGCTGCATGGGCTGCGCACGGACAAACGAACTCCTGAAATTTTTACTCCGGCAAAAGGAGATCCCCCGGCTCGAGCTCGAGTACCCGAAAAATGAGGCAGAAGGCGTGCAGTTTGTGGCATCGATCAAAAAATTCCTGACAGATCTGGGAGGGCCGAAATGACCGCCCCGGTACGGATCGCCCAGCTCTCCTGCGGTGCGGACTACTCGGGCGTGCAGCATGAGATTAACGAGGCGGCAAAGACTGTCAATGGAGAGATCTTCTTCCCTGACGTTGCCTTAAAGGATATCGTGCGGGACTTTGACAAGTTCGGCCTTGAGGTGAGGAGCCCGGACTTAAAACTCGCCATATCCCGGGCGATGGCGCTCGTGGACGGCCGGGTGGACGCCGATGCAGTCTTTATTGCGACCTGCTTCCGGTGTGCCGAGGCGGCAATCGTGAGAAACGAACTCAGGCACTATATCCTCGAACACTCGAAACTCCCGGTCGTCAGCTACTCGTTTACCGAGCGCACAACCGCAGGAACGCTCCTCACCCGCATGGAAGCGCTCACGACTATTGCCCGGCGCCGGGCGCTCCTTGCCCGGGAGGTCCAGGAGGGGATCACGCTCGGGATCGATTCCGGCTCCTCGACCACGAAAGCCATCGTGATGAAAGACAACAAGATCCTCGGCAAAGGCTGGCTGCCGACCGGTGAAGTTCTCAAGAGTGCCCACAATGTTGTCGATACTGCTCTCGCGGAAGCCGGGATGAAACTTTCCGACATCCAGGCAATCGGCACCACCGGCTATGGCCGGTTTTTGGTGGGCAAGGAGTTCAACGCCGATCTTATCCAGGAAGAGCTGACCGTGAACTCGAAAGGTGCAGTCTACCTGGCAGAGAAGCAGCACGGGCCGGCGACAGTGATCGATATCGGCGGCATGGACAACAAGGCAATCACGGTGATGGACGGCATCCCCGGCACGTTTACCATGGGCGGCATCTGCGCGGGGGCAAGCGGCCGGTTCCTGGAGATGACCGCCAAGCGCCTCGGTGTCGACATCACCGAGCTCGGGCCGCTTGCCATGAAAGGCATGGGCGCGAAAGTGCCGATGAACAGTTACTGTATCGTGTTTGGCACCCAGAGCCTGGTGAACGCCCTTGCAGCCGGCAGCAGCAGGGAGGACGTTGCTGCCGCAGCCTGCCACAGCGTGGCCGAACAGGTCTTCGAGCAGCAGCTCCAGGAAGTCGATATCAAGGAGCCCGTGATCATGGTAGGCGGCTCATCGCTGATTGAGGGGCTCGTCTTTGCCATGGGAGAACTCCTCAAGATCAAAGTCGTCGTCCCGCCATATTCCCAGTACATCGGTGCGGTCGGGTCGGCGCTTCTCGCGTCAGGGTTTATTAAGGACGGGTCAGATGCAGGCCATTGAGTATTTCGAGGTCGAGTGCCCGGATATCCGGGGCGGGGAGAACTACCGGCAGATCGCAAACGACGTACTGCTCGATCATAACATGCTCAGGGTCGTTAATAAGATCCATATCTACATCGACCCGAAAGTCCCGATCTTTGTCGCGGTCGGGACCTTAAAAAAAGTCATGACGGTCATAAAAGTCGGCGACATCGCAAACGTCAACCCACAGGAGAAAAAGTTCACGCTTGCGATCTCGGACGAGACCTACCTTGCGCCGATGCTCAAGGTCTTCTGGGACAAATTCGGCAAGGATCACGTCGACCAGCCGGACCGGTTCACGGTCGTCCTCACCGGTCTCGATATCAGCGCCAGGGATCTCGAAGAGATGCCGATCATCGACCCGAGCGAGGCGCTCTACAAGGACCTTGTCTATGCCATGAAGTGCATCTGCCCCGAGGGGTTCCGGGTGAGGAGTGAGAACTTCGGGAAAGAGAAGTTCTCGTTTGTTGCGAGCGAGGACACCTTGACCGAGGCCGGGCTTGCGCTGGTAAAAGAGAAGTTCGCGCTCATGGGGGAGACGCCATGATCCTCGTCCCCATCACTTACAGGGGTGGTGTGTACCGGCACAACGAGATCATCGACCTCATCGAGGACCTCGGCGGGTACATCATCCAGAAGCACATGATCGCCCAGGAGGTCGTGCTCCAGTGCTTTGTCCCAAAGGACGACGTGGAGCTGATCCGGGCGATAGGAAAGCCTCTCGCCGGGGAAGTGACGGACTCGCCGCTTGTCGGGACCGAAATCGCGGTCGTGAGCATGAGCCTTGAGATCCACCACCTGCCCCACCCGTCCTGCGATATCGCGGAGTACGTGCGCCGGCTGGGGGCCAAAAGCAACATGATCGGGATGGCCCGGGGCGTGGGGAAAAGGATTGCCGGGATCAACGACGAAGAGCGGGATGTCATCAACGAGCACGACATCGCGGTGTACCTGCTCGGGAATTTCGAGCACTGCATTGAAAAGAAGACGCCGTTGATCCTGCGGGGGATCGAGGTGCCGGTGGTCCTCTGCGGCGGCCCGGACAAGGAGGTGCTCCAGCGTATCGCAAAGGCCGACGGGTACGTAGGAAACGTCGGCCGGTTCATGCACCGGACAAAGGAGTCGGAGGAACTGGAGAAACTCGACGAGATCATCGAAGAGATCACCAGAGTCCTCTCGAAGCGCCGGGAGGAGATCGCAAAAGACCCGCTCTCGGTCTCCCCTGCCCGGCTCATGGACGTGATCCGGGAGAACGTGCCGGCAATCCTAGACGTGACCTCGCCGACACCGCTCACGGTGCAGATGGCGGGCCTCCGGGTGAAACTGCCGTACGACACGTACGCGGAGATCATAAAAAAGACCATGATCGAGGACGGGGTCACCATCGGGGAGATCGCCGATGTCGTCCCTTCGCGGATACGGGACTACATCCTCGTGCAGGTCAAACCGTTCTCGGAGACAAACATCGTATTGTAAGGTGGAAACGATGGGACGCAAACAGGAGTTCGAGTTTGAGGACCGGCTGAAACACATTGTCGAGCAGGGCACTGATGCGACTGCCGAAGAGTGGCTGAAGATCATCGAGACCGAGTACGGCAAGGTGCCGCTCATCTTCAGGCACATGAGCGAACGGCCCGAGGTGCTCCTCTCCCATCTCCTGTACAAGACCACGGTAGCTGAGACGAGTCCCCTCGACCCCAAGTACGTGGAGCTGATCAGCATGGCAGTCGGCGCGGCACTCAAGTGTCCGTACTGCACGAGTTACCACATGGTAGCGGCAATCAAGATGGGCGCGACCCGGGAAGAGGTCCTCGAAACGATCCTCCTCTCGGGCATGATCGCAAACTCCTCGGTGCTTGCAAACGCCTACCGGATCGTGGACGACAAGCTCGAAAAGTGCATCCCCTGCCAGATCAAGGGCGTGGCAGAGCCGGAGAAGAAGGCCGGAACCGCCGCACCAAAAAGGCAAAAGAAAGGGACGCGGGCCCGGAGATAACGGCCCGCACGGCCTGATTTGGTATTCATACGCCCGTTTTTAGTCCACATGCGTGAATGCCGGGTAACATACGGGCCCGCTGCCGGTGATGAAATCCGGGGGCAGGATCCGGCTCTGCACATTCATCAACCGGCAGGAAAACCTTTTGCAGCATGCATTTCCCATGATCGCCTTTTTTTAGGATGCCCCCGGAAAGATCATTATACAGGTACCCCGGCCCGGCACCCGTGCCAGCCCGGGGCGTAAAAACACCAGGCGCATCCATGAAGATCATTATCCTTGCGGGGGGCGTGGGGACCCGGCTCTGGCCGCTCTCCCGCGAATACTACCCGAAACAGTTCATCCCGATGGACGGGGAATCGCTCTTCCAGAAGACCTGCCGGAGGGCGCAGAAGATCTCAAAAGACGACGGGATTTACGTGGTGACAAACGAGATCCACCGGTATCTCGTAACAAACCAGATGGATGCGCTGGGATGCCATGTCCCGGCCGACCATGTCCTTTCAGAGCCGGAACAAAAAAACACCCTTCCCGCGATTGCGTGGGCGATGCAGCAGATAAAACGGGAGGATAAAAACGCCTCCGTTGTGGTGTTCCCAAGCGACCACCTGCTCGGCGATATTGCCATCGACCAAATCAGGGCCGCAGAACCGCTCGCACGGGACTACCTTGTCACGTTCGGGGTAAAACCCGCATCGCCCCACACCGGGTACGGGTATATCCGGCCGGGCAATCCCATTGCCGGGGGATTTGCCGTCGGGGAATTCCGGGAGAAGCCGGACGAGAGGACCGCGGCGGAGTACATGAAGAAGGGGTACCTCTGGAACAGCGGGATCTTCCTCCTCTCAGTCCCGGTCTTCTTTGAAGAACTCAAAAAATACCAGCCCCGGCTCTTTGCGGCGTTCGATGGGACAACCGTGCCCGACTATGCAAAACTCGACGCGATCTCGATCGATTACGGCCTGCTCGAACCCTCAGGGAAGGTCGCGGTGGTCCCGCTGGAGACGGAATGGAACGATCTCGGGACGTTTAAGGCCCTGTACGAGACCCGGGGCCACGATGCACAGGGAAATGCCGGCGAGGCAGAGTACCTGTGTGCAAAAAACAACTACGTGCACGCCCCGGGCAAGCACGTGGGACTGATCGGCGTGGAGAACCTGGTAGTCGTGGACACGGCCGACGCCCTCCTCGTCTGCGACAAGGGCCATACCGAGCAGGTAAAAGACCTCGTGAAACGGTACAACGAGCGGGACGACCCGGTCACCCAGTTCCACCGGCAGGTCCACCGGCCCTGGGGCGCATATACGATTTTAGAGGATTCCACGGGCTACAAGATCAAGCGCATCACGGTAAAACCGGGCCAGAGGCTCTCTCTCCAGCTCCATCACCACCGGAGCGAACACTGGGTGGTCGTGAGCGGGACAGCAGAAATCGAGCTCAACGGCGAGACAAAACTGCTCCGGCAGGGGGAGAGTACCTTTGTTAAGAGCGGCGTCCGTCACCGGCTCAAAAACCCCGGTGTCATCCCCCTCGAGATCATCGAAGTCCAGCTCGGTGAATACCTCGAAGAGGACGATATCGTCAGGTTCGAAGACGAGTACGGAAGGAAATAGGATTTTTTATACCGGGGCAGGGGTATTTTAGCCGGGATACCTTCACTTTTTCCGCATTTCCCGCAAGCGGGATGCACCCCGATCTTCCCTTTTGTCACCTGAAACAAGACACCGGTTCCCGGTCCCGATCAGGTCCTCCCTGCCGGCCTTCCGGAGCCCTTCGAGCACGAGGGCCCGGTTCGCCGGTTCCCGGTACTGCATCATCGCCCGCTGGACCTTTTTCTCCCGGCCTTTGGGCACGTATACCGGTCCGAACGTGAACGGGTCGAGGCCCGTGTAATACATGCAGGTCGAGACACTCATAGGAGTCGGGGTGAAGTCCTGCACCTGCTCGGTGTAGAGCCGGTGGTCCCGGATGTACTCCGCGAGTTCCGCCATGTCGCCCGCTGTGCAGCCCGGATGGCCGGACATGAAGTAGGGGACGAGGTACTGGCGTTTTGGTTTTCCCTGCTGGAGGGCATCGAAGCGTTCGCGGAACCGGTCGAAGACCACCCGGCCGGGCTTGTTCATGGCCGCCGTGACCTCTGCGCTCACGTGCTCCGGGGCGACCTTGAGGTGGCCGGATACGTGCCGGTCCGAAAGCTGCCGGAGGTAGCCTGAATCCGGATCGCCGGCAAGCACGAGATCGTAGCGGATCCCGGAGCCCACAAAGACCCTTTTTATGCCCGGGATATCGCTTACGCGTTTGAGCAGCTCACAGAGTTTTTTGTGGCTCACATCGAGGGCCGGGCAGGCCGGCGAGCAGGACTTGTCCGGGCAGGCGCCCGCCTTTCCCCAGCGTGCACAGGCCATCGCGTACATGTTTGCTGTCGGGCCGCCCACGTCCTGCACGATCCCCCTGAAGTCCGGCATTGTTGCCATCAGGGTCACCTCCCGGACAATGGATTCAATGCTCCGGCTCTGGACGATCCGGCCCTGGTGGTGGGTGAGGGCGCAGAACGAGCAGCCCCCGAAACAGCCCCGGTGGGAGACGACCGAGAACTGCACCGGTTCAAGCGCCGGGACCGGTTTTGTATACGACGGGTGGGCCCGGCGGGAGAACGGCAGCTCATAGATATGATCGAGCTCCGGTGTCGTGAGCGGAAGGGCCGGGGGGTTCTGGATAATGACCGTTTTCGGGTGCGGCTGGGCGACCGGTCTTCCCCGGACCGGGTCCTGCTCCCGGTAGTGAAGGGCAAACGCCTTTGCATACGCGGTCTTGTCGGACGAGACTTCGGAAAACGAGGGGATCTCGATAACACCGTCAGGCCGTGCGGTGCGCCACTCGGCCACTTCCATCGTGTATGCCGTCCCCCGGATATCCCGGAGCGACCGGGCGGGTTCGCCGGTGGCAAGGCGCCGGGCGATCTCTGTTACCTGCCGCTCGCCCATGCCGTAGACAAGGAGCGTGGCCGGCGCATCGGCGAGGATCGCCTGCCGGACCTTGTCCTGCCAGTAATCGTAGTGCGCAAACCGCCGGAGACTCGCCTCGATCCCGCCAAGGACAATCGGGACATCCGGGTATGCCGCATGGACGAGGTTTGCGTACACGACCGTCGCCCGGTCCGGTCTGCGGAGTGCTCCCCCGGGGGAGTACACATCCGAGCTCCTCCGCTTGAGGTTCGGGGTGAGGTTGTTCACCATCGAATCGACGTTGCCGGACGAGATCCCAAAGAAGAGCCGGGGCTTCCCGAGCGCCATGATGTCTTTGGGGCTCCTATAGTCCGGCTGGGCGATAATCCCGACAGAAAAGCCCGCGTCCCAGAGGACCCGGCCGATGAGCGCTGTTCCAAAGGAGGGATGGTCGATGTACGCATCTCCCGTGACAAGGATAATATCGAACTCTTCGATACCAAGGGGGGCGCCCTCTTTTTCTGAGAGGGGAAGAAACGCGGGCTCGCGGGTCATGGACACAAACGAAGGCTCATTTTGGAGACCGCCGTGTCAGGTCGCGGATAATGTCGGCAAGGCCGCCCGGTGCGTCCTCATCTTCTTTGTCTTTTTCCAGGGCGTCAGGAGGGGCTGCAGGTTCGCTCTCTTCCGGCGTCTCCTCCGGTTTTGTCTCCTCTTTTTTATGGACCGGCAGGTTCACCTGCGTCTTCTCGTCGAACCGGTGCACAATGGAGATACCGGTAAATTCAAGGATGATCACCTCGGCCACAATATAGGTCGTCGCCCTTTCCCGGAGGCAGCCGGTCAGCGCGTGCCCGGCCCGGCCGACAGACGCGTGGAAGTGGATCGCAGGACCGTCCTCTCCCGTACAGATGGTCCCGATCCCCACCATCTCCCAGCCTCCCTCGAACATCACATAGTGGGGGTCGGGCGGGAGGACCGCGGCCTCTGGGCCGGTGACCATTTTTGCCTGCCTGAGCGCCCCGAGATAGAGGATCGTACCGGTTGCAATCCCCTTGTCCCTGACAAACTCACGCGTGACACCTAAAAAATCCTCGCCGTCATCGATCCGCAGGACAAATACCCTGCCGAGCCTGCCCTCAGAAAACTGCATACATGCGCTCTTTGACCGTTTTTTTAAGGTATTCCTAATATGGACGCGGATTTATATCTCTTTTCTCCAGAAAACGGGCATGACCGCGTCATTGAGAGCCACCCGGAAAACCGGGGGTGCGGGAACAAAGAGCGGCCCGGGGCGCCACAGTTACCGCCCGCCGGCCCCGCCGCCGCCAAACCCGCCGCCACCCCCGAAACCTCCTCCGCCGAAGCCACCGCCCATGCCGCCCGAACCCCCATGGCTCGGGGGGACAAACGTCATGATCGGGACAAACATCATGTTCATTCCCGAAACACCGACGGGTACACCGATCTCCGGCATCGGGATATTGAGCGCCTTCATGGCCTCCTCCACCTTGTCGCCGACCCCGAGTGCCGTACCATAGACCAGCCACTCGCCCCACATCGGGAGATCCTCGGGGGGATACTTCCGGATCATGGCAAGATCGGAAAGGAAGTGGGCAAACGCGTCCCACTCGAGCTTGTCCTTGTAATGGTCGTCCTTCCAGTGCCCGAAAAGGGTGGAAGGCGCCGCCCAGGCAATCACGAACTGGATCGTGATGATGACAAAGAGGGCGGCAGCCGGGTAGAGCAGCGATGCCTGCATGTCGAGCACGAGCGCTGCCATGAAGGTTACGGCGCAGAGCACCGCGCTTATGGCAATATACGGTGTGAGGTGGTCCCGGCCGTCCACCATGT
>Ga0153915_10004382_pt1 | contig 13002 bp, 13 predicted proteins | sample Opewatmetagenome_2_FD_107003 | JGI IMG/M metagenome (GOLD analysis project Ga0153915, IMG submission 107003) | Freshwater wetland microbial communities from Ohio, USA - Open water 3 Core 3 Depth 3 metaG | ecosystem: Environmental > Aquatic > Freshwater > Wetlands | place: USA: Ohio, Lake Erie... | reverse complement strand
GGAGGAATGTGTAACGCGACCTATTACCACATAAGGCAGGGAACAGCTATAAAAAACAACGTATCACGATTGCCGCAAATCTTTTCAAAACGTCCTCTTGTGATAATGAAAGGTATGAGGTATAGTGGCCCCACTTTTTTGATGAGATTTGAGGAGGACGAATGCATGGATTTCCCACACTTGCAGAAACAAGACCCCGAAGTGTATGAACTGGTCAAACAGGAAGAGTTAAAACAGCAATACAAACTTTCAATGATCCCATCTGAGAATTTTTCCAGTCCGGCCGTGCGGGAGGCGTTGGCATCTGTGTTTGTACATAAGTATGCGGAGGGTTATCCCCGTAAAAGATATTATGAGGGGAACCAGTTCGCAGACAATCTTGAGGAACTCTGTCAGAGAAGAGTAAGGCAGGCATTTTCTCTTCCCGACGATTGGCATGTAAATGTGCAGCCCCTGGCAGGTGCGAATTCAAACCTGGCTGTGTATAATGCGCTTCTGGAACCGGGCGATACTATTTTAAGCATGTATTTGCCGGATGGCGGGCACCTCTCGCATGGGTGGTCATTTCCCGAACAGGATGAACAAGGGTTGGAGGGACAGGTTGAACAATCCATTTATCTGGGAGGCAGGAGAAAGATCAGCATCGTTTCAAAAATATTTAAAGTGGTGCAGTACAAAGTAGAGCGTGATACAAGACTTTTTGATTATGAAAAGATCAGGGCTTTTGCCAGAGAGTATCGTCCGAAGATGATTATCTCCGGAGGTACGGCGTATCCCCGAGAAATCAATTATGAAGCCCTTGCGTCTGTCGCGAAGGAAGTAGACGCCTATTATCTTGCCGACATAGCCCATGAAGCCGGTCTCATTGCGGCCGGTGCGAATAAATCGCCGGTAGGGAAGGCGGATGTTGTCACTTTTACCACGCATAAAACCATCCGCGGGCCGCGGGGTGCAGTGATTTTGTGCAGAGGTGATCTCGCGGATAAAATCGATTTCGGCGTGTTCCCGGGCCTGCAGGGAGGGCCTTTCGAGCACACCATCGCGGCGCTCGCGGTGTGTTGTAAAGAGGCATGTACGCCGGCATTCAAAGAATACGCGTTTCAGGTGGTAAAAAATGCACAGAGACTGGCGCAGAGGTTCATGGAAAAAGGCTATGACGTTGTTTCCGGCGGAACGGATAAACATCTCGTACTGATTGATATGAGAAGCAAAAATCTCTCCGGCCGTAATCCCGCGAAAGGGCTGGATCAGGCAGGTATCATCATGAACCGCAATTCTGTTCCCAATGAAACTGGATCGCCCATGAATCCCTCAGGGTTGCGTATGGGTACCCCCACCATTACAACCCGCGGTATGAAGGAGCCGGAGATGGATCAGATCGCCGAGTGGATTGACCAGGTTATTACCATCGTTGCACCTTATTGTGAGTTGAAGCCTGCTGAATTTGAAGAGAAAATCAAAGATATACCTGAGCTTCAGAGAATTGCGGCGGAAGTGAAAAGCCTTTGCCAGAGGTATCCGCTGAATATTTGACCGTAAGTGCATCCCGAAACCCGCATGCAAAACAGGACTGCGGGAGGCACTCCTATTCATTGCCTCTGTACGTAAAAGATTTTATAAAAACCTGTACCGAAGTGAGCGCGAGATATTAGATTTTTCACTCCCGACTGTAGACAAGACCCATCATAGCAAGCAGAAGAATAGCGAGACCGAATCCCATATAGGGAAAGGTGGCACTGTCGAAGTTTAATGCGCCGTCATTAAAGAGTAACGAGTTCGAAAAGTAGCCGCAGTAAATTAAAAAGCAGTAGTTGAGAATCAAAGCCAGTCTCGGGTAACCGAAAACCAATGCTAACGTGGTCAGGGATATCAGAGTAAGAACTTGAGCAACGGATATTGCTATTTCTGTTGATAATAATGTTTCCATTTTTGATCTCCCCTATTTTTTAACGTATTAATTGTGTGTTACTGTGGATTACAAAGGGCCATTTGGTGGGAATTTACTTCAAAATTGAGTAATAATCTGTGATATTTATCACAAAAGATCGATTTTTTTATCAAGGGGAATTTTGATGTATTTATCAGGGTTGGGGACAAGCTTACTCATGATAAGCTCCGGAATAAATTTTTTTCAATGATAAATTAGAAGTTTGTTCACCTCTTATGTCCTCATGAGACGGCAAGAAATAAAGATGTGCGGATGATTGCTGTCTGCAAGTTTAGTCGCTAATGTTCTATTACCTTCTACCCCGTCCGCCTCTAAAGCCTCCACCAGAGTTGGATTGATATGGTCTTGTTCGTCCTCTATCTTTTTTTGGTTTGGCTTCACTGACGACAATTGTTTTTCCATCAAGCTGGCCGCCATTGAATTTTTGAATGGCTTCTTTGGCTTCCTCTTCGGAGGCCATTTCAACAAAACCGAACCCTTTGGAGAGACCGGTCAATCTGTCTTTTATAATATTTACTGAGAGAACATTGCCCGCTGCGGAAAAATTTGCTCTTAGATCATCTTCTGTAACGTTGCCAGAAAGATTGCCGATGTATAGTTTCTTGTTCATTATTTTATCTCCTTTCGGTAGTCTGCGCAAAAAGACCGGCAAATGGAAAAAGGCACCCCCGTTCAGGTTTTTACAGGAGTGCCTCTTGTTTTGCAGAATACTCTCTTATACTGTCCTCACGTTTACAGCAGACGGCCCTTTAGGACTTTGCTGAACATCAAATTTGACGCGCTGGCCCTCAGATAGTGTCTTAAAACCACTGTCTTGTATGGCGCTGAAATGAACAAAAACATCGCCACCTTCATCGTTGGCAATAAATCCGAAGCCTTTCTTCTCATTAAACCACTTAACGATTCCTTCTGACATTGTGTGCATCCTCCTTTCTTAGATTTTTCAAAAGTTGGATTACCACGGTGACAGAAAGAACAACCCATCGTAATTCCGGAGAATATGATGGTTAACCTTATACTTCAAATGCTTCTACCCAACTTTTATATTCCCCTAAACTGCATATAAACCGTAAAAAAGTTTTTTAACCTAGGGGTGCGTATATCTATAATGACCCTTTTTTAAAGTCAAGTATTTTCTATAATATTACCTTATCACCTTCTGTAGTCTCTCTTTTGCCTTCCTCGATCAGGGAGGGCCTCGTTGATCTTCAATGACCTTCCCTTGAAGTCCGAGCCGTTTAATGCTTTTTTTGCCTTTTCTGCTTCTGATTGATTGGACATTTCTACAAATCCAAATCCTCTCCCCTCGACGATATTCACGTTCTGGACATTTCCATAGCTGGAAAAAAGTTCTTTAAGTTGATCAACTGTTACAGAATAACCGAGGTTCCCGACGTAAAGCTTGCATCCTTGCATTCTACACCCACCCTTTCTTTTTTTCCCTTCTACATTTTCAGAACTGACTTCATCATCTCCGAATCGCACGGAAAAATTATTATGAAAAATGGATCAATTAATTTCCAGAAGCTGGATCTCGAAAATTAGATCTTTTCCAGCCAGTGGATGATTTCCATCAAATGTGACACTTGTATCGGACATATCGATTACTGTAACCTCGATAATGTAGCCGTCATTACGGCGGAATCGCAGCACCTGGCCGATACTCGGTTGAAGGTCAGCCGGAAGCTGATCCCGGCCAAAGACCACAACCATTTCTTCATTGTGCGGGCCATAGGCCTTATCGGGAGTGATTCTGGCGGTTTTTGTTTCTCCCTTGGTCATTCCCATAACAGCATCTTCAAACCCCGGAATGACCTGACTGCTACCGATTATAAATTCCAGAGGATCACAATCCAGGGAGGAATCGAAAACTGTGCCATCATCAAACGATCCCTTGTAGTGTACTTTCACATTATCGCCGCTACCAGCCTGCTTCATGTATTCACTCCTTTCTGTATTTAATGTTATGCCCTTGGGGCGGGCAAAAAAAAGCGGCATTACCTTTGCGGGTATTGCCATTTTCCCCATAAATTACTCTCAACCATTAAATATCAGGATGCCTCGATTGCTGCTTTTCCATGGATCATCGTTTCCCCGGAATCTTCCCAATGTTTGCTGTCCCGTGAGAATGATAAGAGGGTAGGCGATTATAGACCAGGTTTCTTTGGAAAAGATGTATTTAGACAGGCTGGTCAATAATGGATTATATGTTTATATATCTCTTTTTACACTTACATGAATGAATTGAATGGTCAAGTATTTTATTCTGTCTGGAAGTGCATACCGGTAAATGCATGAGCTACGGAATCCTGCCTTGCTGCCTGAGGTTTGCAATGATTTGATTAATCTTGGGCAATGCCTCCATGGTTGCCTTTTCCCCTTCAAGGATGGCCTCATGCCTCTTCGAAAAATCGGCTGATCCTATGTGTCCCACATTGGGTTTGATTACCACATCCGCCCTGCCGATTTGTATCTGAGTCATCTTTCCGTACATGATATTTATCGATTGCAATATGGTTTCGATAGTGCTTTTAGGTGCCGAACCATCAAGGCTTGAGGAGATATCTACTGCGATGACAACGTCGGCGCCATATCTTCGTGCCGCGTCGATGGCCAGAGGGCTCACAACGCCTCCATCTACATACATGCCGTTTGAAATTTGCACAGGCCTGAATATGCCCGGGATAGAACAACTTGCCCGTACTGCCGTTCCCGTGTTGCCCGTACCGAAGACAACCTCTTCCCCTGTTTGCATATTTGTGGCAACCGCGTGAAATGGAATCCTCAGTTTTTCAATGGCAGTATCTTTTAATGCCCAGTTTACATAGCTTTCCAGCTTTTCCCCCTTGACAAATCCGTTGTCGGGAATCGTCAGGTCGACAACATCATCTCTTTGCAGTGCAAAAGACATTGTCTGCAATTGGTAGGCATCATATCCATACGCATAGAGACTCCCTACAAAACTGCCGGCGCTTGTGCCGACAATCATGTGAATCGGAATTTTATGGGATTCAAGGATTTTCAGGACACCGACATGCGCAAAGCCCTTGGATGCACCTGCTCCAAGTACGAGGGCTACTTTGGCAGGTTTGGGCGGCGGTATGATCGTAGGCTTGGGAACGCATGAAACAAGGACCAAAAGGAAAGCAATGAAAACAAAAAATACTGCATAATGATTCATTTTTTTCAAAGAGTTAGGGTAATGCATAATCTGCTGTGCCTCGAATAGTTTTTCGATAGGTAAGTCCTTTTAGGAAAACCAGTATAGTAAAAGTAGTCTTTTGTCAAAAGAAAAGGCCGCAATACATAGAAGAGGGCAGCGGGTAGATGGTCAATAATTCGAACAGTGAAGATTTTTCATTTCTTGACACAGGGACTTTGGTTTCCTAAAGTATATATATGGAAACCTTCTGCAAAGGACATATAACCAGATGGAAAATGATAAGGCATGTGGGATATGCGGGAAACCGGCAGTCTTCGCCGCATGCTCACTGTGCGGGATGCAGACCTGTGAACACTGCACACGTTACGAATTGATGCACTCCGGGTGTTGCTTTGTCTGGACCGCATACTACTGTTCGAATTGCATCGGTAATGCTAAAAATGATCAGAGCGGTACGCTCAAAGGATCGTAAGAGAGAGATAATTATTACACCCAGTCCTGTGGCTGAAGATGCAGGGCCTTTGAAAAACTACACTTCATTATTCGTGAATAATTCCTCGCTCACGTCCGGAATGCCAGGTGATTACATGCAGCGTGGCATCATTTCACCGTCAGGCCGACTACCCGATAATTAAATTCATAACTCAATGCGCCACTCCAGTCATCCTGGAAAACGTTTTTATAGCGTGTACCGTCTACCGGTCCGACCGGTTTTCCGTAGGTATAAAACCAGTTGACGATGGGGCCTCCTGTGAAACCCAGGGCTATCCAGTAGGAGCCGGGCATAAGAGTCGGCTTATCCCGGCTAAAATCAAAGTCTGCCCATCTGTATCCCGGTTTAAGAGAGAGCTGGTCTAGGTTAATGAAGTCACTGATGCTCAAAGGTTTTCCCGGTTTCCCCTGGTTATCTTCAAAGATATCCACCCAGAGCGAACCATCGCCACCGAATTTATGTAGTGCCAGTCCGATTTTCTGGAGCTTAACCGGTTTTTTCAGAATAACAACCTGGGCATATTGGGTAAGGTTGGTTGTCACATATTCAGCGGTCTCCACGAGGAAGTTTCTGGACATCTCGAATTGATTTACCCCAGAGGCTTTTGTTGCCCGTGGAAATGCAAAATCTATATTTTGAGGAAATTCTAAGTTACCGAACACAAAGGGTACTTCATAGCGGAATTCTTTTTTCTGCTCTTCTGATATTGTCGGAGGCGGAGGAGGTGGTGGAAGCACTTCGATCTGCTTAAACTCTGCCTTTACTAAGGGGGAAAGAAGAAGGTTTTTAGGGCCGTAGGTCTGCCGGTCTCCCTTCACGTTAATCTGGTCGCTATGAAAATTGGAGGCGATTGTCTCCTGAAGTTTTGGCCTTTGGGCATCCCTGAGTTGTGCCCATTTTAAGAGCCCATCGTTTTTTGTCTCATTGTTGTCGACACCAACCTCTATACGCAGATAACGGGTGGAGACGAAAAGTATGGTATTCTGGGGATCAAAAGGCACCCAGCCGAGATCCGGAAACCAGACCTCAATCCATGAATGACGGCCCTGTCCCATTTTAAAGGTCAGGGTTCCTTTCTGCCAGACGATATCAAATGGCTGGTTGAACGTAACACCGTTGACAATCCGGACAGGTATCCCGGAAGCCCTCAGTAACGCCGCGCTAAGGTGGGAAAAGTTCTGGCAATTACCTTTGCCGGATTCCAGCGAGTAAAGGGCATCATACCTGACAGGAGGGGTCACGTAGCGGACGTGATCGACTACCCAGGAAATGACGCGTTGCACCGCATCGAACTCGGTTTTGACATCTGATGTAAGTTTTTTTGCCAGCTTACGAATTTTGGCATTATCGGATTGCACCTGTTCTGTAGCTTTCAGATAAACATTCAATTCCGGGTCTACTTTTGCAAGAGGAAAGGGTTCCTGTGTCGTGAGTGTCTGTAAATTAGTTTCACTGAGGGCGTTGCAGGAAAGACGCACATCTATAACATCCGGAGGTTTTGTCCACGTGGCTACGACTATCTGGTTACCCCGCCCGTCTGTGTGATTTTTTCTGTCCTCAGGTTCGGGAGAAAAAGTCAGGTTGAACTCTTTGATTTCCTGACGGGAAGTGGGGGATCGAAAGCTCTGAGGCACCACAAAGCTGAGGACCATCTTCTGAATACCTTCACCTGCGGTGACCTGCTCCTGAAGCTCATAACGGATATTCGCCCCCATGTCGCCTGTGACGGTGTAGTTTTCAGCCGTGGATAGCACAGGCCATAACAAGATCAAGATAAGGATTGTACCAAGCAATTTTTTCATGGTTCCTCTCCTCTCACATTAAAAAGCCGCAGGTTTACAGATTACTTCCTTAACCTTCAGATCAAAAAAACGGGAGCTGTTGGCAGGCTGGAGCACAATGGCCGAATCGGCGCCTCTCGCACTTCCCCCCACGGATATAATATCCTCATCTGTCCTTACGAGGCCGGCATCTGCAGCCATCAAGGCCAGCTCAATGGCAACCTTAATCCCTTGACCGAATATCCGGAGTGTGTAAGCCATGATTTCGTCAACCTGATACGTAGAAAGCTTATTCCTTACAGCACGGCCGACCCCACCGAAGGCGTGCTGGCAGGTCAGAACTGTAACGCCCTGTACCTCCAGTTCCCGCCGATCCTTTTCTTCCAGTTCCTGATGATTAGGTTTCTCATAACCTGTCACATGGGTTACAGCGATAATCCTCATATCTTTGTGAAAAATCTTTAATGCTTCAAAAGCAGTTCGCCCGCTACACGTGGCGATAAGAACCTTTTCTATGGAAAGCTCCTTTGCCCTTCTGGAGACAGCTTCTAGGACTGCTTTTGTGTTCTTCCCTCCCGGTTTATGGAAATAACGGCAGGGTATATCAAAGTAGGGAGATGTTTCAGACATAACGTGTGACCTCCATATAAAGAGACCTTTTTTATATTATATTGTATCTGTCATTTGGGTCGCCGTATACGCTGAGATAAACACCGGTGGGGGGTATGGAACCACATAATGCAACCGGATGCCCCCGTATCAAGCCTGTCCTCGCGGAGACGGGGATACGGCGCAAGCGTATCATGTGCGGCATGATCTGGTAGTATATAGGCAAGCATTTGCTGTGTGTCAATCAAAAGTTGGGTTACCTGTCTTGGAAAAATGGTTGTTCATCGAACAAGATGTGTATAATTTAAAATATCATTTGACAAAATGTTTTTTATGTATAGGTTAAACATAGTTTTTCATGAATTAACACTAGACAAATAAAAGGAGTCAACAATGTTTACGGTCACGGAAAAAGCAGTAGAGATGATTAAAGAGTTTCTCAAAGAAAAAGGTGAAGAGCATACAATCAGGCTCATGATGAATGAGGGCGGGTGATCCGGTCCTTCTCTGGGAATGGCTCTGGATGAGTCAAGAGAAGGCGATGAAATATTTAAAGAAGATGGACTTACTTTCATGATCAACAAAGACCTGTTCGAACTTGTCAAACCGATTACGGTAGATTTTATTGTCACCGCACGGGGATCCGGATTCAAAGTGTCATCCAGTCTGGAAGCAGGCAATTCATGTGGTAAATCGTGCAGCAGTTGTTAGAATTACAACGGGCTTATGAGTGAAGAAGGGAACACAGAATATTTTCTATACCTTGCCGATGATCTCATAAAAGCAAAACGGTATGAGGATGCAATAGTTCTTTATAAAAAGTTAGTTGACATGCATCCTCGTGAAGATTCCTTTCTTCTCTCATTAGCATGGGCTTATCATGACGGCGGGAGAACAGATGATGCCATCGGGTGTTTTGAGCGTCTTCTCGACGCTGAACTGGAGAGAGATGTGTTTACCGGGTTTGCCTTCGATGAGCTGGTCAGGATTTATAAGGAACAAGGAGAGTATGGGCGCCTCATTGATGTCTGCGAAAAAGTAGTAACCGCCCAGCCTGATGATATCGCGCTTATGAATGATCTGGGTGATGCCTATCTGAAGGCAGGCAGGGCGGATAAGGCTGTCGCCGTATTTGAAAAAATGACCGGGATGGAACCGGATGCATCAGCGTCCTTTTGTAGTCTCGGGAATGCGCTTATAGCTGCAGGAGACTTCGAAGGCGCAGAAAAAGCATATCGAAAAGCTGTTGAAATTGATCCTACCGAGGCTGGCTCCTTCTATAACAGGCTGGCAAATATATATTTGAGTACCGGACATTATGAAAGAGCAGAGAAAGCTTACAGAAAATGTCTCGAATTCCGATTTAATGAACCCATGTACCATTGCGGCCTTGGCGATATCCTGGTGAAGCTGGGAAAGATTAATGATGCTCTGGAGGCATATGAAAAGGCTGTTCAATTTAACAGCATTTCCGGAGGCGCTTACTACAACAGGTTAGGAAATACCCTGGCCCGGGAAAATTACCACCTCCAGGCAATAGATATCTTTCAAAAAGCCATTGCGGTGGACAGTCATAATCCCTTTTATTACATTCATATGGCAGAATCTTATGCTGCGCTTGGTCTTTCCGATATGGCTGAAAAGGCGTACCTGAAAGCGAGATCTCTTAAATGAGAAATCAGCCCCGCTCCTTCTTCTTCATGGTCTCTCTAAAAACGTGGTAAAATTCCTTATTATTGGCTATGGCACCCATGATTATCTCGCCGATATCAAAGATGTTTTTTATGTTGATAACAAAATTGACGCTGTTATTTAAGGCTGCCATATTATCTCCGGTGCGAAATCTGTTACTGATCATCGCAACGAACATCTGTCTGCGCGTACTCATATTAAGGTTGGCCAGGTAATTGAGCACTTCATTACTGGCAGGGTTATCGGTGCTGAAATTTTCATTCACGATTATAAGATTATACACGTGATATCGCAAATTTTTAAGCGCATCTTTCGCCGATCCCGGCGTGGTGATCTGGTAATCCAGGGACTTTATTGCAGCATCAATCTTTTCACAAAGAACAACACCTGATTCACATATTAACGCTGTTTCCACATCGGTTCCCACAAAATCAAAAGGCCTGTCCGCGGCGTCGTATGTTTCAGATGAGGTTTCGCTCTTAAGGATTTTTTCTTCTTCCATAGTGTTCTCCTTATACCATTTTTGCTACCACGGTTTTTTAGGTTTACCGTAACCCTTGTCGACTTCCAACTTGCCCAAGAGATCTGTCGTAGCCTCTCCTCGCTCACTCTTTACGGCATCGATCCCGCGGCCCACTATTCCTCTGCTGGATGCATATGCTTTTGCAGTATCTTCAGTAATGAATCCCTGTTTGTATAAATCGACGATATAATCATCGAATGTAATCATGCCAAACGCTTTACCGGCCTGAATAATCTCGTAAAAAGTTTTTCCATCTGATTCGCCGTGCAGGATGGTATCTTTTACCCGGATGTTGGCACCCATTATTTCAAAGGCTGCAACACGCCCTCCACCCTCTTTAGGCAGCAGCCTCTGGCAGACGATCCACCGTACCGTATCGGCAAGGCGAATGCGTATCTGATTTTCTTCTTCCGTATTGAACATGCCCAGAATTCTATTCACCGTATGGCCGGCATCCATCGTATGGAGTGTGCTCATGACGAGGTGTCCTGTTTCTGCGGCACTGAGAGCAATTTCCACGGTTTCCCTGTCCCTCATTTCACCAACGAGGATAACCTTGGGCGCCTGCCGTAACGCTGCACGGAGGCCAATAGAAAAAGATTCAAAATCTTTACCCAACTCTCGTTGGTTGAATGTCGAATTCTTATGAGCATGGGAAAATTCCACCGGGTCTTCGAGCGTAATGATATGAACCGCTTTGTGTTCGTTAATATCATTCAATATTGCCGCCAGGGATGTTGACTTACCGCTGCCTGTTGCACCGGTGATGAGGATAATCCCATTCAGTTCCTGGCTTATTTTAAAAAAAGCTTCCGGTAAGTTCAACTCCTGGATGGTGGGAATTGTGGATTCTAATTTCCTGATGGCGATGGAGTAAGTATCGCGCTGTGAAAAGATGTTCACCCGGAAACGGGCCCTCCCCGGCAGTTCGTAGGAGGTATCACAGGATCCCTCTATCAGAAGGAGATCCATCAGGCGGCGGTCATTATTAATCAGGTTCAGGGCAAATATTTCTGTCTGAAAAGGAGTTAAATTGTTGAAAGGCGGCTCAAGCTCAACGTTTTTTAGTACCCCTGAACTTACTACCTGTAATGGCCTGCCCACTGTAAAATTCAGATCAGAAATATCTTTGTGAGAATCGAGCATTTTGTCTAATATATAATCGATTTCCTGCTTTCTCATAGTCTTTTCCTCATATGGATAGTGAGATGCCGTGCGGATATTGTAACCGCAATCAATACCTTTAAGCTTCTGTGAAATCAGTCGGTGGGGCTTTTAACATCGGCCTGAACCTTCCCTTATCGTTCGCTTTCAAATATGCGTCCTCGGCGCTGATCCATCCCCTGTTGTAGAGTTCATGAATGCTGTCATCAAGCAATTGCATGCCGTATTTTTTGCCTGTTTGTATCATCGAAGCAATCTGGAATGTCTTGGATTCCCGGATAAGGTTTCGGACTGCCGAGTTGGCGATCATGATCTCCATGGCTGCGCAGCGCCCCTTCCTGTCAATCCGCTTGAAGAGCACCTGGGAAATAACCGCCCGTATTCCGTCCGCCAGAGTGGATCTGATCTGCATCTGCTCCTCGGCGGGGAACACCTCGATGATCCTATCAACAGTCCTGGCAGCACTTGCGGTGTGCAGGGTGGAAAAAACCAAATGGCCCGTGTTCGCCGCTTCAACGGCAAGGGAGATGGTTTCCATATCCCGCATTTCACCGACGAGGATGATATCCGGATCCTCACGCAGGGCGCCGCGAAGTGCAGCGGAAAAGGTTTTGGTATGAAAACCAACCTCTCTGTGGTTCACAATACAGCCCTGGCTTTGATGCACAAATTCAATCGGGTCTTCAATCGTGATGATGTGGTCTTTCCGTATGCGATTTGCTTCATCAATGATGGCGGCAAGTGTCGTCGATTTCCCGCATCCCGTTGGGCCGGTTACCAGCACGAGACCCCTGGGCAGCATTGCTAACTTGCTAAGAACGGAGGGAAGACCTAATTCGTGAACCGTCATAATTTTACTTGGGATTTCTCTAAAAACTGCTGCCACACCATATTTTTGCTGGAAGAAATTGGCTCTGTATCTGGCAAGATTCGGTATTTCGTAGGCAAAATCCACGTCTCCCGTTTCTTCAAATTGTTTGATTTTATGTTCAGGTGCAATTTCATACAGCATGGCTTTGAGTTCGTCATTATCCAATACATTGTATTTTACCCTCTGCATATCTCCCCTTATTCTGAGGGCTGGCTGTTGACCTGACACGAGGTGGACGTCTGATGCGCCCTGCTCATGCATCAGCTGGAAAAAGGCGTCGATTTTTGCCATAAAAGGTCTCCTTGGTAATTACTCAATATGTGCACTTTAATGATCTATTATGATGTATATGGATGTTTCGGGAGAAGTGGAATTTAACTTTAGTAAATTCACCGGATTTCCTCCCCGTGCACGGAAGTATAGGGGAAGGGAGAATGTTTGTCAAGATGAAAAGCCTTTTGTTAACTATTGCTTGACAGGTGTTGCGGGGATCGTATATATTTCTTTCAACACTCTTTGGACTTCTGACTTAAGGGGATTTTAAGAGTGGGGATGTAGCTCAACTGGGAGAGCGCGGCGTTCGCAATGCCGAGGTCAGGGGTTCGATCCCCCTCATCTCCACCAAAAATATAAAGGCGGGATGTTTTTTGTGAATCATACAGAAAACACCCCGTCTTTTTTTAAATGAGACCTATGAAGGTATACACCTGATGTCATTGCAAGGTGTGAGTTGCCGGGGTATCGGCGAGAAACCGGTC
>Ga0153915_10004381_pt1 | contig 13003 bp, 12 predicted proteins | sample Opewatmetagenome_2_FD_107003 | JGI IMG/M metagenome (GOLD analysis project Ga0153915, IMG submission 107003) | Freshwater wetland microbial communities from Ohio, USA - Open water 3 Core 3 Depth 3 metaG | ecosystem: Environmental > Aquatic > Freshwater > Wetlands | place: USA: Ohio, Lake Erie... | reverse complement strand
TCAATCCGTTCCTGGTTATTGATTTTCTTGATATTTTTGTGATGCAGGGCCAGCCGCGCTTATCCATTCAAGGACGGGCTCAATGCGTCTCGCCACCTGGAACATCAATTTGCTGATGGTAGGCCTGCCTCGGCTACCCGACTGGCCCGGCAAGCACCGCCCGGACGTTTTCGCCTGCAGGAAAAGAAGATCAAGGACGGTAATTTCCCAATCCGGAAACCCGGGGCCGTGGCTATCGGCCGCGCTTCATCAGGCAGATAACTTACAGCGGGGTGGCCTTTTGCGCCGCACCGCATGCGGCGAGGCAAATTGCCATAGGTTGCCCACGCGCGGTTCGCTGTCCATCGCTCGCATCTCCGAAGCAGCGGGATGGCATACGCCGACGCTTTGCGCCGCGGCGGCTGAGATGCTAGAGTGACGCAGGAAAGTTGCAGGGATAACACCATGAAAAAATTCACAGTTCTGGTTTTCGCGCTGGCCGTGTTTTGGGCGCAAGCATTCGCCGTCCAGCTCTATCGCTGGGTCGACGACAAAGGCAATGTCGAATGGCGGGATACACCACCGCCTGTGACCGCCAAGAAAGTCGAACAGCGCAATATTCGCGACAACACCATCGATACCACTGAAGTGCCATACAGTGTGCAGCAGGCGGCGAAGAATTTTCCGGTCACGCTGTGGGTAACCGATTGTGGCCAGACCTGCGACAAGGCGCGCGCCCATCTGAATCGCCGCGGCGTGCCCTACACGGAAAAAAATCCGCAATCCGATGTCGCGGCTTTCAAAAAAGCGTCTGGCGGCAGCTTGGAAGTGCCGCTACTGTTTGTCGGAAGCCACAGGCTCAATGGCTACCTTGAAAGCGATTGGGACGCCGCGCTTGATACGGCAGGCTATCCGAAGACCGCGTTGGGTCCCGTACGACCTCCGGCAAAACCGCTCGCCACCGCGGGTGCGAAACCCGCTACTGCGGAGGGCGCCGCCCCCGGAGTTGCGCCGGCAGCCGGCGAACCCGGCGCTACGCCGGGCTCCCCCGCAACCGTTTCTGGCTCTGCTCCCGCGCCCGCTCCGGCGGGAACCTACGGTGGCAACCCCTCGCCGGCGCGATGAAGCTGGCGACTTGGAACGTAAATTCCCTTAAGGTTCGTCTGCCGCAGGTTCTCGACTGGGTGAGCAAACATCGCCCGGATGTGCTGTGTCTGCAGGAAACCAAGCTTGAGGATGCGAATTTTCCTGCCGCAGCAATCCGCGAAGCCGGCTACCATGCCCTGTTCAGCGGACAGAAGACTTACAATGGCGTCGCGATTCTGACCCGGGCCGCGGGTAGCGATGCCGTCACCTCGATTCCGGGCTTCGACGATCCGCAAAAGCGCACGCTGGCTGCGACGATCGATGGCGTGCGCATCGTCTGTATCTACGTACCGAACGGCGAGTCGGTCGAGTCTGAAAAATACCAATACAAACTCAGGTGGTTCGCGGCGCTTCGCGCATGGCTTGAAAATGAGCTTAAGCGTTTCCCGCGGCTTGCCCTTCTTGGCGATTTCAATATCGCGCCGGAAAATCGCGACGTGCATGATCCCGCCGCGTGGGAAGGGAAAGTACTCTTCAGCAGGCCCGAGCGGGACGCATTCAATGAGCTGTTGGCGGCGGGATTAAGGGACAGCTTCAGGTTGTTCGCTCAGCCGGAACACTCATTCACCTGGTGGGATTATCGGATGAATGCTTTCCGCCGAAAAATGGGGCTGCGCATCGACCATGTCCTGCTGTCCACAGAGCTCGCCAGGTCCTGCACCGCGTGCACGATCGATGTCGAACCGCGCAATGCGGAACGCCCGTCGGATCATGCGCCGGTCGTCGCCGAGCTGGAAACGACATAGTCACCGAGAACACAGAGAGCAGTTCTTTCGCGCAAACCGCGGCTCAGGTTTCAGCCGCCTCCCGCTGCATCCCAGTATCGTGCAGCACTTCGCCTGTCGCGCTGGCTACGCCGCCTCGGCCTGAGGGGGACGCGGCTCGCGCATACTAACAAATTCTTCAGCGCTGGTTGGATGAATTCCCACGGTAGCGTCGAACTGGGCTTTTGTGGCGCCGCACTTGAGGGCCACCGCGAAACCCTGAATGGTTTCTGCGGCGTCAGCACCAACCATATGTACGCCGAGTACGCGGTCGCTGTTGCGGTCAACCACGAGTTTCATGAACACGCGCTCCGTACTGCCGCTCAAGGTCGCCTTCAGGGGACGAAAGCGCGTCGCATAAACATCTATCGCCCCATGCCGCCGCCGGGCATCGTGTTCTGTGAGTCCGACCGTGGCCACGCTGGGATGGCTGAACACCGCGGTCGGGACACCGTTGTAATCCAATCCGCGCGGCGAGTGGTTGAACAGCGTATTGGCCAGTGCCATCGCCTCGGCAATCGCCACGGGCGTCAGCATGATTCTGTCGATCGCATCGCCGATTGCATGGATCGAGGGCACGCTGCTGCAAAAAAAATCGTCGACCTTGATCGCACCGTTGCCGGCAAGCAAAACGCCCGCCTCCTCCAGCCCGATCCCTCGTGTATTTGGAGATCTTCCCGTTGCGCACAAAACGAGATCGGTTTCGCGCGCCTCGCGGGACGCGAACTGCACGGCAAGCGCTCCATTTCGCCGCTCTATCCGCGTGATTGTCGAACTGAGTTCGACGTTGATGCCGTGGTGCGCCATCTCCTCTGCCAACACGCCGCCCAGGTCGTGGTCGAATCCACGCAACAAGTGTCCGCGACGGTGGACGAGTGTAACGGATGACCCTGATCCATTGAAAATAGAGGCGAACTCAACTGCGATATAGCCGCCGCCGACGACGGTCACGCGCGCGGGCAAATGCTGCAGATGAAAAGCTTCATCGGAAGTGACCGCCAGTTCTGCTCCCGCAACTGCCGGCATTACCGGCCGGCTGCCGGTAGCAATCAGGATATGCTCGGCGGTCAACGTCCGGTCGCCGGCCTGAACCGTGTGCGCGTCGAGAAGTTTGCCGCGCGACTCGATCACCGACACCCCCGCCGCGGCAAGCAGGCGCGCATATACGCCATTCAGACGTGCGATTTCAACGTTCTTGTTGGCGATCAGCTGTGCCCAATCGAATCCGCGCGGACCGACGCTCCAGCCGTAACCTGCGGCGTCATTGAAATCCTGCGCGTAATGTGCCGCGTAGGAGAGCAGTTTCTTGGGAATACAGCCCGCATTGACGCACGTGCCGCCGAGTTGCTTCTCTTCGATAAGCGCGACCCGGGCACCGAAGTTTGCGGACGCCCGGCTGGCACGGACACCGCCCGAGCCGCCGCCGATTGTAATGAGGTCGTAGTCGTAACGTGGCATCGTACTCCTCGCTAACGGTGGCGAGGCAGCATTCTAAACCACGTTCGGCTACTGTCTCTGTTGTTTTCCCATGTCTTCGTCTATCTTGAGCTCCTGCACCTTTCTCGTCAGCGTGTTGCGGCCAAGTCCCAGCAACTGCGAGGCTTCGATGCGCCGACCACCGGTGTGAGCAAGCGCCTTCTCGATCAGCGCCTTTTCGAAACGACGCGTTAATTCACCCATGATCCCGCTGTCGCCGCGGCTAAGCCGCGTGTCGACCTCCTGCTCCAGCGCAGCGACCCAGTCCTGCGTTCCGGAAACCGCCGCATCCGCCCGGAACTCGGGAGGCAGGTCCTTGATCTCGATCGTGACGCTTGGAGCCATGACCGTAAGCCAGTGGCAAAGATTTTCGAGTTGACGCACGTTGCCCGGAAAATCCCGTGTCGACAGGTACTTAAGCGTCGCGTCCGACAGCCGCTTGGCCTCGACACCGAGCTCACGCGCGCTCTTTTGCAGGAAAAACCTGGCGAGCAGCGGGATATCCTCGCGCCGCTCCGCCAACGAAGGCAACCGCAGACGTATGACATTGATCCGGTGAAACAGGTCCTCCCGGAACAGCCCCTGCTTGACGCGCATCTCGAGGTCCTGGTGCGTGGCGGCGATGACGCGAACATTCGCCTTGATCGATTGATGGCCGCCCACGCGGTAGAAGTGGCCGTCCGAAAGCACGCGCAGCAGCCGTGTCTGCAATTCCGCCGGCATGTCGCCGATCTCGTCCAGAAACAGCGTTCCGCCTTCCGCTTGCTCGAACCGCCCGCGCCGCACGCTCTGTGCGCCGGTGAAGGCGCCGCGTTCGTGTCCGAACAGCTCGGACTCCAGGAGTTCCTTGGGAATCGCCGCCGTATTGATAGCAATGAACGGCTTGCCGGCCCGCGGGCTGTGGCGGTGCAACGCGCTCGCAACCAGTTCCTTGCCAGTGCCCGACTCGCCGGTGATAAGCACGGTTGCGTGGGATTGCGCCAATCTTCCAATTGCGCGAAATACCTCCTGCATTGCCGGGGCCTGGCCGAGAATTTCCGGCGTGGATTCGGCGACCTCGACGGCGTTGTCCTGCCGCATGCTCTCTTCCATGGCGCGGCGGATAAGTTCCACCGCGTGATCGACGTCAAAAGGTTTCGGCAGATATTCGTAGGCACCGCCCTGGAACGCCGTGACCGCACTCTCGAGATCGGAATACGCGGTCATGATGATGACCGGAAGATTTGCGTGGATCTGTTTCGCCTTCTTCAGCAATTCGAGCCCCGAGTCTCCGGGCATGCGGATATCGCTGACCATGACCTGCGGCATCTCGGAATCGAGTGCGGCAACCGCCTCCTGCGCCGACGAAAATGTCCTGAACGCGATGTTTTCCCGCGCAAGCGCCTTCTCGAACACCCACCGGATCGAGCGGTCGTCGTCAACAATCCATACTCGTTTCATGCGGATTCCGGGAGTTGCAGATCGATGCGTCCGGTGATTGCCGTCATTGGCAGGCGGTTCGCCATGTCTATGTTCCGTTCGCGGATTCCGCCACCGGCAGCGTGATGATAAAGCGGGTGTTTCCCGGCGCGCTCTCGAACGTGATCGTGCCGCGATGCTGCGAAACAAAGCTCTGCGCGAGAGTGAGGCCCAGACCGCTGCCGCCGTCGCGTCCAGACACCAGCGGGTAGAATACGCGTTCCCGAATTTCTTCAGGAATGCCCGGTCCGTTATCGCATATCTCCACTGTCAGCGCCAGGCGGTAGCGCCGCCGCGCCAGTGTTACCTGCCGGGCGATGCGCGTTCTCAGCCCGATTTCGCCCATCGGCGCGCCAGAGGCCGGGCCGTCCTTGCCTGCGAGGGCCTGCGCGGCGTTGCGCACGATATTGAGCACCGCTTGAATCATTTGTTCGCGGTCGCCCCTGAATGCCGGCAGGCTTGAGTCATAGTCCCGCCTGATCACGATGCGTCCGGGATATTCTGCGAGGATCACGCTGCGCACGCGCTCGAGGACTTCGTGTATGTTCACTTGTCCAAGCTGAGGCCGGCGATGCGGCGTCAGCAGCCGGTCCATCAGCGACTGCAGCCGGTCTGCCTCCTTCATGATGACCCGGGTGTACTCGTGCAGATTGGGGCGTTCGAGCTCGCGATCCAGAAGCTGGGCCGCGCCGCGGATGCCGCCCAGTGGATTCTTGATTTCGTGCGCAAGGTTGCGGATGAACTCCCGGTTGGCCTCACTTTGGTCGAGCATGCGCTCCTCGCGAGCAATCCTCAACTGCTGCTCGATTTGCCGGAATTCAATCAGAAACCCTTCATCGCCTGCGCTCCCGGTCAATCCGAAAGGTGTCACAGTGCACGAAAGGTGCAGTTTGCGGCCCGGAAGGCTGAGCGCGAGATCGTGCTCGGTATGACTGCAGTTATTGGCATAAGCATAATCGACCGCGGCGACCAGCATCGCGTTGTCGGAGTAAAGCTCGTTGAGCGTAACGCCAGTCACGTTCTTGCTGCTAAGCTCAAACATGTTTTCCGCTGCCGGGTTCATATAGTGAATAGCCAGTCTTGCGTCCACTGCCATTACGGCTGTCGCAAGCAGATCCAGGCCGGAAAGTGCCTCTGGTGTCATCTTCCGTGTCCGTCACCGTGAAGGCAGCAAGAACCCTGCCAGGCCAAGAACGGGGATTCAAGAGTGAACGGCATGATTGCCGGGCTTGGATAATTGCATGAGCCGCGTTCCTCCCGCTTGTCTGCGGGGCGCACCGCTACGGCAGGTTCGCCAGTTCCTTTTGCAGATTGGCGACGTTGTCTTCGTGCAACTTGACCCGTTTCTTGTACGGCTCGAGTCGATCCAGCACGCGTTGATAATTACGCTCGCTGCCCAGACGGATCGCCTCCTGATCGGCGAGGTCTTTTTTTGCCTCGTCGAGCAGCTTCCGCTCGTTGACCAGTTCCTGTTCGAGGATGCGGCGGCGATCGGAATCGCGCTGTTTCTGAGTCTTGGCATCGACGCGCGGAAAATTGGCGGGGCCCTTCGTTTCAGTTTTGGGTTTGGGTGCGGACACCGTGTTGGGCACGATGTCCATCAATTTGCAGCCCTTGGCTTCGGATTTGATGTTGGTAAAACGCTTGTTGCCCCCAGCATCGACGCACTCGTAGATCTCCGCCCGCAAGGTGCCAGCGGCACAGGAGAGAATCATCAGCAAAACCAGATTTTTCATCGTTTGAATAATGTGCCGATCTCTCTTAAGAACGATTACGCGATCTCTTGGTTGACCGGCTCAATAGCACTAGCTATCGCTAAGTCTATGTCAACAAATCGGAATTTGCAATGCACTTGATTGGTGCGTACCGAAAAGCCGACAAAAAAGGCGGATCGAAATCCGCCCTTCTTGCGCGCTTAGATCCGGCTCAAAGGCTGTAGTACATCTGAAATTCGATCGGGTGGGTAGTCATGCGGAAGAGCGTCACTTCTTCCATCTTGAGAGCAATATACGCATCGATCATGTCGTTTGAAAACACGCCGCCGCGCGTCAGAAATTCACGGTCCTTGTTCAGACAATCCAGAGCCTCGTCGAGCGAAGCGCAGGGATGAGGGATCGCTTTCGCCTGCTCCGGCGGCAAATCATAGAGGTTCTTGTCGATCGGGTCGCCGGGATTGATCTTGTTCTGGACGCCGTCGAGTCCCGCCATCATCATCGCGGTGAACGCGAAATATGGATTGCAGGTAGGATCGGGAAAGCGCACTTCGATCCGGCGCGATTTCGGGCTCGCCACCAACGGAACCCGTACCGCCGCCGAGCGATTGCGCGAGGAGTAGGCCAGGTTGATCGGCGCCTCAAAACCCGGAACCAGGCGTTTGTAGGAATTGGTGCCGGGATTCGTGATCGCGTTGAGCGCCTTCGCATGCTTGATAATGCCGCCAATGTAATGCAAAGCAAGTTCCGACAAGCCCGCATAACCGCTGCCGCTGAACAGATTCTGGCCGCCCTTCCACAGCGACTGATGCACGTGCATTCCGGAACCGTTATCGCCGACCACCGGCTTGGGCATGAAGGTCGCGGTCTTGCCATAAGAGTGGGCGACGTTGTGCACGGCATATTTCAATATCATCATCCAGTCGGCACGTTTTACCAGGCTGTTGAACTTCGTTCCGATCTCGTTCTGTCCCGCCGCCGCGACTTCGTGATGGTGAACCTCGCACTCGACGCCCATCTCTTCCAGGGCAAGCACCATCGCCGAGCGGATGTCCTGTAACGAATCAACGGGCGGCACTGGAAAATAGCCGCCCTTGATCGGCGGACGGTGGCCCATGTTGCCGCCCTCAAGATCTTGTCCGGATGACCACGGCGCTTCGGCTGACGTGATCTTGACGAACGAGCCGGACATATCGACGTTCCAGGTCACCGCGTCAAATATGAAAAACTCGGGCTCGGGTCCGAAATAAGCGGTGTCGGCTATGCCAGTGGACTTCATGTAGGCCTCGCCACGCTTGGCGATCGAACGCGGGTCACGATCATAGCCCTTGCCGTCCGAGGGTTCGATGACGTCGCAGGTCAGGAGCAGAGTCGGTTCGTCGGTAAACGGATCCATACGCGCCGAATCCGGGTCTGGCATCAAAACCATGTCGGAAGCTTCGATGCTTTTCCAGCCCGCGATCGACGAGCCGTCGAAATAGTGGCCGTCGCTGAACTTGATTTCGGTAAACGCCTTCACCGGGACCGACACATGCTGCTCCTTGCCGCGAGTATCGGTGAAGCGCAGATCGACAAATTTGACTTCATTGTCCTTCAACATTTTCATTACTTCGGCGACTGCCATTTTTTTCTCCTGATCAGTAGTAAGACAGAATTGCTAATGCGAGTTGATTATTTCAGCACAAAATATGCCAAGAATTTTTATAAGCAGGGCATTGTGCCACAAGGGATTTAAGACGAGTACTAAAGCCAGTACGCACCATAATAGTGCATTCTTTTGTGATATGCGCTATTTCTGTGCATGGTTCACATGAATATTCGATCAAATAAATCTTGACGTTATCTCTCTTATAAATCAACTTTCTTGAATGATGGCCTAATTATTAGCCTGCTAAGATATATAAATTCGATATTCGATGAAAGAGAAATATGGTAATCGATGAAATTTTGAGAAAAGCGCGCGAACGAGCGCTGGAAATGGAACTTCCTTATGAAGGCGTATTGTTGCCAAGTGAAGCGTTTCAGGTCTGGAAAGAAGTTCCCAAAGCGAAGCTGGTAGATGTGCGCACCCGGGCGGAATGGGATTGGGTCGGCCGGATTGCCGGTACTTTGGAGGTTGAGTTTGTCACCTATCCCGGCGGCAGGCCCAACCCTTCTTTTCTTTCGGAAATTGAGGGAAAGGTCGACAAAGACGCACCGGTCATGTTCATCTGCCGTAGCGGGGCTCGTTCGCATAATGCCGCTATGCTCGCGTCGCAGGCCGGGTACTCGGCATGTTACAACGTACTTGAAGGCTTTGAGGGAGACAAAGACGAGGCTGGCCACCGCAATTCCAAGGGAGGTTGGCGTGCGGCCGGCCTGCCGTGGGTGCAAAGCTAGCGCCGCTGGATTTCCTGTACCCCGACGGCGCTTGATATCCAGGATAGCGTCATCCAGACGATAACGCCGGCTATCCCCGTTGCCACAGCCGCCGCCACCAGAATCAGCGCCGGCTCGCCAAGTTCAGCAAGCATGCCGCCCGCCGCAATACCGCCGCTGATTCCCCCGAGCAGGCATGTTGCTGCCCAGGTAAAGCACTCCGCCACCATCTCGCGCGGGGCCAATCTGGATACCAGCATGGATTGCGCGGCAATCACCGTCGCCATTGGTGCACCCGCAAGTATGCTGAAGAGAGCGAACGCGTAGACATTCGTGATGGGGGCGATTAGAAGGGTGCCGACCGCCATGAGAACCAGGCCGAGCAGAAACTGGCGTGGCAGTGGCGGCGACCAACTGCGGCTACCGTACACCAACGCTCCCAGCGCGCTACCGACACTGGCAAGCGCCAAGATCACGCCTGCGGCCGCCGGCACGCCCTTTTTCGCAGCAAACGCGGTGACCGCCACCTCGAACAACCCGAATGCCACCGAATACATCATCGTCGCGGCGAATACGGCGAGGAGTTTCGGGTGGCGAAGCAGGTTTCGCGTGCCGACCGGCATGCGCACGGCATGCGGCGTCCAATTTCTTACCGCCGGTGAACGGGCGAACATGGTGGCGCCAATCAAGCCACACAGCGCGGCTAGCAGCACCGCACCACCCGGAGAACCGATGGCGACGAAAATAGCGACCAGCGCCGGCCCGAGCACAAATATGGCTTCGATCAGCGCCGAGTCAATGGAATACGCCGTTTGCAGCAGACTAGCATCGTTGAGCAGCCGCGGGTAAAGCGTACGCATACAGATCGTGATCGGCGGAAGCGCCGAGCCAGCGGCAAAAGCACATGCAGCGACCCATGCCGCACCAGCGGATTGTCCTACCAGCACAACCAGCGTCGCCAGGGCACAGGGATAGACGACGCTGCACACAGCCAGCACCTGTCGCGGCCCCGCGTGGTCGATCATGCGGCCGAGCACCGGCGCGACCGCGGCAAGTCCCAGAACATAGAGGGCGCTGCTAGCACCGGCTTGTACAAACGAGCCGGACTTGCCCTGCACGAAAAGCAGGATTGCCAGGCCGGCCACACCGATGGGAACGCGCCCCGGCACCGAAGCGAGCAGCGCCGCCGCCATGTTCGGCGTATCGAGGAATTCCCTGTAACGTTGGAAGGAGATCACGGAAAATCGGTAAACACGGGATGTCGGACGGAAAGTCGTCGATTCAGGATCTCACCGTTTGGCCTCCAGCGCTATTTCCGATCACGATTCAACATTGGTCGATTCATATCGACCAGTTCACGAAGCCGGCAAAACCGGTTGCAAGAACGATCAGTCCAAACGCAATTCGATACCACGCGAAAAGGCCGAAATCATGCGTGGAGATATAGCGCAGCAGCCAACGCACGCACAGAAATGCCGATACGAACGCAGCGGCGGACCCGACCGCAAACAGGTCGATATCGCCCGAATTCAGCAGCGCTCGGTGCTTGTAGAAATCGTAAGCGCCGGCCGCCACCAGCGTGGGTACCGCGAGAAAAAACGAAAACTCGGTGGCCGCGCGACGCGACAGTCCAAATATCATCCCACCGATGATGGTCGCACCTGAGCGCGAAGTGCCGGGAATCAACGCGAAAGTTTGGGCTATTCCGACGAGCAGCGCATCCTTCCAGGTCATGTCGTCGACGCTTTCCACCGCCGTTCGGTGTTTCTTCCGCTCCACCCACAGAATGATGAGCCCGCCTATGATGAAGGCGAGTGCGACCGGCACCGCGTGAAACAGGTATTTCTTGATGGTCCCGCCGAGTGCGAGGCCGAACAGCGCTGCCGGGAGAAACGCCACAATCAGATTCAGAACGAAGCGCCGTGCTGCGGGATCGTGGAAAAGCCCGGTCAGGACCCGCGAGAAGCGTTCCCGGTATTCCCACACGATTGCAAGCATTGCGCCGGTTTGAATGACGATCTCGAAAACCTTGCCTTTCTCATCGTTGAAGTCGAGCAGATCGCCGGCCAGGATCAAATGACCGGTGCTGGAGACCGGCAGAAATTCGGTGAGCCCTTCGACCACACCAAGGACTGCAGCCTTGGCAAGCAACAACCAGTCCACGCGCGCTCCGCTTTTGGAAATCCGGCGATTATACGGGAGCTATTGTAAGTTTTCCGGCAAGTGATCGCCGCGCCACGAAAGGTCGGTGTCGGAAATTCCTCGGCTAACAGCGCTTCCAGTGCGAGCGTCCCCTTGCACCCGCGCCTGCACGGAGCGATCCACGCGCCGGAACCCGGACAACAGATGGCGGCCGATCAGTCGTTCAACGGGGCATCCGCTACCGCAGAAGGCGGCGTACGGCGAGCCAGTGGAGGATCGCGAAACGCCTGTTTTGCGCTGAGTTCAAGTGCATTGAGCAGCATCAGCGCCGACAGCGCGCCGCGTGCCTTGACGGCATCCCCAATCGCTTCCGCGCGCCGCCCCAGTTCCGGGGGAGGCGGTGGCACCTCAAAGCCCTGCGACGCCGCAAACATCGCCGACCTCACGTAATCGAACAGCATTGAAACATCGTGTTCCGTGACGATGCCCTGTAACATTAGCTGAGGATCGAGTTGATCGGCACAATCTCGGTCGGCATACGCGGGAACTGCAAAAATCAGACTAAAAAACGCTGCAGTGGCGTTTTTCATGAATCGCATCTGAGTCCCTCCCCTTTCCGGAGCCGGTCAGAAATTAACGCCAAAGTCGGGCGGGCGGTTTACACTTTGTTGTAGAGTTCCGCGCCCTGCGCCACGAATTCCCGGGCCTTGTCCTGCATACCCCGGGTCAGCGCTTCAGATTCGGACACGCCCCGCTTCTCGGCATAATCGCGCACATCCTGGGTGATTTTCATCGAACAGAAGTGCGGTCCGCACATCGAGCAAAAATGCGCAAGCTTGGCACCTTCCTGCGGTAATGTTTCGTCATGGAACTGCTTGGCCTTATCGGGATCCAGTCCGAGGTTGAACTGGTCCTCCCAGCGAAACTCGAAACGGGCTTTCGACAATGCGTTGTCCCGGATCTGCGCCCCGGGATGACCCTTGGCAAGATCGGCCGCATGCGCCGCGATCTTGTAGGCTATGATCCCATCCTTGACGTCTTCCCGGTCCGGGAGTCCGAGATGTTCCTTCGGAGTGACGTAGCACAGCATCGCGGTGCCGTACCAGCCTATCATCGCCGCCCCGATCGCGGACGTAATGTGGTCGTAGCCGGGAGCGATATCGGTGGTAAGCGGCCCCAGCGTGTAAAACGGCGCTTCGCGGCAGTATTTCAGCTGCAGGTCCATATTTTCCTTGATGAGATGCATCGGCACGTGACCCGGACCCTCGATCATCACTTGTACATCGTGCTTCCAGGCGACGTCGGTCAACTCGCCCAGCGTCTTCAGCTCCGCGATTTGCGCTTCGTCATTGGCGTCATAGATCGAACCGGGGCGCAAACCATCGCCCAGCGAGAATGCAACGTCGTAGGCCCTGAGGATCTCGCAGATCTCCTCGAAGTGCGTGTAGAGGAAACTTTCCTGATGGTGTGCGAGGCACCACTTCGCCATGATGGAACCGCCACGCGAGACGATCCCGGTCATCCGCCTGGCGGTGAGCGGGATGTACGGCAGCCGCACACCGGCGTGAACCGTGAAATAATCGACGCCCTGCTCGCATTGCTCGACCAGCGTGTCGCGATAGATCTCCCAGGTAAGCTCCTCGGCCTTGCCGTCGACTTTTTCCAGCGCCTGATAAATCGGCACGGTGCCGATCGGCACCGGGGAATTGCGCACGATCCATTCGCGCGTTTCATGAATGTGCTTGCCGGTCGAAAGGTCCATGACCGTGTCGGCACCCCAGCGTATGCCCCACGCCATCTTCTCGACTTCTTCCTGGATGCCGGAGGAAATAGCCGAGTTGCCAATGTTGGCGTTGATCTTCACCAGGAAATTGCGGCCGATGATCATCGGCTCGGTTTCGGGATGATTGATGTTCGCGGGAATGATCGCGCGGCCGCGTGCCACCTCGTCGCGCACAAATTCCGCGG
>Ga0153915_10004380_pt1 | contig 13004 bp, 10 predicted proteins | sample Opewatmetagenome_2_FD_107003 | JGI IMG/M metagenome (GOLD analysis project Ga0153915, IMG submission 107003) | Freshwater wetland microbial communities from Ohio, USA - Open water 3 Core 3 Depth 3 metaG | ecosystem: Environmental > Aquatic > Freshwater > Wetlands | place: USA: Ohio, Lake Erie... | reverse complement strand
GCGGGGTACCCGCGCGACGCGGCGGCGGTGCTCCTGGCCGAGCTCGACGGGGCCGCGCCCGCGGCCGTGGACGCGGACGCCCGCGCGGTCGCGGCCCTTCTCACCGAGCGCGGTGCGCGCACCGTGCGCAGCGCCACCGATCCGGCCGAGCGCGAGCGGCTGTGGCAGGGCCGCAAGAAGGCGTTCGGCGCGATGGGTCGGCTGTCGCGCGACCTGGTGGTGCAGGATGCGGTGGTGCCCCGCTCCACGCTTCCCGACGTCCTCGAGACGATCAGCGCCATCGCCGCGCGCTACCGGCTCGTGGTCAGCAATGTGTTCCACGCGGGAGACGGGAATCTGCACCCCAACATCTCCTTCGATGCCACGGACGCCGGACTGAAAGCGCGGGTCGAGACCGCCTCGGCCGAAATCATGGCCGCCTGCATCGCGGCGGGCGGCACGATCACCGGCGAGCACGGTGTGGGGCTCGACAAGCTGCGCTACATGCCCCTCGTGTTCGACGGCGACGCGCTCGCGGCGATGCACGCCGTCCGGCGCGTCTTCGACCCCGATGAGCGCGTCAATCCCGGGAAAGTCGTGCCGCTGCACGCCTGCCGGGAATGGACCAGGGCTTCCCGGAGCCGGTAGCTTCCCACCATGAACGGCGTCCTCGAAAAGGTGCGCGCGCTGCTCGGCGCCGACGCGGTGCTCGATCCGGGCGCCGCCGGGATCGCGCCGCGCATCGCCCCGCCGTCGATCGAGGCCGCCGCCCTGCTGCTCGGCACCGCCACCGCCGAACACTGGAAGGTGCGGGTCGAGGGCGCCGGGAGCTGGCAAACGGCCGACGCACCGGCGGACCTGGCGCTCACCACCCGCCGGCTGGACCAGGTGGAGAGCGTCGAACCCCAGGATCTGGTCGCGACCGCCCAGGCCGGAGTGGGATGGGACCGGCTGCGCCAGCAGCTCGCCGAGCGCGGCGTGTGGGTTGCGCTCGACCCGCCCGGGCTCGCCGGACGCACGATCGGATCGATCATCGCCTGCGCCACGGCCGGACCGCTGCGCCAGGGCTTCGGGGCGGTCCGCGATCACCTGCTCGGTCTCACGGCGATCACCGGGGACGGCCGCGTCGTCTCGAGCGGTGGCCGCGTGGTGAAGAACGTCGCGGGCTACGACCTGACCCGCCTCCAGGCCGGCGCGTTCGCCGCGTTCGGCGTGATCGCCCGCGTGCATCTGCGGCTGCGCGCCCTGCCCCGCGCCGACCAGACGCTGGTGCTCGAGGGTCCCCGCGAGGCATTGAGCAGCGCCGCCGACGAGCTGCGCGACAGCGGGCTCGCTCCCGCGGCGCTGGAGCTCCTGTCCCCGGCGCTGGCGCGCCGGGCCGGATGGGTTCTCGCCGTGCGCAGCGCCGGGTCGGTCGCCCAGGTGGAAGCCGAGGAAGCGACGTTGCGAGCGGCGGCCGGCGGCCGCTTCGGCCGGCTCGGCGTAGAGGAGAGCCATGCATTCTGGCAGCGCGCCGCGGAAGGAGTCGCCGTGCGCCCCGTGACGCTGCGGCTGGGAGGGCTCCCCGATTCCACCGAAGACCTGCTCGACCTGCTGCAGCACCAGCTCGGCGACGAGTGGATCTCGGCGGCCCCGGCGCTCGGTGCCGTACGCTGGAGCGGCGAAGCCACCGCCGACCATCTGCGCCGCCTGCGGCGCACCCTCGCCGCCCTCGAAGTCCCGCTGACGCTCGAGCGCGCGCCGTGGGAGCTGCGCCGCGCGGTCGGGATGTTCGGCGCCTACCGCGAAGGCATCGGCCCGCTCGTGGCCGGACTGCGACGCACGTTCGATCCCGAAGGGACGCTCGTGGTCCCGGTCGCCGCCGACGAATGACCCTCGTGGGACGCGGCGGCTTCGCGGCCCTGGACAACTGCGTCCACTGCGGGTTCTGTCTGCAAGCCTGCCCTACCTTTCTCGCCACCGGGGACGAGGCCGACGGGCCACGCGGCCGCATCGCCCTGATGCGCGCTCTGGAACAGGGCGAGCTGACCCCCGAGGACCCTGGCCTCCTGTATCATCTCGATCGCTGCCTCGGTTGCCGGGGCTGCGAGCCGGTGTGCCCGTCCGGCGTGGGCTACGGCGCCGGCCTGGAAGCGGCGCGCCGGCGATTGAGCGAACGACGGGCGACACCGGTCCTCGCTCGGGCGGCGCTGGTCGCCATGACCTCACCCGCCGTCTCCGGGCTGGTCTACGCCGTGGCGCGTGCCCTGCGGGCGAGTGGGGTGCCGGGAGCGCTCGCCGGATGGGGAAGGATGCGGTTCACGATGGGGATGCTGGCGTCCACAAGATCCGAACGGCGTGGGGAGTGGGGAGTGGTCCCTGACGGAGCGCGCGGGAGCTCCGGCATCCACCGTGACGAACCACTCCCCACACCCCACTCCCAGGTTCTCTTGTTTCGCGGTTGCATCATGGAAGGCCTCTTCTCCCATGTGCACGATGCGACCATTCGGACACTGGCTGTGAACGGCTACGAGACGCGCGAGGTCCCCGGCCAGATCTGCTGCGGCGCGCTGCACGCGCACGCCGGTTTGCACGCCGCCGCCCAGACGTTCGCACGCGCCAACGTGGCCGCCTTTGGCGCGGGGGTGGAGCCGATCGTCGTAAACAGCGCGGGGTGTGGAGCACAGCTCAAAGCGTACGGCACCCTGCTGGACGGCGACCCACGGGCAACGCAGTTCGCGGCGCGGGTCCGCGACGTGACGGAGGTTCTCGCCGAGCGCGGGCCGTTGCCGGGGGCAGCCCTGCCCCTGCGGGTGGCGTACGATGCACCCTGCCATCTGCTCCACGCCCAGCGCGTGGCCGAGCCACCGCTCAGCGTGCTGCGCGCCGTTCCCGGGATCGAGGTTCGGCCCACCGTCGATTCCGCGCAATGTTGTGGCTCGGCCGGTCTCTACGGCCTGCTCCAGCCGGAGCTGTCGCGCACCGTACTCGCCCCGAAGCTCGCACGCCTGATGGAAAGCCCCCCCGACGTGCTGGCGAGCGGGAACCCCGGATGCGTGATGCAGCTCGGTGCCGGCCTGCGCGCGGCGCGCGCCCGCATTCGAGTGCAGCATCCCGTCGAGGTGCTGGACGCCTCCTACCGCGCAGCGGGGTTCTACCGATGATGACGGCCGGGGTCCGCACCGGAGACGGTGTCGATCTGGTGCTGTACCGGATGGATCCCGCCGGGCGCGCCACCTCCCCGGGGACTACGGTGTTGCTGGTGCACGGCGCGTTTTCCAGCCACACCGTCTGGATGCGTGGCGGAGCCCGGAACACGGGACTAGCCCGGTTTCTCTCGGACTCGGGGCTCGACGTCTGGCTCGCCGACTGGCGCGCGCACGGAGCGGCGACTCCCGAGCCCAAACCGCACACCTGGCATTTCGAGGACACCATCACCCAGGACGCGCCGACCTTGGTGGAGTATGTCCGAGCCGCGACGGGGGCGCCGCCGGTGTGGGTGGGCCACTCGGTCGGCGGCGCGATCGGCCTGGCGCTGCTCGCGCGCCATCCCACCGCCCTCGGCGCCATCGCGACCCTCGGCACGCCGGGCCCTGTGATGGGACCACCGCGCCGGCTGCTCGCGCTCGGGACCATCATGCTGTGCCGCACGCTGGGACGCTTCCCCGCCCGCGCCCTCCGCATGGGATCGGAAGACGAAGCCGCCCTCGTGCTCTCGGAGTGGATGGCGTGGAACCTGCGCGGTCGCTGGGTCGGCGGCGATGGATTCGACTACCTCGCGGCCCTGGAGCAGGCCCCCACGCCCGTGCTGGCCGTCGCCGGCGAGAGTGACCGGCTGTTCGCTCCAGCCGCGGCGTGTCGCGCGCTCGCCCGGCGAATCGGTGCCGCAGCGACGTTCGCGGCCGTGGGACCGCGCCTGGATCATCCCGGCCTGCTGCTGGATCCGCGGGCGGACGAGGAATGCTGGCCGCTCCTGGCGCACTGGATCGCCGCCCTTCCGGCGACCGCCCGCCCGCCGGCCCGGAGGGCCTCGTGAGCGCTCCTCCCCCCGGGGCTCAGCCACCCGGTCTCCAGCCCCCTCCGCCGACCGTCCTCCGGCTGCCCGCGGGTCCCTGGGCCGCTCCGGTCGTTCAGGCGCTGCGGGCTGGAGCGCTCGTGGCCCCGGCGGAGGTCGCCGTCCTCGAGCTCGCCGGGGCCGGTGCCGTGACTTGCATGCAGGGGCTGCTCACCAACGACATCGAGAAGCCGGGCGATGGGGCGTTCGTATACGGAGCGCTGCTGACACCCAAGGGCATGATGGTGGTGGACGGCTGGGTCGCGCGGATGGGCACCACGGTGCGTTTCACCGTTCCCGCTCCAGGCGGCGGACCCGAGCGAGCGCTGGCCCTCCTCGCGCGGTCGGTTCCCCCGCGCCTCGCGCGCACCACGGACCGCACCGCGGAGCAGGTGGTCCTGCGACTCGCTGGAGCACACGCCACAGCCATCGCGGAGGCCGCGCGGATCGCCGTCCCGGCGACGGCGGGCCGAGTGAGCGTCGCCACGGTGGAGGGGGCGCCGTGCGAAATCGCCCGCGCCGGAGATGGCGCGCCGTTCACGCTCCAGATCAGCGTCGCTCCCGCGGTGGCCGCGCGCGTCGCGGCCCGCCTGACCCAGGCAGGAGCCGTCGCCGCGCTCGCCCCGGCGCTCGAGCTGGCGCGCGTCCTCGCCGGCTGGCCGGCGCTCGCGTCCGAGGTGGATGATCGCACGCTGCCGCAGGAAGTCCGTCTCGACACGATCGGCGGCGTGTCGTACACGAAGGGCTGCTATACGGGGCAGGAGACGGTCAGCCGGCTTCACTTCCGCGGCCACACCAACCGCGGGTTGGTCGGGCTCGAGTTCGAGGGAGAACCCGGGCCCGGAGACCCGCTGCCGGTATTCTGGGAGGACCGCGAAATCGGCCGAGTCACGACCGTGGCCTGGCTGCCCGACGGTGGAGCCCTCACCGCGCCATCGGGACGCTGGATCGGCCTCGGCATGGTGCGGGGGGAAGCGGGCGCCGGCACTCTCGTGCATGCGGGCGGCGTTGGAGCCCGCGTCGTCGCGTTGCCGTTCGCGCTGCCGCGCTGGGATCCCGCGTGACGATCCTGGTCACGGGCGGCAGCGGCCTCGTCGGCAGTCACGTGATCGAGGCGCTGCGGGCCCGGGGCCGTCCGGTCCGGGCGCTGGCCCGCCCCGCGGCCGTTCCCCTGGTGCAGGCTCTGGGGGCCGAAGCGATCGCCGGAGACGTCACCGATCCCGCCACGTGGCAGCGCGCCGGCGCCGGAGGACTCGAGGCGATCGTGCACGCGGCCGCCATCGTGCAGCGGCCGGGCACGACCCTCGCCGCCTACGAGGCCGTGAACGTCGGCGGCACGCGGCTCGCCGTGCAGACCGCGCGCGCGACACGGGCGCGCCTGCTGCACGTCTCGTCGGTGTCGGTCTATGGCGGCTCGGCCGACTACCGGCCGGTCGCGGAGCGGCGCACCGAGGAGCAGCCGTTTCGGCCGATCGCGCAGCACGACTACTACGCCCGCACCAAGCGGGCGGCAGAAGTACTGGTGCGGGAGGCGGTGGAGCGCGGGGAGATCGAGGGGCTCGCCTTCCGCCCCAACGTCATCTACGGCGAGCGAGACCGCCTGTTTACCCCCCGTCTCGTGCGCGCCGTTCGCGGCCGCGTGGTGCCGCAGATCGGACCCGGCACGAATCACCTGTCCTGCGTGTACGCGGGCAATGTCGCCGGGGCGATCGTGGCCGCCCTCGCGGCCCCGTGGTCGGGGTTCCGGGCGTACAACATCACGGCCGATGCGCCCCCGCCGCTCACGGCGCGACAGTTCCTCGAGACGATCGCGGACGCGGTCGGCGCCCGTCCCCGCTTCTTCCCGCTGCCTGTCCCACTGGCGCGATTCGCGATCGCGCTGTGGAGCGGGCCCAGACTGGCCCGCGCGGCGCTGTCGTTCGTCACGGGCGAAAACCCCTACCCCATCGACCGTGCGGTGGCCGAGCTGGCGTGGACGCCCGCCCTGGCGACGCGCGAGGCGCTCACCACCAGCGTGCGGTGGCTGACCGCAAACGAAAAGCCCGGGTGATTCCCGGGCTTCGCTCGACAATGTGGACCGCCAGCGAGTGGCTTAGTGCTTCGTCGTGTCCATCATCTTGCTGCTGTCCGACATCGTCTTGGCGCTGTCGGACATCATCATCTTGGAGCTGTCGGCCGAACCAGCGGCGGGCTGCGCGGCCTTCTTGCACGCGCCGACGGCGGCAACCAGTGCCAGCGCGAAAACGAGACGCTTCATGCGATCTCCTTAGGGGTGGTAAGCGGTTGACGGGCCCAGACGGGCGCAAAGCTAGTGGCGAGGGCGCTGGCGTCAAGGCCGCCGCCACTCTAACCTCCGCGACACCACCATGAGCGACCGCCGCACGTTTCTGGGCTGGCTTGCCGCCGGCTCGGCGGCCATCGGCCGGCTACGACACCATCGCGCCACCGCCGGTCGGGCGACCGACCCGATCATCGAGGCGCGGCCGAGCGCGCTGTACCAGCAACCCGATGGTCGGAAGAACCTCGTCCGGATCACCGTGTCCGCCCTGGCCGCCCCCGCCGCCCGGGCCATCGTCACCGACCGCCGCGGGGCCCTGGTCGGGACCGCCGGTCTCTTGCCATCGAGTGACGGCACGACGCTCGCGGGCGAGGTGTGGGTGCCGCTGTCCGAAGCCGCGGACTTCCAGGTCGAGCTCGAAGTGGCCAAGCGGTCCGTCGCGCGGCGGCGCGTACGCCTCGCGCCGCCGCGCCGCTGGACATTGTACTGGCTGTCCACCAACCACACCGACGTCGGCTACACCGATCTGCAGGAGCGCTGTCTCGAGATTCACCGCCGCAACCTCGACGCCGCCCTGGCGCGGCTCCCCGCGCACCCCGACTACCGCTGGTCGGCCGAGTGTGCGTTGCAGGTGCTGTCCTACATCGAGAACCGGTCCCCGGCGGCTGGCGACGCGCTGCTGCAGGCGATCCGCGACGGGAAGGTCGGGTTCCACGCGCTGTTCGCCAATCTGCTCACCGGCCTGCTGGACCACGAGACCGCGGCCCGCATGGCCTGGCCCGCCGGCCGGCTCGCGCGCGAGCGCGGCCTCTCCTTCGTGACGGCACAGATCACCGACGTCCCGGGACAGGCGCTCACCTTCCCGATGATCCTGGCGGCGAGCGGCGTGCGCTACCTCGCGAGCGGCCCGAACCCCGAGCGGGCCTTGCCCCTCCTGCCCAAGTCCGAAGCGGCGAGCCACGGCCTCGCGGGGGACTGGTCGGCCTATCCCCAGCTCTACTGGTGGGAAGGACCCGATGGCAGCCGGGTGTTGCACTGGCGGAATTACCACTACGGCGATGCCCTGCGTTTCGGCTTCGACCGCGGCGCGGACGAAATGGGCCGCCGGCTCTCGGATTGGCTGCTCGGCAACGCGGCGTTTCAATCACCCGCCTGGCCCTACGACCTCGCCCTGCTGTACGGCGCGCAGTGGGACAACGCCCCGATGGACGAAACGCTGATCGCCAACATGGAGGAGTTCAATCGGCGCTACGCGTTCCCGCGCCTCGTACCGGGCCGGGCGGAGGATTTCTTCCGGGAGATCGAGCGACGCTACCCGGTGCAGATCCCGGTGCGGCGGGGCGACACCGGGTTGTACTGGGAGGACGGGGCCGCTTCCACCGCGGCCGAGCTGGCGCGGTTCCGCGCGGCCCAACTCGCGGGGCGGGCGGCGGAGATCGCCGCCTTGTGGGACACACGGGTGGAACCGCCCGACGGGCCGCGGGCCGACCGGATCCGCGCGCGCGCCGAGGAGCGCCGTCAGATGTGGCGTGACCTGCTGCTGTTCGGCGAGCACACCTGGGGGGCGGCCGAGAGCGTGAGCGCGCCCGGAGCGCGTCAGACGGTCGAGCAGTGGGCGTACAAGCGACGGTTCGTCGATGGAGCCGCTGCGGCGGCGGAGAGCCAGCTCAGTGCGGCCCTCGTGCGGATCGGCCGCGCCACGAACGCGGGTCCGGGACGGATCGCGTTCAACGCCGCGAACTGGCCGCGCACCGACGTGGTACGGGTACCCGGGGCAGCGGGGACCACGCTCTCCTACGGCGGCCAGCCGTTCCCCTCCGTCGACCTCGAGAATGGCGACGCCCTCGTCCTGCTGCGCGACGTCCCTCCGCTGGGTTATCTCGCGTTGACGACCGCCCCCCGCGCCCCTGCCCCGCCGGCCAACGAGGGCGATGCGCTGGACGCGTCCGCCGGGGGGTTCCGGGTGCGACTCGATCCGCAGACCGGTGCCATTGCGTCGCTCGCCGGCCCGGACGGGACCGAGCGGGTGAAGACGTCCCCCTGGTCGGGACTGAACCAGCTGCTGCACGTGACGGGAGGTGAGCGCAGCGCGCTCTGGACCTCCGGAGACCGGGATACGCTGGGCACGACCCCGGCTCTCGACGTCGCCGGGGCGGCGCGCGTCTCAACCCGGCGGCGCCGCCTGCCCGGCATCGGGGTCCAGCTCGAGTGCACGCGCACGCTGCGCGCCTGCGCCGCGGTGACCTCGCGCGTCACCCTGTACGACGATCTCCCCTGGGTCGATATCGAGAACCGGATCGAGAAGGTCGCGATGCTCGGCAAGGAAGCCGTCTACGTCGCCTTCCCCTTCGCATTCTCGCAGCCCACCGTCGAGCTGGAAGTGCCACTCGGCCGCATGACGGTGGAACGCGATCAGCAGCCCGGCAGCGGTCGCGACTGGTACTGCCACACCCACTGGGTGTGGCTGCACGAAGGAACCGACGGCGTGCTGTGGAGCGCGCCCGATGCTCCGCTCGTGACACTCAACGACCTGTTCCGGGGTGCCTGGCGCCGCACCATCGCCCCAGACGGGACGCTGTTCTCCTACGCGATGAACAATTACTGGCACACCAACTACGCGGCCCAGCAGGGGGGCACCGTCGTGCTGCGCTACCGGCTGTCGCTGCTCGCCGCGGGAGACGCGGCCGAGCCGGTGCGTCGCGGATGGGCAGCGTGCGACCCGCTGTACGTCAGTCCCCCGTACACGAATACCGCGCCGGGCCCGCTCATCGCCCGCGATTCGGCCTTCTCCATTCCCGACCGCGGCGTCCTCGTCACCGGCGCAAAGCCGGCCGACGACGAAGAGGGAGCGATCCTCAAGCTCCTGGATGTGCGCGGCACGGCACGCACTGTCGGCGTGTGGCCCGCCGCGTTCGCGTTCCAGCAGGCGCGCCGCGTGAACCTGGTGGAGATGAATGGCGCGGCGCTCCCGATGAGCGCGGACCGCAGCGTGAGCGTGGACGTGAAAGCGTGGGGCGTCGCGGCCGCGCGGCTCTTTACACCGCGAGAGACAGCGGGTTAACGTCCGGCCATGAGCATCGCCAAACCCGCCACGCTGGGCGAGCTGAAACAGACCGAATGGGCCGCGCCCGCCCGCCTCCGCCGCACCGTCAAGGACGAGCTGCGCGAGAACCTGATCTGCCTGCTCGAGAACGGCGCTCCGCTGTTCCCGGGCATCGTGGGCTACGAAGAGACCGTCGTGCCCCAACTGGTGAACGCCATCCTGTCGCGACACAACTTCATCCTGCTGGGACTGCGCGGGCAGGCGAAGAGCCGCATCGTGCGCCAGCTCGTCACATTGCTGGACGAGGAGATCCCGTTCCTCGCCGGCAGCGAGGTGAACGACCACCCCTTCGCGCCGATCTCGAAGTACGGCCGGGAGCTGGTGGCGGAGCACGGGGATCGCACGCCGATTGCGTGGCTGCCGCGGGACGCGAGGTTCGTCGAAAAACTGGCGACGCCCGACGTCACGATCGCCGACATCATCGGCGACGTGGACCCGATCAAGGCGGCGCGCGGCGGGCACTTGCTCTCCGACGAGCTGACGATGCACTTCGGCCTGCTGCCGCGGGCCAACCGGGGCATCTTCGCGATCAACGAGCTGCCCGATCTCGCGGGGAAGATCCAGGTCGGCCTGTTCAACATCATGCAGGAGGGCGACGTCCAGCTCAAAGGCTATCCGGTGCGGCTGAACCTGGACGTGGCGCTGGTGTTCACGGCCAACCCCGAGGACTACACGGCGCGCGGCAAGATCATCACGCCGCTCAAGGACCGCATCGGCTCGGAGATCATGACCCACTACCCCCACACCGTGGAGCTGGGCACCACGATCACCGGGCAGGAGGCGTGGCTGGCGCGCGACGGCCGCCCGATCCGGGTCCCGGACTTCATCGCCGAGCTGGTGGAGCGGATCGCGTTCGGCGCGCGCCTCGACAAGCGGGTGGACAAGAAGAGCGGCGTCTCGCAACGGCTGCCGATCAGCGTGCTCGAAAACGTCGTGTCCAACGCCGAGCGGCGCGCGATCGCCACCAAGGAGAAGGCGGTGGTGCCGCGGGTGTCGGACGTGTACGCCGCGCTGCCGGCGATCACCGGCAAGCTGGAGCTCGAGTACGAGGGCGAGCTGCAGGGAGCCGACACCGTCGCCAAGGATCTGATCAAGCGGTCCGCCGGCGACACGTTCGAGGCCCGGGTGGGCGGGGCCAACGTCGACGACATCGTGCACTGGTTCGACGAGGGCGGCGCGCTCAAGATCTCGCCCGACGAGCGTTCGGAGGCCCTGCTGAAGGGGTTCAGCGTGGTGCCCGGGCTGCTCGACCTGGTGGACCGCGTCGGACTCGCCGGCAAGAAGGACCCGGCCCACATGGTGTCGGCGAGCGAGCTGGTGCTCGAGGGCCTCGTGGCGCTGCGCCGCATCTCCCGCTCCGAGGAGCTGGGCTACGTCCGCGCCCGTCCGGAGCCGAAGAGCCCGGGCTACGGCAAGCCGGGTCCGGGGGCGGGACCGAACCTGTTCAGCTGACGCAAGCGGCTATCGGCCAGGCGGACGACCGATAGCTTATAGCGCCTCTCCAAAGAGGCATCCCCTCATGGCCAAGCTCGTCGTCGGCGCCCTGCTGCTGTTCATCGCATTCGTGATTCGGTTGGCCGGCGTCACGGCGGGGGGCGGCAGCGGCCGCACCGCAGGCCTGGTGCGCACCGTCTCGCTCGGCTTCCTCGCGCTCGGCGTCGTCCTCATGCTGTTCTCCGCTTTCATTGTGATCGGGCCGGGCTCGGTCGGGGTGCAGCACTACTTCGGCACCGTGAACCCGACTCCGTTGCTCCCCGGGATCCGGTTCGTCTATCCCTGGTCGTCGATCGAGCGGTTTTCCACCCGCGAGGAGCAGTGGCCGGAGCTGAGCGAGCAGGTGGAGCAGATCGCGGCGCTGTCGTCGGAGCAGATGGGAATGACCGTGGAAGTGTCGATCCGCTGGCAGATCGACCCGCAGCAGGCGCCCCACATCTTCACCGAGATCGGCGACGAGGATCAGATCCGCGGCGCGGTGCGCAACGCGGTTCGCAAGGGCGTGCGCGACGGCATGGTGCAATTCTCGATCAACGACATCGCCCAGCGCACCAAGATCGCCACGACGATGGAGAACCTGGTGGATTCGGCGCTCGTCACGCAGCCGCGCGTGGGCGGCGGCACGTTCCGGATCGCCGCCGTCACGGCGTTCTTCCTGCGCGACCTGCAGCCGCCACAGCAAGTCGTTCAGGCGATCAACAACAAGATCGCCCAGGAGCAGCAGATCGAGACCGAGCGCCACCGCGTGGAAGTGGCCCGGCTCCAGACCGAGCAGCAGCGGCTGTTGAACCAGACGCTCACCGCCGAGGCGCTCACCAAGCAGTGGATCGAGGTGCTGCACGACATGCGCAACTCGAGCAACCTGATCATCTTCGTGCCGACGGAGGGCGGGTTGCCGCTGCTGAACATCGGCGATCTGCGGAGGAATCTGCAGCAGCACTGATGGCTGCTCCCCTCATTACCGTCACCCGCGAATACGCGTCGGGCGGCTCCGACGTGGCCCAGCTCGCGGCGCAGGGGCTGGGCTGGACGGTGATCGACAACGAGTTCGTGGACGCGGTGGCGCGCCGGGCGGGGCTCCCCGCCGAGGCGGTGGCGCAGCGGGAGGAGCGCGCTCCGGGACTGCTCGAGCGTCTGGCGCGAACCTTGGCGGTCGCGTCGCCCGAGCTGTTCACCGGCCCCGAGGTGTCGCAGGCGGAGCGCGACGAGGCCACGATCCACACGATCACCGAGCGGATCATCCACGAGGCGGCGGCCGTGGGTCGGGTCGTGCTGGTGGGGCGTGGCGCGCAGGCGATCCTCGCCAAGCGGCCGGAGGCGCTACACGTCTATGTCGTGGCGTCGAAGCCGTGGCGCGTACGCTTTGCCATCGAGCGGATGGGGATCGAGCCGGCGCGGGCCGAGAAGACGATGGAGGAGATTGACCGCCATCGTGACGAGTACGTCAAGACGTACTACGGCCGGGCACGCCGGGAGGCGGCGAACTACGATCTAGTGGTGAACGCCGAGCGGCTCGGGTTGGAGGGGGCGGCGGCGCTGGTGGTGGCGGAGGCGCGAAGGAGGGGGTGGAGCTGACGCGACGCGCCCCGACCCGAGTGAGCTCGAGCCGGGGCGTCCGAGATCATGACTCAGTGGAGCTCACAACACCCGTTATCGCACCGTTTCCACGTGGTTTCGTCGCTTGCCAGCCAGCGCCACCGGGCGGTGCCGGGGACGTGGCCGCCCAGCCCATCGTGTGGGCGCCGGAGTTCACACATATCTCGGGGAAGGCCGCTCTCGGCGTCCACCACCCGCGCCCACCATTGCCCGTCACCATCACAAGGGCGGGTGATGGCTGGGTGGCATTCGTCCTTGGTCCCACGACACAGGTAGATGGAGTCGAGTGGCCCGCCAGCGTGCGTAAAGCCAAGATTCATTCTCGCCTTATACGGGTTGGGTGGGTTGGTCGCGCCTGAGCGATCCGTTAGCGCGATGTCTGCAACATGCACCCATTGACCCCTCTTGAACACCGTCAACGTGTCGTAGTCGTCGAGGCCACTATCCGGGTAAATCGTCCCCCAGATGCTCGAAGGCTTCACGTCGCCATGTGGTGTCACGCGCGCCAGGACTTGCGCATC